>Ga0315914_1006731_pt1 | contig 16172 bp, 12 predicted proteins | sample MpolenodulesMG_FD_203920 | JGI IMG/M metagenome (GOLD analysis project Ga0315914, IMG submission 203920) | Medicago polymorpha root nodule microbial communities from Los Angeles, California, United States - elongated nodules | ecosystem: Host-associated > Plants > Roots > Nodule | place: USA... | reverse complement strand
AAACCATTTCCCCAACCCCCCCCCCCCCCCCCCCCCCCCCCCAAATAAATTAAGAAGTCTGATGCAAATAATACTAATAAAAAAGGTAGAATTTGTTCCATCTCTGGTCACAGTCTGAAAATCAAACAATAAAATATTAATTACATCAACAAAACCTTGTGCTTACCTGGACAAGCCTTCCTCATCAGGTAATGTTTCATCTTTGATTTCGGGAATATCATCCTCTTCCAGAGCTAATGCCTGCAATACTGCATAGTGTCTCTGCAAGGCTGAAAACTCTTGCATTACTAAGCCCAGAATCATAACTTTTTCATTTTGTTAAACAAGAATAATAAACACTAGGAAAATTATAACATCTACAAATATGAAGCATACTAGTTACTGATGATATATCAGGGGGACCATGCACGTATAAGAAAGCACATGAGGAACACTTTTTGAGTAAATCTTGACCATGCAACTGTGTTAGGACCTAGTATGAGAGGGTGTTTTAAGTAATTAGTAAGTAGTTAGTTAGGTTTAAGTAGATTATTAGTAATTGGCCTATTAGGATTAGGATTAAATAATAAGAGGCCCATTAGGGTTAAATACTAGAATGTTCTCTTTATTTGTATATAAAGGGGAATTCTTAGGAGTTTTAGAGTATGACAGATTGAGTTTTCTGTTTAGGGCCAGAGTAGGATTCCTCTCTGAGTTGTGTCGGAGCTTTGCTTTAGGAGTAGTTAGAGAAACTCTCTCTTCTACTATTTTACTATTTTCGTTCCTATCAATAAACCACCCTATTTTCTTTATTCACTATTTGTTTCTTCTTTTGCCTTACTGTTAGTTCATTGGTAGGATCCTTGAGGTTCCTATCAAATTGGTCCGACCTACCGGATTCGAGTGTCACCACCTCCCTTTATTCCATAAACCAGAACCGTTCAACTATATCCTTGAATCAGATTCGTACAAGCATATCTTTTAGAACCCTTGAATCAAAACAGTACCACCTACAACAGTCGCAACAGTACTTCCAAAACCAATCTCCAGAAATATTCTTCCTATTTTGTCTGTAGAATAACTGAACCCCTACCTTTTCTTGGACAATAACTGAACCCCTATTTTCCTCAATAAAAAACCGACCGATTCACCTAAAAAATAAAAAAAAACCATATCCTTGATTTCTGAAACAAACAGTTCCTTTAAAATCCTCAAACAGACTTTCCATAATTTTCAGCATCAAATTTTCCTTGATATCCGAAACTAGTTTTTTCCATAAAATTCTCAACCGTACTTTCCAAAATTTCCGCATCAAATTTTCTGATACTATTATTTCCTTAATTTACGAAACCGCCAGATCACATTGTTTTTCTAAACCTCAATATTAAGCTACCAGATTATCGAGCCAGTGTTAAGATGGAAGAATCACATAATATGTTCACAAATGCAAGCCTGCCAGAATTTTTTGGTGAAAATCCTTTTGGGTGGATTATCAAAGCAGAAAGGTTTTTTCGAGAGCAAGAAATTCATTCATCTGATAAAGTGCAGTGGGCATTTATGAGGATGAATGGTATTGCTTTGGTGTGGTTCCACTCTTGGTGTCAAGAGGACCTAGATGCAGATTGGGAAACATTTACCATAGCTTTGTTGAGAAGATTCAGAAGGGGGAACTATGGTGGTGCTGTTGAAAAACAGCTAACAGAGGAAGGTGAGATCATCCCACAAGCTTCTGGTGAGAAGAGGAATGTAGAAAATCCTGATGGAGAAGATGTTAATGGTTTTGAGGGTCAAACTTTCAATTATGGTGTAAAACATACAATTGAGACTCCAAATAAGAGAAGGGGACCCAACACAAGGCAATTCGAGCAATCACATCATCTAACAGAGCCACTAGTTGCCACTCCACCTCTGCCAAAGCTACTAGTCGCCGCTCTATCGGCGACAGTTCCTCCCAAACCAGTACTGTCGGACATCCGTCCATTTGCACCGTACCAGGAGTTGCCGATGACAAAGGAACCATGGACGAGTACGACGGGAGAACTCAATACTCCTATGGAAGCTACAAAGTGTGACCATTGCTGGGGTGGTTTACTTATTTTTCATGGATTGGTCAACTTTGTATTTGATAGAGGCAAATTCCCAAGCTCAGACTTGAGGACAAGTCTGTTTTTCAAGACGGTGGCAATGTTAAGGACCTAGTATGAGAGGGTGTTTTAAGTAATTAGTAAGTAGTTAGTAAGGTTTAAGTAGATTATTAGTAAGTGGCCTATTAGGATTAGGATTAAATAATAAGAGGCCCATTAGGGTTAAATACTAGAATGTTCTCTTTATTTGTATATAAAGGGGAATTCTTAGGAGTTTTAGAGTATGACAGATTGAGTTTTTTGTTTAGGGCCAGAGTAGGATTCCTCTCTGAGTTGTGTCGGAGCTTTGCTCTGGGAGTAGTTAGAGAAACTCTCTCTTCTACTATTTTACTATTTTCTACTATCAATAAAGCACCATATTTTCTTTAATCACCATCTGTTTTTTCTTCTTGTTAGTTTGAGTAATTGATTATTCGTTGGTAGGATCCATTGGTTCCTATCAAACTGTATATGTATGATCAAGATGAAAAGTTATTTAATAGTCACATGACCATTTTGTAAAGTCAAAGTGACCGCATAGGAAATTCACATAATTTTATGTTTTAATATTGACTATTCATGATTTGGTTCAGCGGTAAAGAATTACTCCTCTCACATTAGATGAAAAAAATATATGATATTTTAACATCAAATTCCGACATCAATTTGGATGGTTAATGCAGTTCAAATGGGCAGCCTGGTGCACTAAAGCTCCCACATACGGAGGGTCCAGGAAGGGGTCCCACCATAACCATTAGGTGTATTGTACGCAGTCCTACCCTGTTTTTTACCTAAGAGGTTGTTTCCAAGAGTTGAACCTGTGACCTTTCAGTCACATGACAACAACTTCACCATTGCACCAAGGCTCCCCCGGTTAATGTAGGTCAAATATACGGTTAATTATGTCCGGTGGATGGTTAATGAATATTACAAGATGTCACAACTCCTTATCCATCCACAGAATATAATTAACCACAACTTCTAAAGTCACTACCACAATTTTCAGGTGGTCAAATATACACATATCCATTGACCATTCAAATATACATGATTTTCAAGTGTTTAAGTATGCATGATACTTGTTAATCACGATTTATGAAAATTTTGGTTAGTGACATTCAAAATTGTGGTTGATTGTGTTCAGTTGATGATTGGACCGTCAATCTATTCCTAAGGGCACAAATGCCCTCCAGAAAGGCTTAGGCACCCTCTGCAAGGGGTCCTGAAGCCTAGGCACGTTCCCCTAGGGACGCCACCTCAACAAGCATATGAAGCACTGTACGATAACTCTTACAAACAATCGACCTTATAGATTCATCACTTCGCCTTGTCCCAAGACTCGTGCTTGGGGGGCTGTGGACCGTCAATCTATTCCTAAAGGCACAAATGCCCTCTAAAAAGGCTTAGGCGCCCTCTAGAAGGGCTCCTGAAGCCTAGGTACGTTCCCCCCAGGGGCGCCGCCTCAACAGGCTTCTAGAAGCTTCTAGAGCATTGTAAAAAGACTTAAGGCCCAAGTTGCTTGGGGCTTAAGTCACGAGAAAACAAGCCCACGAAGGCTATATATACCCCTCTTGAGAGCCTTCTCAAGGCATGACCTAAACAAACTAAACCCTAGTTTTAGATATTGTACTCACTGCAAGTACAATGATTAATGCGTTGTGGCGCCTTATTATATTCATTAACCATCCATTGAACATAATGAAGTATTTAAATTATGTTAACCATTGGAATTTAATGTCCATTTCGTGTCAAAATAACACAACTCAAAAAAGAAAGCTATCTCACTTGATACATCAATCACATGCATGCAAGCGCGCGCGCACTTGCACGCCAATTAAGACACCCACACATGAAGTAACACATATTAAGGGGAAATATGAAAAAATCTAGCTTAAAAGGTTTGGACATGCAAGCAGAAAACCAACAAATGGCGGCCATGGCATTATGGCATGGTAGAATATTATAATAGAAGGCCACGGCATGGCAGATTTTGCAAGGTTATCCGTTGCAGCCACTTTTCATATGGTACCATGGTATTCCTGGCGGAAATGGCAGAAGAATAAACCAGAAAGGAAAATGCTTAATCTTGTGATACCATATCCAACCAGATCATCATCATTGACCTTTTGATGAAAAAGCCAATGGTGACCAGATTCTGGGTGAATGGGTTTGCTGGAGGCAGAGGATTGTCATTTGATTCATGAGGTGGAGGGGTTTGATTGATGGGAAAGGTGGAGGAACTTGTGCAAGGCTCATTGATCATTCAGAAGAGTTTTATTGTCTCACCGGGACTATTGCACTCTGCTTATTGACGAAAAACCAAGTGTGGTTTGAAATTTAGAAGTTGGAATCAACTTTATAGTCTGTATACAAACCATCATCTTCTACGGATTGGGGTACTCATTTCCTCTTTCTCTATGTATTATTGATGAAACAAATTCAATTGTTTTAAAGGTGAAAAGGAGATTCTTCCCAAGGTAAACCGGCTCATGGATTTCTGCACGGAGCTTCAGGCTCCGTGGTTTTTATGGAGATACTTATAAAGTTGTATTCAATTGTATATTATGCTGCAACTCGAATTAACACAACACAAATTCTTGAGCCCCAAGATGGCAATTACAGAACGATGGCAATGATGGAAAAATGGTAAATAGGATGTAGAGAAGGACTGTAAAACTCGTGCTAAGTTGGTAGCAGCAACAGATCAAAACGCTTTGCAGACGGGAGAGATTGTTATAGGGGTCGCAGATGTTACTGTTTTGGAGCAGTGTTGATGCACGATTGAAATCTATACTTTTTTATTTATAAAAACCCATAAGTCATGGGGTAGTAGGCATGCGAGCAACATACATTCTTGCTTTTCATGAAAGTGTCATTCATGAGAAATAGCGGCGCTGAACCAGGAAAAAAAAGGACATAGCCCAGCTTATTGTAATTTGAACATGAGAAAATGTGAGAGGGAAAATAGCAACAAAAGAAAACATGGAGAACCTAAGTGTGTTTGAGACATGAGTAATGCTTCAGAATTTTATTATGATAAGAATATGTCAAATACGAGTCTAACCTAACTAGCTTTTAGTTACTTAACTGACTGCACCTAAAATAATCTTCTAGAAACAAATGAAACTATCAAAGAAATGCAGAAACTGCAAGAAGCTGTTGCATTGGAACACTAATCAGCAAACAACAAATCAGAAAGAAAAAAGCACGTAACACAAATAATACAATAGTGTGCTCTGACACAGACTATTTCTCCCTATAAACCATGACCCATAAAACCTTAATCCAAAAAACACTTATCCTCGAGTCATCAAAACTCTAAACATCTAATCTTACTCAATACTAATATACTTAACCTCCCTTCTCACCGTTACATTAAGCCCAAGTAAGAGAAGTTGAGCATATAAAGAATACTCTAATAAACTGGGGTAGAGGAAAACCTATGAACATCAATACAAGTAACATTTAATTTCTTCTAAAAAAATCTTAGCTTATACCATTTGAGTTTTTTCTTCAACCAAATAAATAAGATGAACAAGATTTGGTGAAATATTGAATAGAAGTGCAAAACTGCTACTAGGTAGAAGCAAAAATTATTAAGCCACTATACAGAAATTCTTAAAATTTACTCAACCTTTACAAAACTGACTTGTAAGGTGAGGGATGCGTCCCAATTACAAACATATTTTCAGGCCATATCTCATTTGATGAGGTATATACTCCTCACACCTAAAACTAGGCAACTGGTGTGTGACCCAAGTGGCTCGATAGCAGGTGGCCGAACGGATCTTGGATTCTCTAACACCATCTTAAAATTTGAGTGACCCTTACAAAACTGGCTTGTAAGAGGTTTCAAATCAACAGACTATAATTCAGGTGAGGTAAGTGCAGGACTTTAAGGAGGTTTGTATAAAGATGACAGAATGCGGTGGATGTGAGAGTAATTGACTATATAAATCAAATTATAGCATTTCAATAATTAAACTAACAAAGGATTACAATAAAGGTTACTAAAAGTATAAACACAACATCGTCTACTTAGGAGAGCGGCTGAGCAAGAGGAGGAAGCTTACCAGGGTTGGTGATTTGGAATACAGAAAAATCTTTCAAGTCCAAACGCTTAATTAAATCAGCTGCCCTTTTTATTTGATCATCACTTGCTTTAGTCACCACCCCACTAGTATCTGAATAACGCTGCAGAAATATGTCATGTCTTAATAATAATTTCATTTTTAAAACATGATGATTGAAGTTTAAAGACAACTTCAACTATTGCAGTTCTCTACCTCTTCAACAAGTCTAATGTCATCAGAATACGGAAGATAAATCATGTGCATTCCAGGCGGCTCAATCTGACCACCAGATTGGATAACCTCATCCTACAATCATGGACAAATGAGTATACGAGAAAATGCAAGGCAGTCATGTTGTTCAAGGATTTTATTTAAACTAAAACACCACATGCAAGCTCTTGAACTCAATGATTCTAGACATTGTATGATGAGAAAACATTGTAACGTTCAACATATTGTACCTGCGCAATAAGGGCGACCAATTGAGGTCGAGATGAACTGCCACTAAATGCAACTGCAAAACTAAAAGGAACACAAGGGTATTACTTTGATTAGTAATTATTAACACGCTAGTTAACAAATCATTTGATATCAGCTAATGTCCTAATCACGAAACTACAATACTAAACATGTGTTAGCGGTGTTAGTAAGATGTTTAGTTAACCATAATACTACTAAACATGTGTTAGCGGTTTTAGCAAGATGTTTAGTTAACCATAATATCTGTCACACTTATACATGTGAGTATGCATAGTATCTTTCTTTCCCTTTTTCTACTGTGTAACCAGCCATTAATAGGCAAGATTAGTTGATCTTGAGTGTATTCAACACTAAAATCTCAAATTCTACTTCACATAAACAACCGATCTTACAGGTAAAAGAAATCACAAATATCTAACTGGAATATGCCTATGAATAGTAAATCACTTAGGTAAAGACTAATGGTGTGGACAATATTCAGAGTAATCCCTGTCAAACCCTTACAAGCTCCCAACCTAACCTACTATAAAATTATGTGGGTTGCCTTTGCCTGCATATTTTTATCAAATTAGCCAACCCACCTAGTCCGCTTTTCTGCATGTTAGGGAAACTCAAAACATTTTGCCAACACTACACTAGACATAGACATGACTAAAAGGATGTGATAGTGCAGCTGAAGAGAATCATTGTTGTAAGGAATCAATAATACTATACCGGTTGAGCTGTACCATGGACCTATGAAGGGCAATGAAGGTGCACATGCTAGCATCTGTACCCTGCAAAACAAAAAGAGGCATGACAAGGAAAACATTAAAGAAAGAGAAAATGAAACAAAATATAGAATCATATACTATACATTTTGTGCAATTACATGTCAAAGCATTTCCAAAATACCAATAGATAGATCACTTGTTGAGAATAGTACTTAACAGTATATAAGAGATCTTACGCACCCATTCAATAAGCTGAAGGCATATATGCATATATGTATTTCTATAACATGGAATTAGGGATGTCAATGGGTACCCATGGGTACGGATAGTATGATACCCGCCCCCGCCCCGTTGGATAAATATGATACCCGTGCCCGCCCCGTACCCTCATTGGATAAATATGATATCCGCCCCCGCCCCGTTGGATAAATATGATACCCGCCCCGCCCCGTTGGATAAATAGAAAATTCATGATTCTTACATAATCCATATGATGTTTTATGAAGTGAATGAAGTAGAAACGGTGAACTTAATAAGATGAATTAAAAAAATCAAAAATAAAAATAGGTTATTAATGAAGAATCTTAGGTGGACGGTAAAATTTCCTTCAATAAGGTAACAACTTTAAGTAATAAGAAAAGATATATAAGAATATTTTAATAATTTATTTAATTTATTATCGGGTATGAGTGTACCCATGGCCCATTTAATCCGTATCCGTATCCATATAATAATGGGTAGTCAAATACCCATTTATTATACCCGTGGATACCCGTTTAGCTACCCGCCCTGTGCCCGTGACGGATTTTTCCCACGCGTACCCGTGGGAATGGGTATTTTTGCCACCCCTGCATGGAATGAAACTTTAAATTGAGGGAAAGTCACAGTTAACAAATTTGTCAGAGCAGTTTAAACAAAATTTCAGGGGTAGAAGGTGGTGAAATCTCATCAGAGGGCATCACAATGTTGATGCTCAAGTTTGATTGATATTAAACAATATCAAAAGTAAAGGATAAGACATCCACACCAAGCAGAGAAGTTGCGATTAAAACCAAAAAATACTGATGAATAAAGATATAATCAACAGTTTATTGATGACTAGAAGAACAATAACCTCGTCACTGGGATAAAGGAAAGTTGATGGCTTCAAGTTGTAATAATCTCTCAAGCAGCTTAGTGGCTTGAACCCTAAAAGATGTAGATGTCCGGTTGCAACTCTCTTAATTTCAGATAGCTCCTTCATCGAAAATATAATATTCTGGCTGAAAAAATATAAAAATCATATTATATTTATTATAAATATAATTATAATTATAATTACAAACAAAAGGAGACAGCACAATATCAAAACAAACATTTGAGGTATTTCATCAAGCATGTCATTAGCATATTTATTGCAGTGTATAACAAGCCAACCACACTCAACAAATTGACGTTACATACACCACTTTCATCTAATTCATCCACCGACTAATTGTCAATTTCAAAAAATTCCTAAATTTTCCTTCGTAATTTATTTGGACAATTTTAACATTGTACAATCTATTTCAAAGAAAAAAAATACCAACACCCTTTCTCCTCTCAGTAAAACTCATTACAGCACATCAGCACCCTCATTTTAATTTTTTTCGTTCCGGAAACTGGATTTATTTTTGCAGTCCAGATACATGGAGTTTTCAAAAAAATTAGTTTCCGAAAAACATTCTATATTGCATCTCAAACTCGGATAGATGAAGTTTCCGAAATTATATTAGTATCCATTGCATCGCAAATTTTATCCAAGCTTGATAAACTATTGTATCTGGAAACTAAACGCCACCGTTTGGTGAAAAGGCGTGTCGTTGTAAGGATTACACTACTTATGAACTTGACAGATGGAAAGGCGTTGATCGGTTCTATTTTGATGCAAAGGTAAAGAGAAAGTAAAATATGTGTTTTAGAGCAGAAGTGGTGCAACATTTAATAAAGATGTCTTAAATTGTTAGTATCCATCTATGAAGCACGGACACTCTTCAAATAAGCAGTGTCCCGGTGTCGGACACGTGTCGTGCCCGACACCGACACATATAATTACACTGAATTATATGATTTTATTAAATTATTAACGGTATCGGCGTGTTAGTGTCCATGTCGTGTCCCGTGTCCGTATCCGTGCTTCATAGGTATCCATTGAATTGCAATTTTCTGTAAGCTTCACAAACTATTGTATCCAGAAACCCGTGGATGGAAGTTGTGAAAACTCCATGTATCTAGTTTTCTATAAAAAAAAATGAGGGTACAGTAACGGCTTGCACGGAGGTCGAAGAGGACAAAGGGTATAGGGATATTTTTGGAAGAGTACCAGGAACACTCTCTCCAACACTCACTCTATTATTGGGTGAAATCAATGTGGGTCCTATACTTTAGAAATGGGTCTCACATAAAGTGGTGGGACCTATCTAAATTTCACCATTAAATGAGCGAGTGTTGAAAAGAGTGTTCCTAGCACTCCTCTTTTTGGAAATATGTAATGGAAATGATTAAATTGGGTAGTGTAAATAACACTGTTCAAATCTATTATAAGGGGTAATTTGGGATTTTAAAAATAAATAAAAATTAGACGATGAATAAGATAAGTGTCGTGTATTTTGTTTTACTACAGAAATGTGGCGTATGTAATGTAACATCAACCTGTTTATTAACCGTCAAAGGAAAACATGTCGGCGAAGCATGAAAATAGAAATAAACCAAATCTCTATGAGATTCAACAAATTTTACATCGGCTAACGTCTCTACCTAGGCGTTGGACCAGCTATGTAACACAACATAGGCAAAGCTTTCTAAGACATTGTGATAAGTATTTAAGCCCTTAGTGAACTCTCCCTGAAAAGTTAGCTATCAAGGAAAAAGAACCGAGACATTTCAGTATTTCATCAAGCATCTCATACTACTTGATGTGGGACTTGGGTCCTCCATATTACCCAAGTCCCTATCATAGCAAGACCTCTGAGAGCCGACGTTCCGGCGAATGCACTCTACGATCTTTTACTCGGACTTTTCAGTCAGCCCCTCGGTAATCAAAGACACTTATGATTGGTATGCGCTGCAAAATGTCTAACACATCCACTTTTGCATGGCTATGACCGTGGGCCCTTAATTCCCACTTATACACAATTTTATTTTTCAATCTTTCTTGAGAATGTTTGAAACACTCATGTAAGCCACTGGTTTCCCATCTTGCATTAGAAATGCCTCAATTCTTTTCCCTGGGGCATCAAATTCTATCACAAAGGTGTTTTAAAATCTTGGAATGCTATCACCAGAATCATAGTCATAGCTTTCTTAAGTTGCTCAAATGGTTCCATTTGAGCATCTTCCACCCAAGCGAAGTTGTCTTTCTTAAGCTGTTGGGTGAGGGGATATGCTATTCTTCCATAATTCTTCACAAATTTTATGTAGTATCCCATTAAACCAACAAAAATGTCCAAAGAATCTTGACTACCTTGGTCAAGGAATCTCAGCTGACCCCAACAAAATCAGAGATATGGTGGAGTGGGCTCAGGATGTGAAGGGTTTAAGAGGCCATAGTGCTAGCCGTGCAAAATCGAGGTATTAGACATTTTAGGGTGCATACCGATCAAAAGAATCTTTGATTACAGAGGGGTTGGCTGTAAAAACTCAGTAAAGGGTAGTAGAGTGCATTCACCTGAGCGTCGACTCTTAGGGGTGTTGCTATGATATGGACTTGGGTATATTGTAGAGACTGTAGGGTTGCTATTTTTTCTAAATCCAATCTAAATAGAGCAACAGTGACTAAAAATTGACCAAAGAATCAAAATTATAGTATTCAAATAAGATAAAGAAGAATAAAATGCATACTTTTTATAAGGATGAAACCGTCTGGTAGATTCTTCCATCAATGCACCGGTATCAGCACAAATGAAAGTTCTTTCACTCTGGACCACCAAACTAGTCACAATCATTTTCTTATGCATTTTTTTTATAACATTCAGCATTATGGTCTGACTAAAAGAATATAATCACAGGAAATTTAGGCGATTTATGATCCAACAAAAAGGCATGATTACGGTCCGGCTAAAAGAATATAAACAAAGAAAATTCAGGAGGCTTATGATCCAACAAAAAGGCATGATTGCAGAGAGACCAACGGGAAATATACGATGCAGCAGTATGTGTATAGTGGTTTGGCTTTCTCAAAGCTATCAATCAAAGTCATACTGGTGTTATTGAATTGCGGTCATGGCGGCGCCATGGCGCCTACCAGTGACTGATTTTGAGGTTGACAATATGGTGAATGGCGGCCAAAATCCGACCATATTCCGCCATACCCTACCATAACAGCGCCTTAAAGCGGCTGAAATTTCGGAATTTCGGGTCTCCGCCGTCCGCCATAGATACCACTCAGTCATAATAAATCCATAAGTATTCTTTCTATACAGTTACATTCATATCCTCCAACAAAATTCTAGAATCTAGAATCACTTTAAAATTCTGTTTTTTGTGTATTTATATAGAATAGGTATGGGACGGGTACAAGGACCCTTTCAAGTTTCAACCAAGGGATATTATAACCTTACAACAACCACCACCAAGCCTTATCCCACTAAGTGGGGTCGGCTAATATTGCCATCGAAAATTTAAATGTATGGCATCATTTAATAAACATAACTGACACCGCTGAGTGGAAAGAGGCTTTGATTGTTGTTATTGTTTGATGAGTGAATTAAGAATTTATGCTGTAACATAGAAAATAGATTGTTTAGAAGTTAAGGTTATAACAGTCATCACCTTCAAAGGAAGATTAGTAATAGAATCAAGCCATGTGATTGCTCCTACACATCAAAAGTATAAACTGTCATTACAACATAAGCTGAAATTTGCAAGCTATTAGGACAGATTTAGAGATTAATGAGTTGGACTGAAATATGGTTTCTGATAGAAGACTATGGCGTAATTTGATCCATGTATTAGGATAAGGCTTGGCTGTTGTTGTTGTTGTGAAAAACTTAAAATGGGCCATGAGAATCTTTACAAGGGGTAATGGAGGAAAAGAAAACGCCAAAGAAGGAACATAAATTCCACTAAACAATATCTGCTATTAGCTAGAAAATTACAAGAAATGCTTACCAGGAGCAGTTGGACGAATTAAAGCGTATGAATTAAGTTCAACTGATAGTCCATCAACTATTGTGAATTTAAATTTGTTGACTCTGCGTTTCGTAAACATGCGCTTTCTTAACTGATCTTTCATATCCTCCAATCTGAAATTGAAATGCAAAATTAGCAACAACAAAAAAACAAGAATTTATTGTTTTAAAATATCAAATCCTAGTCCTGGTTTAGACCTCTTAATCATAGTTGCTCTTGTGCAACATAGTAATCCTCATGCAGTAGAAAATGACACCTTTCATTATCTTGAGTATATCAATATAGTTAATCCAACTATTAAAAAATGAGCTGAATATATTATTAGTTCTCCTAATTTGAAAAGAAAAAAGCTTTCCATAACTTTTGGATCAAGTGCAACAATCTTGGCAAATGCGCGGGATATAAGATCACAAACTCCAAGCACATATGCATCAACGGACGGTATGTTGATGATTGTAGGTTCAGACCCAATATCCATGGGTTTTATCTTAAACCTAAACCCCTATTGTGACTAAATTCCAAGCCCTAACCCAAAAGACAACTTGAAAATAACATTTCTAACTTGACTAAATTTTATTTCTCTCTTTCTTAATCGGTATAAGTTTCTACGCTATGACTATCCAACATAGATGTTCTCAATTCATAACAGATCAGAACCACCATTTACCAACATCTCAGCATTATAAATTAATACCAATTATAACTTTTCGAATTTGAATTTACATAGACAGTTCTTACTATGTATCTAACTAACATCCTAAAGCATACAGAGTCAGACAATGGAAGCAAGTTGAATTTTGCTACTATCCCTACTAAACAACAATGTACATAGATAGGTTACATACTTGTTTCCTGCTGATGCGACAAAGTTAACAAGATCATCGCCTTCCAAGCCAACCAAATCCTGAAAGACATGCAATTAAAAAATGAGGATGAAAATTTGATGTAATGAGTATGAATTAAGAGAATATATGGGTACATACAGCATAGAATTTAGATACGTCAAACGTTTGATCAGGGAAACTGAGGGGAAGAAGTTCAATTGTGATGCCAAGATCCTGAGTGTCTTTAGCTCTCTGCAGTGTTGTCCTTGTCATGTCGGATTTGAAAGGTCCTTTGAGAGAGCCAAAAGGATCATCTTGATTTGTGAACAAAAGTATGCGTTTATCGATGGTCTTTGCAGAGCCTTTACGAAGAAGTGCTTGAGCGACCCAGATAGCATTGTAGAGAGGATTTTCTCTACTTCCGGACATGACACCATGCTGGCTTCCAATGTTTTTGGAAAAAGAATGATGGAGATTATCAAATTGTTTGATAAGTTTAGCTGTTGGTCTGTCAAGATAGTCGGTTCCTTCTTCAGCAACATGAAATACGTAAACACCATTTAGGTCTTGTAAATTCTTCTTTTCTTTCTGCAATTGCAATGCAAGTAATATAATATAATATAATAGTAAGAGAGAGGAGGGGGGGTTTATTAAGTAAATGAGTAAGTAAAGTAAAGCATTACATACAGTGTTAAAAAAGCATATGGCAATTTGATCTAAGGATTTGTTAATGATCATTGCTTTGAGCGAATCAGAGATACAGCTAAGGGCAATCTGGAAGTGAGATTCTTCTTCTTCAGATTCAGAAGAAGAAGAAGTGTTAATGAACATGTTAGGAGATGCATCGACAAGGTAAACCACAAATTCTTTGTTGGAATCGTTATTATTTTGGAAAGAATTTTGATCATCAGGATCGTCTTCATCGTCTCTGAAAATATCGTAATCACCTTCCTCTTCTCCATCCATTCTTTCTCAAACCCTTTTCCTTTCCTTTCTTTTCTTTTCTTTTTGTAGCTACTAGTACTGTCGTACTTCGCACGCCTCACTCACAACTGCAACTGCAACTGGACACCTCATTTATTTATATTTTTTCAATAAAAATTCATATTAAGAACTCATGGCAATACACTATTAATGAACTTTATATTATTATATTATATAAAAGTAATTTATCTATTTTAATTATAAATTACCACATAAAATATTACTTCTTTTGAAAGTGGGACCAACTTGTACATAGTTTATTACTTCTTTTAAATGTGAAACCCGTTAATTGTTTAGAAAATAGAGGGTTCTTATAGTTGTCTGTTACTTAATATGTTCTCTTTTTTTCTTCCTCCGATGAGGGTCCTTAACATGGAGTGGTCATTGTTAAGTACGGAACCCCCATTGGAGATCATCTTGTATTATATTACTTATTTAACCCTTTTTAATTATGTTACTATTATATTCCGTCAAAAAAATAATGTTTAAGTATGTAAATCGTCTTTGTAAGTTGCGTCTTTTTGCTTTTTGTAAGTTGAAAACATTTTGATATTTGTCCCTCCCTTCAACTTATGTTACAAAAACGCTAAGTATCTAATGGCGGATGATGTTGCATTGTTTGACATGGCATTAGTGGATTATCCAGATGATCCCCAACTATATTACAGAGACCAAAACTAAAATCGAAAAGGTACGCAGGGACGAAAATAAAAATCACGAACTTAGAAAATTTGAAATTTAAAACCCTTGTTTTCATCTTCTTCCTCTCTTTGTTTCTCTTTTTCATCACTCTATCATTTCATTCTTCTTTTGTGCCCCTGAAATCTCACGCCCCTGCTAAACCGCAATCGCAATCCTAATGTAAAGATTCGCAGCATAATCGCAATAGACCATAATATGAAGATTCATAGCATAATTGCACAACAACAACAACAATTTTAAACCATAATCGCGACCAAAATATAAAGATTCAGAGCATGATCGCAACAGTAACAACAACATTAAACCATACTTCAAACTATTGGACTGGTAAATAATAAAACCACATCAAAATAATTAAAAGAATATTAAAAAAATCATTACTTACTCCCACATTTAAGAACAATTTTGTGCATTTTCACCTATACATATCACCAAAATTCTAACAAAACTAAAAGAGGTGTGATATATTAACAACCCAAAAATGGTTGTCGTATCCACACCGTACATGTTTTACGAAAATTTAAGTCTGGCACGTAAATCGAGATGTACACAAATATTATTAAAAAAGAAAGAAAAGGTAGATGGAAATGTATAATATAAGATTGTCCCATAACTTTGGATTGTACAAATAACATTAGCCAAACTAAAATCAAAATTAATTCTCAATCTCATCATCATCATCTCTAGAACTTGATAAAGAATCATTTGACACAAGAAGTAACTTGATTTTGATTTTGATCTTAATTATCAACCTCATCATTATATCTAAGGCTTGATGAAGAATCATTAGAATCACCACCACAAGTAGCTTGACTTTGATTTCCCCTACTTCGTTAATAGAAAAACTAACCCAAACTTTGTTGGAACAAAGGGTGTTTCACAAGCCACTTATTGAGTTTTGACAATAACAAGGTATTAAAAATAATCAATTGGATATGCTAAACAATTTGTTCAAGTGTACAGGATCCATAACAAAGTACTATTCATAAAGATTCTGGTTGAACAAGTTCAAGAGCAAAGGAATTTATTTGAAGCTTAAAGCATCTGGAAGAATGAGTCTGAAGAACTGCGTCTGAAGAATGCGTCTGAAGAAACGAGTCTGAAGAAGAGCTCCTGAAGACACGTCATCAGAAGCAAGAACATCAG
>Ga0315914_1006730_pt1 | contig 16176 bp, 7 predicted proteins | sample MpolenodulesMG_FD_203920 | JGI IMG/M metagenome (GOLD analysis project Ga0315914, IMG submission 203920) | Medicago polymorpha root nodule microbial communities from Los Angeles, California, United States - elongated nodules | ecosystem: Host-associated > Plants > Roots > Nodule | place: USA... | reverse complement strand
AACTAACTTCAGAATTGAAAAATTGTAGTGTCACTTTGTGATATGGAAACAAAGAAAAATTATGTGACCCATTTGACTCTGTCACGTATGTCAATCCACAATTTTGAACTTAAATATCATTAATAATCTATTAGAAACGATTATGAAAATTTGATATTTTAAAAATATTTATCGAGACAAATCCAACATCTTATATGCTATATTTTGTTTTTATATATTAGTAGAAAAATAAGGTCAAAACATGTTACGCGAATAGTACACATTTTTAAATCAGGTCTTTTAAAACGGGACGGAGGGAGTATGTATTTTTCAGTGAAATTATCATTTTCCAAATAAAATTTGCAATTTCCCACCGATACAAATCATTGTGATATTTATTTTGGACATATGACCACTTGTATCATTTGTAGTGCTTGTTTATGATTTTGAGGCAGAGTTTTTGATTTAATAATTACTGTATTGTATTGTCTTATTATCTTTGTTGTATTCTCAATAACTAAACAATCTTACAATGCTAAACAACCCTACAATATCCAACATTTAGGTTATTGGTTGTGACCGATGATGAATTTGTGCCCTCCTCTCAAATTCAAGTACGCAGTGGTCACCTATTGGAACAAATTTTAAAAACTGAACCAAGATTATTTTCTGCAACCCTTGATAATTTTTCAATGACTTGTTTGTTAATTAGTTTAGATATTCAAGTACAATTCGTCAAATCAAAATAGTTTCAACACACGAAAGTCTGCAATGAAATTAATGCAAACCATGAAAGAAAAACAAAAAAACATAAAAAAATATGAAAAATTGTAAAATAACAGTTGAGGGAAAAATAACTTATTTATGCAAGCCATTTCAATCTATCCGCCATTTCAGCTTTAAAGGTAGGTATGTATATGCAAGCCATTTCACGTCAATTTAATTTGTCGCCTTCAATTTTTGTTGTTTCCAACATCTTTCTTAACTCTTTAATCTGATTAGGATGATTCCTTACAAAAGGATTGCCCATCATCAGCTTGCGCACATGTCCCAGTTCGCTTTCACTCAATGATTTTATACATATATCAGGATTGCAGTATCAACATCAATTGACCTAACTCCCAAGCAATAAATGTTGGGAGTCTCACCATCGTAAGCCATTTTTGTAAAGAGGTAGTATTTCAACCCATATACATACATCTCCGTCGATAAGAGCAAGCACATGTAACTTTAAACCCCTGCCTCAGTAACCATGATGCATGGATACTGCTCCTGAAATTTGGCAAAGAAGGTTTGTGAGGATGGCAATACTTTCGACTAATAAAATGAAAACCCCACTCTTCATTTCAATAACCTTGTAAACGAGGATCAGGATAGTGTGCCCAAACAAGTGCTTTTGGGATGTGGACAACTATAACAAAGTTTATGTACACTATACACCGCGTACCTTTTTATATATATTTAAATCTTTACTTTCTTATAAAAATTATTATGAGTTTAATTGCATAATCTTTATCAAGGTTAATCTGATCAAAGTCGTAAAATACAAAGTCATATAAAAATTTCAAAAGATAACTAAGGATTAATGCATGAACTCCAAATGAGGTTAATCATTATATGGAATATTATTTGTTAGATAAGTTTGTTTCAGTGACCGTACAGTTTTCAGTTTTTTAACCTATATGAAGAAAATACATGAGTTTTGGTTGATTTTTTTTTACCTATTTTATCCTTCATTTAATTTTTTTGGGATTCATTTAAACTATTGTATTTATTATTTTATCTTTTAATATTATTATTTAAATATTAATTAAAAAATAAAGCGTATTAAAATAGGATTATGTGACTACAATAGGAACAATATTATCTATATTTATATCTTCTATACTATATATAAAGAGAATACATGAGTTTGAGCTGAATTTCTTCTTACCTTATCCTTGTCTTAAACTATTGTATTTACTATTTTATCTTTCATAAGATTATTTAAAATATTAATTAAATAATTAAAAAAGTAAATCACATTAAAATAGGACTATTCCATTGCAATATGAACAATATTATCTATATTTATATTAACTATACTATTCTATATTTATATTATCTATACTATATATAAAGATAATATGAGATTTTAGGCTGAATTTTTACTATTCCAATTATACCTTCAAACAAATTTTCTTATATCTATGTTATATTGTTTATGTTATTAAAAAAGACAATAACTTATATTATATTTGTTAAATTATTGTTGTCATCAAAAAATATAAACATGATTTGTTGGGTTTGTTACAATGTAAAAGTCACGAATATTTGTATCTATAATTTTAATCAAAATCAAAATTTCATATAAAATATCATTCATAGTTTATATGTTTTAGCACAATAAAAAATAGCGGTAAAAAGGGCATGTGAGTGCCCGTATTTCCACTAATAAATATAATATGGATTAAAATTTGCAATCTCTGGGTTTGTAACATATATAACATTCATTCTCATATGATATACATGTCTCAAATAATCTTATGTATTCATGGAGAATGAATGAGATATGTATTCTTTCAGAGATACATTTGTGGATATAGTTGTTGCTTTTTATGACTGAAATTAATGATTCCAAGAGTCGTGTTTAATTCATGAGAGTGAAAGAAAATTAATAATGTGTGATTTATCTAATATTCAAAATATATATTTTCATTTAAAATTAATGATACATTACTTGTGTTTTTTTATTCCTAATAAAGAAAATACAAGTCCTTGTGAGTTTAACTCAGTTGGTAGAGGCAATGCATAATATATGCAATTGCCGGGGTATGAAGACAAATGATAGAGACTAAATAAATAATTAATATTTTTTTCTAGGTTTAATTTAAAAGTGGTAGCTGATGTAATTATGTTTTATCCATAAATTAATAGAATATCACAAAATGTTACGTTATTATTTAAAAACAAAGGATGTTGATCACATGTTCTTGAATTGCGATTACGTTGGAAAACTGTGGGATGGAGTTTTGCACTAACTTGGAATCATTACAGTTCCACCTAAACATCTAGCAGATCACTTTCATCAATTTGCAACTTTAGACGGTTATTCTAAAAACGTTCTCTTAATATTTAACCACATTTGGCTCTCTAGCGCGCGACGCGATTTGGAATGAAAGGAATGCTCGAATGTTTACGCAGAAAGAATAAATATTGACAACAACTTTTCGACATAATTAAGCTTCAAACTTTATTGGTGGTTGAAAGCAACGGTCATACTCTTGCTTTTACCTATTAGGTTATCACTTATGGTGGCTTGAACCTTTAAATTGTTTGAGAATCTTTCTATAATGGGGGTGCTTCAATTCCTCGGTTCCTTTATTTTCAGATTGTTTATGTAACTTGACTTTTCTTTCTTGGTTTTCTGGCACTCCTTGTGCTTGAAAATGCGGGTTTATGATTACCAGAAAACCAAGAAAATACAATACATCTATTATATACTATATATAAAGAGGATATGAGATTATCTCACTTTCTTGGTATATACTCTATATAAAGAAAATATATGAGTTTGAGCTGGATTTTTCTTACCTATTTTACCCTTAATTTAAGCTACTTTATTTACTATTTTATCCTTTTAAAAATATTAATTAAAATAGATAAATCTCATTAAAATACGATTACTTCGCTACAATAGGAACAATATTATCTATACTATATAGAAAGAGAATATGAGATTTTTGGCTGACTTTTTTATTATTTCAATTATACCTTTAAATAATTTTTTCTATAATTACTAGTGTTCAGACGAACGCTCAATGCTCGTATGTCGGCTCTTCTCTATTGGGATAATGAATATAAATTATAACGGAAGTTTTTATGAAATTTCAATTAAAACTACTTTGATTTTGATTAAAATTATAGGTATAAATAATACTTTTTTTTCCTCATCTAAATGGAATAATATCCATGTCCATTTATGGCTTTTTTTATTCATTTATAGCTTTATCTTTTTATTTTATTTTTTAAATATAATCATTTGCTCATGCTCATGTCCTGTCATTTATTTTTAGAATTTTTCTAGTCACACCCCATATTTTTTTTGTTACACCTAAAGTTACTTAAAATTTTACAATAATATCAAAATTACCCTTTGATATAAAATTTTTCAAAACCCTGATTCATTGCTACTCTAAACTTTCACCCTTTTTCACCTACAAATAATTATGGATATTCAATCAATCTCAATGAAAGATTAAAGAGTGAATCCAAATGTCTTTCATCCATAGTCTATTGCAAATAGGTAAGTGAATTTCTTCTTTTTTTTTCAATGATGTTGAGTTTTTATTTTTTTTCTTGTTGTTCAACGTGCTGATATGTTATGCACTCTACAAACGAAAGTATTTGATGGTGCACCACACGTTAAAGTTAATTAAATTTAAGGTAACATTCATTTAAAGGTTGATATTAACTTAAATTCAGTTTAATTAGGTACATGTAAACCGAGCATAGTTTTAAAACTCGGCTCGATAATCGATTCAGTAGGGGTATTGAGTCACTAAGTTAATGGTCCAACCACTGAGTCATTGGTTGAACGCATGACTGAATCAGATTAAACTGAATAACTCGGTTAGATGACCCGGTCTTAAGATTAAATTTTTATAGTTATTTAACCATATTAAATCGGATTGAACCGGCGACTCAATCACTTAAAAACTAAAAAACTGACATATAATATGTATATCTAAATATTTTTTTTAAAGAGTATAACTATATTTTGTTGACAAAAATTATATTTTGTTTTGCATATTTAATATTAGTTTATTTTCTTTATGGAATCAATTAATATTAACATAATACATAGATTTACTATAAAAACATATGATATGTATATTATTATTATTATTATTATTATTTAAATATTATATTTAATGATGATGTGCTCTTCTTGAAAGAAAAAAAAAATACTATGTGTTCTTTCAATTTAAAAAAATGAAGGTCTCTGTGAGCTTAATAACTCAGTTGTTAAGGACAATGCATAATATATGCAACAGTTGGGGTTCGAACTCCGGAAATCAAAAAAAAAAAAAAATGAAGATGCGATGTGCTTACATATATATAAATTAATTGGTGGAGTGGTTAAGTTTCTTGTGATGTGGTCTATATATGTGGTTCGATTCCTGCGATGCAAGTAGTTTTGAGTGAATTTAAAAATTAAATTTTACTTAAGGATATTTTTATCATTTTATTCACCTTGAAAAAGGTGAATTCCAGCTACTATACTACTTGAAGAAAAAAAAAAGCTTATTTTTATTATATTAGAGATGTTCACCTCTTTTTACATTTTCACTCATGTATTTTGTACTATTATTGTTGATATGTTTATATACATATATAGATATATGTTGATGTCAGTCAAAGGTCATCATTCACCAAACTCCTCTACTTTTGAATTGAATGATGGGTTGTTCATGGAAAGCAATATGCATATAGAAGACATATTGCATGAATTGATAAGTCGTAATTTAGATGGTTTTCAAGTGTTTATTTTAATAGAATTTTGTGAGTTTTAGTTTCTTTTTAGAACTATTTTACTTCAAATCGTTTGTTTTGATTTCAGGATCTAAAATGATGAATGATCAAGTCTTTGAGCAAAAGAACGGATTAAGATGCATGATTGAAGCTTGTTTGAGAAGAAAGATAAAAAGAGGGAAACTCTACCATATTTATGTGTTGATTTAGTGCATATTTATGTGCTGATTTGATGCATATTTATGTGCTGATTTAGTGCAAATTTATGTTCCGATTTGAGCTATGACCGATTTTAGTGCCTTATAATGTGGAACTATTTCCTTTTCTAGAGGCTGACTTTTGCTATATATAGAGAGAGAGCAATCAGACTTGTAAATTATCTTTGAATGTTGGAATATCTGTGACAGTTATTTTCCATTGAATCAAATTGATCAAAGCTTTATTTTCTTGTTCTTTAATTCCTTGTTCTTTACAATTCCGCACTTTTACATTCAACAATCTACTTCCATGTCTTTCTATTCCGTCAATTTAATTTCTTCATCTACCATGACCATGAGTGAGTAGATATCTAGGTTTTGGGATTGTTGGATGAGTCTAATGGCTTAAATCCTATCAAACCAAACCTAGAACCTACTCTTATGTTGATCTATTTTCTAATCTAATCACATAGTTTTTAAACTCAATAAAAAGTATTGAACAATGGACCGAAAGGTGAAGTTTGATATTAGAACAAATGTGATTAGACAAGACAACATAAAACTTGACGGGAACACCCCAGATGAATAGTTTTGTGAAGTATTGAGATTTTTAGGGTTTCGTTCTTAAAAGATTTTAATAACAATCAACCATGAGAATAGACGTGGTTATTATTGAAATACATTCATGAAGACCGAAAGGATATATGAAATACCTTAGAGAAACTTATCTTTAGAAAATAAATCTAACAAAGAGGAAAATATAGGTTTGGATTGAGAGTGATTTGTCATACGACGAACCAATAATCCTGAGCCGCTTTTTAAATTCTGAATTTTATTCCAACGCTTTGTTATACCTCTAAACTTTGATCTTTTCAGCTAATCATAATTAGAAAGAAAATCGGTAATTACAACAACTCCCTGTGAAATGATATTTTACCACTTCGATAGAACCGTGCGCTCGCGGATTTCACACATCATGAATCAAATTTGAATATCGGTAAGTGTAAATTAATTTATTTGACAAACACTTTATGTTTGTTCAATTAAAAAAACCACTTTATGTTTTTCTTATTTTCAATGTTATAATCTTATTTTAGCATCGCCTTATAATTTTATTAGAATTAGTTGACGTTAATCAAATTTGAGCAATTTCTACACCACAAATTTCAACATCGAGTAATTTATCATATGACACATGTATATTTCGATGCCAATTCCTATTTAATTTTTCTAGGATTATAGTTACTCCATTTTTTTAATTCGATGTACGTAATCGTTTGTAGGTGATGAGGAAAATATTATGGAACATGTACCAAAAAGCCATTTAAAAAAATGAAGTTACGTAATGATGGAAGACGCCATATATGTGGCTCTCTTGGAGAAGAGTTCAGAAAGAAAATTTAAAAAAGGTGTGATAAAATTGGTGGCTTCACAATTTTGAGTTTCCATATATACGTACCGTTCAACACATTTGTACTCAAAGAACAAGTTTCATAGCATTCTATCTTGTTGCTTGTCTATAAATAAACATCCCTTGTATTTAGAAGATTGAATGAAATCTATCCTCGTGAGCTTAACTCAGGTGATAGGGATATTGCATATTATATGCAGGGGCCGGGGTTCGAACCCCGGACACCCCACTTCTCCACAATTAAACTGTGTGAGCTCTAGTCACTAAGCTGCTTGAACAAAAAAAAAAAGATTGAATGAAATCAATATCCTCCCTCACCTTACACTTTGATCAAAATCATTGTACTTCTATATTTTTTTTATTATTTAAAAGAAAATTGAATTCATTTGAATTATTTAAACTATCGGTTACGAAAAAATATAATCATATACTACTATTGTCATCAATCAAATATCAAAACGGTTATTTTTTAATATGAATATAATCATGAAGATGATATACCTCACAATCGTGATAGCATTCGTATTTTTTAATAAAATTATGTAGAAATATATAGAATATTATAAAAAAATTAGAATTTTTTAACAAAACACGAATTAAATATGAATTTTTAACCAAAAAAAATAAAAATTCATATTTAATTAATTTTTTGTTAAAATTTTTTAGAGAGATTCTTATAATATTATAAACTTTTATGCAAAATTTTATTAAAAAATATGAATCTTTTTTTTTTTTTGAGGAAGCTAAACTAACCCCCTCAAATTGGCACCAGAGATAATCAAACATGAGACCTTGAGGAGGAGCACACTCCCAGGTTCCAAGTCAATACCACTAGGCCAATCCAAGTGGGTTAAAAAAAAAAAATATGAATTCTACACGTGCGTTTACTTATAAAAAGAGATCAAAAGTAAAGATGGAAAACTTTTGAAAAGGCGAAGAAATTTTTTATAAAGACTGAAACGAAAATTTTGTATATTTATAGAACGAAAAACATATTGAACCCTTAGATTTTTTTTGTGGCGTCCATCTGTAATTAGATTGTTTAATTTGTTCTTGAATAATTTTTTTTTGTCAAGCAAAAAAAGAACAATTGAAGAATATATTTTTAGAAGAAGTAGCTCCCCGACGACGTCTTTCTCACTGAAGCCTCTTAACACTTCTTCTATTTTGCCCATTTTCAAGGATGATTAACATGAATATACACATACTATAAAAAGTTCTACGGCAAACAATTGCATGATAAAAATTTCTCTGTTTCTCATCTCAATGAAGAACAATATCTTCTCTTCTAATCTCAAAACCAATCCTCAATGACAATTGAAGAATAATTTTTTTTAATAATTAGAAGAAGTATTATTAAAGAATATATCGTGAAGACCACTAAATTAAAAAAAAATATATACGAGTGAAGACGGTTTTCACTCCCCGACAATTTTCTAACAACACAAAGACCACCGAATAATATATGAGAAATGTTAACGAGCACTTCCAGAGTACTCTTTAAGTATCTTTAATAATAAATTTTTATGAAAACTTATGTAATCAATGCTTCCATGAACACACAATATGCCTAAAAATGTGACAGCAAACACTAAATATTAGCTAACAATTCACATAACAAGTTTGGGGTTACATCAGTGATTATTATAATAGTTAATATAAAAACAAATAGTAATCAAGTGGCTTAAGCTTCTGTTTTGCAATCATACCGCAGAAATACACATGCTAAGATAAATATACTAGGACAATATTTGTAAATCATCAATTGAAGTTTAGTTGAATATGTATTCTTGAAGCTAATAATCTTTCTTAAAATAAATGAAATAGTATAATTTGAAGTTAATATTGAGATTAAAAAGAAGAAATAATGAAGGAATTCAAGATATACAAGTACATAATTTGGGAAAATGTGATTCATAACTAGACCTAAAAGCCTGAAACAATTCTTCATATTGCTAGAATTGACAAATTGATATAAAATAGGATCATAGTAGGTCTACTTTGTGTGTGTAAGTGTTTACTGTCAGAGACCTAACTGATAAAAAGTATGCATAGTCAGTAGGCCCATTCCTACGAATTCAGAGACTCGGTTCTGTAAGTGAAAAGAGACCCGTAATAAAATAAAAACGTAATTTTTTTAAAAGAACAATGTTCTATTTAAATTTTTTAAAAGATAAATACAAGGTGTCGTGTATATGCAATACACCCAAGAGTATTACTTTTTCCACCCTATGGTATTCTAGCGCGCCCTATTTTTTTTTCTTCCAAAAATACCCCTAGTCCAGAATATATAATCCGAACACCTTCCGGAAAATGAATTCCGGACAAATTCGTGGATTTTGGCATTTAAACAACCTTGATGTATGTTGATGCCAATGTTGAATGGATGGATTCGGAATGCATAATCCGGACACTTTTTACACTTTCCGGATTGTTTAATCCGAAATGTGTAAATCACCCCGTTGAAAGTCAACAAATGGGGAGGGAAATGATGTTTCCTGATTACATAATCCTGAAAGTGTAAAAACATTCCGAATTATGTAATCTGAACCACATCAGCACAGAGGCAGAAGCCATTTGTTTCGGCTGAGCCTCTGTTTTAGAGCATGTAGTCCAACATTTTGGCCTTTGACCAGTTGTTCAAACAAAAAATTCAACTTATAACATAACAATTAACGACACAATATAATTTTCAAACATTCAAACATTAATAAAACATAAAAATAAAAATTATTCAAGTGTTACATAATTAAAAATCATCCAAAATATTCAAATATAACATAACATGATTAAAAATTACAATCAACCCCTAATAACTATACCTGTACCACCGCCACCACCCCTGCCACCTGTGGCACCCCTGCCACCCTCAGTAGCTCCCTGACGACGGTAAACCTTCCCATCATGCACCTCTTTCAACACATCCTCCAAATGTTGCCCTTCCTCAGACCCTCGCGGCACCAGACCACTGGACATCACATCATACACATGGTCTCTGATGCGGCTCATCCTTCCACTAAGCTGTAAGTACCCATGCTCTCCATCCTCCTGAGCAGCAAGCGCATCAAGGACCTCACGCTCTGGGGGCCTCGACACCGGTACCGACATGTCAAGAAGAATCATGCGTGGATGAGAATGGTGATAAAACCACTCGATGTATCCATCTACTGCCTCCACACCATGAACTGCACGATGCCCCAACTGCTCAGGTGTCAGCGCATGATTAAGTGCATGTTGAAAGCGGTTTGTGATCTCCGCCAAATTGGTCACAGGAGGTGCACTCTCAGTGGGATGTCTCGGTATGGTTTGAACCCTCCCAAACTGACGAAGCACTCGTTGCAATCTGTCACACCACCACCGTGCAACGATGATATGGGTGATCTGTTTATCATGCATCGCCTCTATCTTCTTTTCGTTGTTGATGCATTTTAAATTGTCACGCCACTACAAATAATAAAAAACAATACCTAAACATCAGTTTACACTCATGGCTTCACAAACAGAGCAATTCAACAATTTATAAAATAACATTAATAAACATCAGTTTCACGAATATAAACATCATTTTCACAAAGATTAACAACATATTAAAGTAAGTTTAACAGTAATAAATACCTCGCCCTCGGACGCCTTCCTGGCCACATGCACATGGTACCTCCACAGCAGGCTAGTGTCGTGTGGGCCACCGGGATAACCATAAGGAGGCTCAGGGTCCTCCACATGCTTCTTCCTCGTCCGCCTTTGCTGTGGCTCGGCGTCTTCCATATCCTCCTCCATTGCCTCAAGCTCCTCCTGAATCTCCTCCTCCTCCATTTGTTGTTGCTGCTGCACGTCCATATCATCATACTCTTGCTCATTCTCCGGTTCCGACTGAGGCTCGACATTAGCACGGCGTCCCCTGGCACCCCGACGCCTTGGAGGAACAACACCTTCCTCCTCCATCCGTTGGAGATGTTCTCTCCTACGGGTAGCATGCCCTGCCACCCTTACGCGCTGAGTAGAGAAGGAACCTTCTGTAACACGCACAAAACATCATATCAAAAACTATTCTTTGTGTTTCCAGATTTTATTTTCCGGATTGCAACAATACTGTATGGAAAACGAAATCCGGAATGCTTTAGTGCAGAAGAAAAAAAAATGGGAAAATTAACTTGCATGCATAAAGAAATCGAACTAACCATCCATTGGATGTTTATCAAGGGTTGAAATGCGGTCCTTTTGAGCAAGAAAACATCAATTTTGGTTGGATTTTTGTAGTTCGAATTTTGGGATAAGAGGGAGAGAGTAAAAAGTGAAACTGTAAAAATGGGGGTGAACTTGCTTTTATACTACGAATCTGTCGGGATTACATGTAATCCGGAAACTATTTTCCATTTCCGGAATTTGTTTTCCGAAGGGCTTTTTGATAATTTATGCAGGGCGCGTGAGAAGGGCATAAGGTGAGAAAAGTAACAAAGGTGAAAATCACTACCCTATTCTAATAGGCCTAACACCTAACACCAAAAGCAAGAATACCCAATTCTAATAGGCCTAAATCAAGACAACAGAAAAGGAAAAGGAAATCCAATCGGGGAAGAATAAAAGGAAAGTCTGATGAAGTGATGGTGATGGAACACGTGGTATCAGAGAGAAAGAGAATAAAGTTTTTTTTAGTGGGGTAGTACTTAGTAGTACTACTGGGCTATAAATTTTTTTTGGAGGCCCATACCTTGGGGAGACCTAGTTCCATTGAGCTCCTTGCACACCTCAAGGTCCGGCCCTGATAGTCAGAGACCTAACAACAAGTATCCCACAACCACATAACAACTCCATTGAGGAAGATTGACCCAGTTATTGGCGAAGTGCAACACTTCATTAACACGAGTTTAGGGATATTGATTTCGGTTCAGGGATCAAAGTAACAATTTTCTACTTTCACTCTAGTTCATGTGACACCTCATACTCTTTGTCTGCATAAAACATTTGCCACATCATCGGTTAACGAAATTATTTAACGCAAGTATAAAGTCATAACGAAAGTGTACATTCAGAGACTACTTTGTATTTAATCCTAAATCAGAGACATTTGTGACAGCGAGGTGCAGAATCACGAACCCATCGTTTACTCTTTTAAATTATTTTTTATAAAAATAAATCAGTAATTTGAGGGAAACCTAACAGCCTTAAAGACCTTTTAATTGTTTGAGGTATGATATTTGAACAACTATTTATGTGACAACTTTTGGTACAACCATAAATTTACAAAGAAAAGTATGTATTGTCATGAAAACTAAAGTAATAGAGAGAGAAAGTAAAAAAATAATGTGAGTATGAGAGAGAAAGTTGTAACAAAAGTTGTTAGAAAATGGTTGTACAGATATCATTTCCCACCAACCCCTTATTATCTTTTTTTACCATCCACATCTTATCCAATTAGAAAATTGTTGTTGACACATATGATAGGGCTGAAAAACACATGTAAATGACGAAAATGCCCCCTCGGCAGTTAACTACCGAAATTAAGAACCGACTGTAGTTAACTACCGAAGTTCCTTCGGCAGTTAACTGCCGAAGAAGAAAGGGGAAAGAAAAAAAAAACCTCCATCGGCAGTTAAGTGCTGAGGAGCTCAAAAATGCCAAATTTTTCCCCTACTTGTTGAGCTAGTGTATATATGTGTGGGTTCCATTTGTTTGTCCTGGAATCGAAACTTAAGTGCCTAAAGGTCACAACCTACTATTATAACTTAACTGCCAAATTCCATTTGTTGAGCTGTAACTTTTTTCCCTCTTTTGCCTCTCAAGGTCACAAATAACGGTTAAAAGTAAGAAAAATTATCTTTCTTTGGTGCCGGTCTTTTGAGGCATGGTTAACAATCCTTACCTACCCTTGTAAATAAATATTTCAAATTCAAACCCTTTGAATTTAAAGCTAGCTTACCTATAAATTTAGGATAATCAATTATTATATCCTACATCCTCAACTAAATTAACAATATCTAGAGGACAGGTTTAACTTCCTAAAGCTAAACACACATTCTATATATCTTCTACTGTTTCAATTTCTAAATGAGGCACTTAAGTTTCAGTTAACACATATATACGCTAGCTCAACAAGTAGGGAAAAAAATTGGCAGTTTTGAACTCCTCGGCACTTAAGTGCCGATGGAGGTATTTTTTTTTGCTTTTCCTTTTTTCATCGGCAGTTAACTGCCGAAGGAACTTTCCTTCGGCACTTAACTGCAGCCAGTTCTTAATTTCGATAGTTAATTGCCGAGGAGACATTTTCGTCTTTTTACATGTGTTTTTCAACCCTATCATATGTGTCAACAACAATTTTCATCCAATTATCACCTTCCTCTTTTCTGATCGCTGTTGGTATTTATTTTACCTTTACTCTCTCGGTTATTCAAGGTCTCAGATCCAAGGTAAAGTACTCATCTTATCAATAATCAACATTATTTCGTTCTTATGTTTTTTATGATTAGCTTATACTAGTTTTTAATATAATGTTCATACTTCAGCATTTCTGTGTAATTCAAAGAAATGAACCTTTTCTTTATCAGATATATGAATCCCCTTTTGGCTAGGGTTAAGATCCTCTCCATTTGACAAAATAAATAGAGTTTGCAATTTGAAGAGAGATAGACACAAAAAATAGATGGTGGGTCCTACCACTAAGTGTGTTCTACCATCATTAATTATATTTTACTTTTTTCAAGATTTTATGTGTCTTTATCTCTCCAAATGGAAGAAATGGAGAAAGACATAAATGGAGAGGATCTTAACTCTTTTGGCTATGTCTTGTAAGTCCCCTTTTGGCATTTCTGTTAGTTTCTCTAAAAAGAAACGTTAATTTATGTATCAATTTAGTCCCCTGTGTTTTGCTCCGTTGTTAGTTTTAGTCCTTTCTGTTAACTTTTTTTCCAGAGAAACTAACAAAAAGGACTAAAATTAGTAACAGAGCAAAACATAGATGACCAAATTGGTACAAATTATAGTTAGGGGACCAAATTGAGACAATCAATTAAGTTAAGGGACCGGGTGATTGAATAAGTCATTTACTTATTTTGTTTGTGTTCATTTTTGCAATTCAGTGTAGCAATGAAAAGAAAAAAGGGTTCAATAACTCCCGCTAGGGCTAGCCTAAGAAGCAATAAAACAAAAGGGTTTCCTTACTTTGATAATCTTCCATCTCACATCACCACCCACATTTTGCTTCAACTTCCCATTAAATCTCTTCTCATTTGTAAATGTGTGTGCAAGATTTGGAAAACAATGATTTTGGAACCACATTTTGCTAAATTGCACTTTGAGCGATCACAAGTTTGTCTCATGATTCGGACAAATGACGGTAGACTAGTGTCAAGAACCATGTACCTTCTTGAGTGTGAACCTGAAAAGTTTGAGATTGGAAGCAACAATCATGTGAAGCTTGCACCTATATTTAAGCTTCCTCTTCGTAATGCCAACTCATATAGGGAGAAAATCGAGAATAAACCCAAGCGCCCTATTCGTGCTGCGAGACTAGTTTTGAAGAAAAATGGAGAGAATAGTATCAGGGATAGTCAAAGCCTTAATTTTGATTTCAAGCCATATTATGATAAGTTTGGTGTTGCGAATTCTTGCAATGGCTTGCTTTGTTTGTGTTGCCCATCTGAGGGACACCCTTTATTGATTTGCAACCCAGTCACTGGCGAGTTTATAAGAATTCCTGAAGCTACTATTAACACTCATGATAAGAGAAGTCAGCTAAACATGCGAGGACAAGTTGGTTTTGGTTTCCAACCTAAAACTAATGAATATAAGGTGATAAGAATCTGGAGGAGATATGCTATGATCCTTGAGATAAACACAATTGGAACACCATCATGAAGAAATGCTGAAGTGGATCCTCAAATTTCTATTGGATCAGATTTGAGGCTCCGTTATCCCACGTGTGTTAATGGTGCGCTTCATTGGATCGGATTTGTGGATGAAGAAAGATCTATATTGTGTTTCTGTTTAGAAACTGAGAAGTTGCAATCATTTCCTTCTCCTCCAGTGTTTCAAAATCATAATAATGGATTTCGTTGTAATGAGCGTATTCACATGGGAGAATTAAGGGGATTACTTTACATTTGTGATACTGTGGTCCGTCCTGTCAGTCCTTTAGGCAGACCTGATTCACGGCATTATGATTTATGTTGGCCGGTAAAACACTTTGAAGAGGGTGCTGCCATATTGTTATATCATTCCTGTAATTGTCTTATCTACTATGAACCCGAGAAACATAGTTTCAAAGTTTTTCGAATTCACGGCACTTCTTCCGAATTTGTTGAAATAATTCGACATAATCCACTCAAGGTAAGAATGTAGCTGCTAACATTTTATTTTGATTGAGAAATTGAATTTGATACTCCCTTAGAAATCATACAAACCCAGTTCCTCTTCGTTATCTAATATCTACCACCTTTAATTACAAATTGGCTCTGAGAGTTAATCGAAATAAATCCATGTAGACAAAAGTTTTGGTTACTAATTATATCTTATAAATTTTCTTTATACCTTCTGTGTTGGAGGAGGTGAAAATGAACAATTATTGTAATATCAGTCTTTGTAATAAATAGTTTATCGAGATTATTCACTAATATTGTTTTAATTGATATAGGTGTGCAAATGTTGAATTGCGGGAAAAAAATGAAGTTCTTTCTCTGTCTCAAGAGATTGTTGAGACTTGAAAGTTCATGTTTTTCATCATCTTAGGTTCAAATCTAGTCTCTTCCATTAGGTTCAAACCTCCTCGATAAATTGTATTTCATTTAAATTAGGCTTAAATATGATAATCGTCCCTGTAATTTGGGTCTGTTTTGATTTTCGTTCCTGTGAAAAAAAAAATTGAATTACATCCCTGAAAAATATTTTTTGTTTGAAAAAGGTCCCTGGCCCCACTTCATGGCTGACTTGGCATGGTTTTGGCCACGTGGCAGTTGCTGACTGTGCAACTTTTGCCACGTGGCAGTGCACGTAATTAAAAAATTAAAAATAAATTATGGAAATTATTTTTTAAATTTAAAAATCATAAAAAGTTTCTGAAAAAAATCTGAAAATACTTTTCCG
>Ga0315914_1006728_pt1 | contig 16177 bp, 19 predicted proteins | sample MpolenodulesMG_FD_203920 | JGI IMG/M metagenome (GOLD analysis project Ga0315914, IMG submission 203920) | Medicago polymorpha root nodule microbial communities from Los Angeles, California, United States - elongated nodules | ecosystem: Host-associated > Plants > Roots > Nodule | place: USA... | reverse complement strand
GAATTTTGTTAGAGAAGTTTAAGATTCAGAATTGACAATTGATGAAAAAGAGAAGAGAAGAATGGAGGGAAAGAAATTACAGAAGAAGGAAAGGAATATTCTGAGAAGAGAGATGAAAAGTATGGATGCCAAAAAGTATAGTTTTTTTTTTTATTAAAATTGATTTTTTTTTTTAAAAAAATATCGATGACTGGTTGCAGCAGGTTATACAAGGAGGTTTATTGGTGGACCTTTTTTTGGGAGGTCCGTATTAGGGGGCACCCTATTATAAATAATAAAATAAAAATATGCATGAGTAGTATTCTAAATAACATTCTATCAAACTATATTAAAAGCATTTATAACATTGCATATTTTTTGTATTAATTTGAATAAAATATATTTTTTGATTATATTTTTAATAATTAATCAAATCAATAAGATTGACAATATTTTTGAATAAGTTAATTATCTCATCCAAATTGGTACAGGGGCAAACCTGAGACCTTGACGATTATTATTAAATATGAAAATTATGAATTTTTAATATGATTATATTTAATTTTTTCATTAATATTTTAAATTATTAAAAAAAATTATATTATGTTAATTTATTTTTAAAAAATGTTATAAATTAAATATAGATGAAACAATTTAAAAGATGTTAGTGAAAAAATAGAAAATATTTAAAAGACATACTCTACAACAATAGTAATGGTAAAGTTCTCATTTGAAACATATTGGACTTACTCAAAATTTCATTTTCCAGGTGTAGTAGTGATTGCTTTCAAGCACGACCCAACATGTTCAAATAAGCAACTTTTGATAGCAAGATCAATGTCTTGAAATGTCTTCCAAGCTTAATGATTATCTACTTTAAGAAGTACGAGTGAGTATTTTAGAGCTTTATCATATTGCCGGAAAAGGTAAATTGATAGATCGAAATTATTGTTTGTTAATTGAAACAAATAACAACTTTTCTCAGAAAATAAATAAATTTAAGGCATCTTTCTCTCACAACCATTCCTTAGTTTGTTTCATTTCATTTGATTCCATCCTCTAAAACTTACTATTACTTTTTCCCGCCATCACAAACAAGCAGAAAATAAAACCAAACACCTAAATCAAAGAAGTAGTTACTACTGATTTTCTCATTGCAAAACAACAAAAAAAAAACAAATTTTCAACCATAAACATAACAACTCATTTACACGTCTTTATAAACTTCAATCTCAATACACATTTCACAAACATCTCACCTTATAATATTTCTACCACTTTTTTTTATTGGGATTATTCATGGATAATAAAAGAGTATATTGGGCCATCATTGCAACATGGCTTGCTTTGTTCCAAGGAAACATGATACTTGTTAAGGGTCAATTTAATTACAAGGAAGCTCTCACAAAATCTCTCATCTTCTTAGAGGCACAAAGATCAGGGAAACTCCCTCCCAATAATAGGGTCCCTTGGAGAGGAGACTCAGCAGTGGATGATGGAAAACTCGCTAATGTATGTTTATTTTTCTAATGGTGAATATTAATTATGAAAGTTACACAATTTTTTTTTACGTACAAAATGACAAATTTTGGCATATGTGTTTGATTTTATTGAATTGAATAGGTTGACCTATCAGGAGGATATTATGATGCTGGGGACAATGTGAAATATGGGCTACCAATGGCATTCACAGTTACTACATTATCATGGGCGGCAATATTTTATAAAACAGAGCAACAAATGAAATGGGAAATATTCAAAATGCCATTAGATGGGGTACGAATTATTTTCTGAAAACTAGTTCCCAAAGAAATAGATTGTATGTAGAGGTAGGGGACCCAGTTGATGATCACCATTGTTGGGCACCACCAGAAAATATGAAGACAAAGAGAACAGTTAAATTAATTGATAGTAACACACCTGGTACTGAGGTTGCAGCTGAAACTTCTGCTGCTATGGCTGCTTCTTCCATTGTTTTTAGGCATGTTGATCCTAAATATGCTCGCCGTCTCCTCAATAAAGCAAAATTGGTATGAAAATTAACTACTTTTTTTTGCTTATATTTAAGCCTAGACAATATACCAATTACATGTATAGAAAAATGTAACCTATAGTATTGGTTGGGAATATGAAAGCTTAATTCATTTCTCCCAATTTCCTGGCAGCTTTTCGAATTGGCGAAATCTCATAAAGGAACCTATGATGGAGAATGTCCCTTCTACTGCTCCTATTCAGGCTATAATGTACGTAATCACTATTATAATTAACCTTTCTTAATTCAGTAAGAGTGAATTAATATTTGGATTGTAATAATTAAATTAATGTGATGCGTGTATATATATAGGATGAGCTAATGTGGGCTGCAACATGGCTATACATGGCAACAAGGAAATCAATGTACATGAAGTACATACAAGAAGAAGCAATTAGTGCTAGTGTAGCAGAATTCAGTTGGGACCTTAAATATGCTGGAGTTCAAGTTCTTCTCACTCAGTTACATTTTGAAGGTCAAAAAGGTCTTGAAGCATTTAAAGCACATGGTGAAAGTTACATATGTTCAGACCTTCCTGATAGTCCTTACAAGCAAATCAATTTGACTCCTGGTAAATTACATGTACATTTTTAAGCTTATATTTAATTGTCATCTTTTCATGTATAATTAATATATTTAAATATGATTCTGCAGGTGGGTTTATTCATATGAGAGATGGTGCCAATACACAATATGCCACCAGCACATCTTTCTTGTTCACTGTATATAGTGATTTACTTGCCAAATATAATCAAAAGGTCAAATGTGGAAACAAAGAATTTGACTCAGCCCATCTCCTTGATTTTGCCAAAATGCAAGTAAGTATATAATGCATTATTTCCCCTTAAAAAATTACATTATTTATACTCACATATTCATTATATATTATCACATACTTGGAGACTTATAAAAGAAAATTAATCTTCAATTTTGACATCTCTAGTATTCAGCGACAATATTCATTATACTTTTATTTTTTAATCTCTAATTTTTTGAAAATGAATTATTACCGATGTAGTATGATGTTGCAGCTTTAGGGACGGTTAGATTTAGAGAATTTTTTTCTCTAAAATCTAATAGTCTCTACCGTGACAACACCATACCACAATCGTAGAGGATCCAAAGTTGCTATAACACATGCTTTGGAAATAAAGAACATAGACATATATAGAGTGACTATCTAATATTTGGATGGTAAACAGATGGATTACATATTAGGGAAAAATCCTGAAGGAAGATCATACATGGTAGGATTTGGGAAAAATCCACCAACACAAGCTCACCATAGAGGTGCTTCAGTGCCAAATTTGTCACCGAACGAAGAGATAAACTGTCCCACAAGCTTTAAGAAATGGCTAGAAAGAGATGCACCAAATCCACATGAGCTAACTGGGGCCATTGTTGGTGGACCTGACATCAATGACAAGTTTAATGATAAACGTACAGATTCACCTAAGACCGAACCTTGCACATATGTTAATTCCCTTGCAGCCGGAGTTCTAGCAAAGCTTGCTTCTTTGGGTTAACTTAGCTAGCTTAATATCATGTTAATGTAATTACCCCAACGTTGTTAAAAATGTAGTTGAGAGGGAAGATCCAACTAAAAGTTGTAGTAGATTCTCCATAGAAATTAGTCATTATAAAAAGTTTAGAGTATGTTTCACGCAAATAATATGGTAACTCGGGAAAAAAATCGATCAAGATTTCTAAGGTGCTCATTGGATCTTATTGCTTAATCTTTCAATGAGCACCATTTCTTTGCGTCAGTCATTGTCATCAATATTATTGATGAGTTTGATATTGTAGGTGAAACTTTGTCACTCAAAATGATTGCTAGTGCTGATTTATTTTCAACATTGAAGCCTATTTCATTTGTCACAAATTACAAGTTGTTTTGACAATTGTATACAGGTTAAAAAATACTGTTAATTTTGTATGAGAATGAGAAATGATGAGTTATTTAAAAAAATAATTCTTCATTAAAAGTATACGAAAGTTAAATTAAAAATTTGAAAGAAAAAACAATAATAAATAGTTCATAGTATAATATAAAGACTATTTTTTCTATCATGTGCAAATTCTCACATGTTAAGAAGTTTAAAATAGTAAGTTTCTATTTATTAAAAAAAAGTAAGTTTATACCGAAACTTGTGTATTTTATATTAAATATATAACTTTTTAATAAATAATTGTTGTTTTTTAATAGAAAAGTTGCTAATTAAACAAAACCTAGAAAGAATAACATTAATGTTTCATCCAATCGAAACAAAAAACATTGATGTTTCATTAATATTTTAAAGTGGCTTATAATTTAAGACGAAAGGAGAGTATTAAATAGTAACTAGATTGATGACCTGTGCGCCGCACGGGTCTTATGAGCTGGAATAACTATTTAACTATATAATTTCAACTTATATAAATAATTGTTTGAACCAATATAATTAAGAACCAAAACATGATGACTGTAAGAGAAAATAAAAGTTTATTGGAAGTGGAAAAGTATGGATAAGAAGTGGGGGACTGTTGTAGAGGTTTGCTAATAAGGTGTAATTAATTAAAAAGTAATGTCATGAATATATATTTTAAAAGCGAAATTAATTCAACCAAAATTTGTGTCATAATGGCAAAAACAGTGAAAAATGATCAGGTTCAACTAAAATTACAGTTATGATAAACATGAAGCAGTGAAACAATAATTGACATGAATAAAATTATAGAACATGTGCCTTTCACTATACACCATGCTTTTTAGAACAACCTTGTATAGAGAAAAATTATGAAGTGGCTTGAAATAATGAATTTGGAAGTAAATATCAATTTTTAAAACACAAACTTGGATCAACTTAGTGCCAAAAGGTTACGGAACAACATTTATTCAAAGACCTCCACCTAAACACCATATTTTTAACACCACATTTCACAATTTCATGAAGAGTGGTCCAAAAGACATAGTTTTAAGAAAGAAAGAAAGAAAGAAGCAAGAAAAACTATTATGAAACCTATTTCAACTACATTACACTATACATGCCAAACTTTTATTCTGTTGGAGTTAAAGTAAAAAATGTATACTCAATCAATTATTGAAAGTTACCAATACACATACAAAATCAAAACTCTAGCTACATCAAACCAAACAGGAGCCGAAATATGTTCTGTTACACCAGAAAAATGAAAAAACATGAGATAGTTGTGGCCTTTTTAAATGAAAAAAGTGCAAGTGCACACGCCAGTAAAATGAAGAAGAAAGGATTCAGATTTGGATCATAATCTTGAGAGATAATGTTGAATTTGTATTGGGATGGAGAATGAAAAGATAGGAGAAAGATTCAAAGTTAATTTGTGAACCTATCAAGGCTAGTCAGCCGCCCAATTCATTATGGGAAATACACACAATTAATTATTTGCTATGTGGTTTACATGTGGTATAGCAATTGATAAAATTAAATGCAACAATTTTTATGGGAAAGGAAGTACATCTAACCAAAAGCCACCGAATTTTTTGTAGTCTGATTCATTGACACAAATTTTGAAATTGAAATAGAAAAGGATGGAGTTTAATGCAGTTCAATGCAGCAATTAACGGCACATTACAAATTGGAGGAAAGAAAGGATACAATTGCTCTAATTGCTGTCATCCTCATATTTGAAATTCAAATTGTGGATTTTAGAGGGAATTTTTTAGGGTTAACACTAACAGCAATTAATGCATTAGATTTAGAGGGAAATTTTTAGGGTTAAGTGTTTGCAAACCTAATAACATTAAGGAGTAAGGGAAATCAAGTTGTAGATTTGGGACTCCTCTCTAATGATATTTTTTTGAAAGGACCACCCTAATGATTTAAAGACCATTCTTCTCACTAATTTATGGAGGACCTTGATACTCGGTTGTGATTCTTTTCTTTTAATGTGGAATATTTGCATTTCTCACAACAAAGTTATTTTTGAGGATTTGTTGTTTTTGAGGAAACAATTCTTGTGAAGTACTAGATAATAACATTTATCTTTACTCAACTACATGTTTCCATGAAGGCGTTTGGAAGTCCAACCTCCCTCGAAAAATCGTGAGGCTTGTTAACTTGTAAATTTGACAGGCTCATTTAATATGCTCGACACTTGTTTGACCTTTGATAGACAATTGACAACTGTACCAAAAATTATCGAAGTAATAAAATAAGTTCGTATCCACGAGGACTGTGTTAATCTCAATTTAGCAATAAAGTAAATATTTAGGATGTATAATTTATTTTGTTTGCCCTAGGCAGTAGATTTGATTTTATCTCATAAAATTAAATAACATAAAATAAAGATTCGGTTAGAAAATATAGATTTGGTTAGAAAATATGAGAGAGAGATGAGATCAGGTCTTTCGAATCATCTATGTTCCCCTAATTGGTATACTGCACCTATTCTTGTGAATGATTTTCTAGTTCCACGATAGTTAACAAAATAGTCTTAATCACTTCCTTGAGTTAGGACCCTCTTCTCAAACTACAGCCCCTAATTCCTTAGGTGATCTAATAATCTTTGAAAGTTTAAATACGTTAACCTAATATCACTAACAATTTATTATCCATTCCTAGACTACCCCTGTTTATTAGAACAATTCAATTAGGTCTAAGTCGAAAGCTATAGTCAGTAGTCATTCGTTCTCACTAAATCATGTTTATATTTGATCAGGATATAAAAAGCACTAAGAACAATTGAATTGAATAATAACTAGATTGTCATTCACAATAAATAGAGTTTCACAGCAACATGGATCAATTAGGGTTACACAGAATCATCTCAGACCTAATCTCTAAGAGATTTAACTACTCATAATCGAGTTTACAAATAACATAATCAATAGTAGAATCAAAACATACATGAACTGATAGAAGGATGAAGAAATCGCCCTCCTAGCCGTCTTTAGGTCTCAAAATCGCACTTTGCTCTTCTTTATTTATAACCCTTTTTTTTCCAGAATAATCTTCAGCTTAATAGGCAATAACTTCTCCTAAAATCGTGGCACGATTTAAGTAAATCGTGACACGTTTCTGCCTTGTGTAACAAACTACCCAAATTAGGGTTTCCATAATCGTGTCACGTTTTTTCCATCGTGACACGTTTTCACCAATGTCGAATGCATGATTCTTAGGAGCTCCAATTCGTGACACCTTTTTCAGTAATCGTGACACGATTCCCTTTTTTCAATTTCTTTAGTTTTTCTTGCTTTTCTTGCTGCTTAAGCTTGCTTGTGAACTCAAAAATATCATAAAAAGATTTTAAAAATGTGAAATGACGGACTGTCATCAACCTTTTACTTTGTAGGAATTGAAGAAGCTTTCTTATTTCAATTGGAGAATTTCGACGAAGCTTGAAGCCTAAGGCGCACAATCAGAATCTTGACAAAGCAAGGCTGAAAGGGCAGTTTCGCGTCGAAGACAAGCAAAAGGGTGGGAAGCACGATTTCAAGCAAGGAAGCGGTTTCCCTTTGGTGGAAAACGTGGGGCAAGTGATTGTCCAAGATGGAAGAAGTGTTGATCATGGAGTTAGTGCTTCACCATCCAGTGTTTTAGTATAAATAGTAGTTTCCAAGCCGGAAAGTGGGTCACAAATCATATACAAAATTCTACAACACTCAAACTACCGGCATCTAGGGAAACGAGTTATACATAATGTATGTAAACTGATTTGTAGATCACCATTTTTTATTTTAATGCATTGCATTTTACCTTTTCCTTGAGTTTACGTGCGTTAACTTACTTTTATCTTGCTTTATTTTAAGCATTTTATCGCATTCTCAAACATGTCGAGAGACATTGCCTTTTTATATCAAACATGTCCTACTCTCTAAGCAACCTGAGTGTATTTCGTGGCCTTTTTTAAAACTCTTTTCCGATAAAAACCTTTGCACAACGGTCTTGAGATTTTTAGTTCGATCTTGCTTGTAATAATCAAAACTAGCCCCCGTTTGCCAAAATCACAGGCAAACAACTAGATAATAACATCTATCTTTACTCAACTACATGTTTCCAGGAAGGCGTTTGGAAGTCCAACCTCCCACTCCCCTTGAAAAATCATGAAGTGTGTTGGAATAAAGGGGATGAGGATGCCATGACTCAATGTAGATGTAAATGCTCTTACTAATCCATGCAGGGCTTGGCGGCTTGGTGCATAACCATGATGGAACATTTCAATTTGGTTTCGTTGGGAGTGTAGGTTTGTGCAATATTCTCCATGCGGAAATACATGCGCACTTTTAGTGGGCATCAAACTGTGTTGGTAGGTTGGATTTAGAAAAGTAATATGTTTCTCATATTCCTTGCATGTGATTCAACTTGTCACAGAGGGAACATTTCAATTTCATCATTATGCTAATGAGCTAGCGTTTATTAGAGATTTCGTGCAAAATGATTGGACAATATCTCTTCATCATACCTTTCACACAGATGTGCTAGCAATGTTGAGTTGAGAGCTATTAACGTAGATCCTCTATTTATGCTTGAAGAGCCTCCTTGTAGTTTTTCACCAACTTTACTAGCTAATGCTCTTGAGGTGTCCTTTGTAAGGATGAAATTCTCTTTTTATTCCTTTTCTTTTCCTTTTCTCATGTAATCAAAAACAAAACTTACAATAGTATAAAAAACTAGAAAAATATGAATGTCACATACGTTCAAGATTAGGAGAACGTTATTTAAGAGTTTGATAGTAATCTAATATTTGTTTACTAGACAAATTATTTATTTATTTATTTAGATTAAAATAAATTAAAAATATCCATGAGTCTACTACAAATAATAAAATAAAAGTATACATGGGTACTATTCTAAATAACATTCAATCATAAAGTATATTAAAAACATTTATACAATTACGTATTTTTTGTGTCAATTCTAATAAAGTATATTTTTTGTTTTATTATATTTTTAATTATTAATCAAATTAATGAGATTGACAATTAGGGAATGGGGAGCACATCAACTTTTGGTGCGACTCCTGGTGTGGAGAACCTCTTACTTCCACTTTTAATATACCTCACCTTCACCATAACTCTTTAACTACAACAGTGGATCATTTCATTCTCAATAAATGTTGGAATGTCCCTCAAGATATTTTACAGGCTTTTCCCAACTTGCAGCAAAAGTTAAATTTGGTTACCATCCCCTTGACTTATAAAGAAGATAAGCTCATTTGGAAAAAATCTCATGATGGTAATCTCTCCTTTAAGGATGCATATTTGTTTCATAGCACATCTAATCAACAACACTTCAGCTGGGCAAAGTTTATTTGGCAGGCTGCTATCCCTCCCTCTAAATCTCTTTTGGTTTGGATAATGCTTCATCACAAATTGCCTACAGACGATAATCTTCTTCAAAGAGGCTGTCAGCTTCCTTCTATATGCAACCTATGTGCCATAGCCTCTAAAACTTCTGCTCATCTCTTTCTAGAGTGTAGCTTTGCTAATCAGCTTTGGAGTTGGCTTCAATCTCTTATCAATGTCAATTTCAACCTCTCATCCTTCTTGGAACCTCTGTTAGTCTACGAGAGGAGTTGGTCTCCACAATGTAAATTAGTAATTCTTTCTGCCATTATCAATTGCTTTAATACCATTTGGTTTTGCAGAAACCAAAGAAGATTTCAAGACAAGATTATCAATCTTAGAACTGCTAAGAATTTGATAATTTCGAGTACAAACATGTCAGGAAACTTAACCAAACTTTCTGCCAGATCTTCCATCACTGAATTTGTTATTTTGAAACACTTTGATGTTAAAATTAACCTTCCTAAACCTCAAATCATCAAAGAAATTCTTTGGTTTCCCTCCTTTAGTTAATTGGGTGAAGTGCAACTCTGATGGCGCGTCTTTAGGTAATCCTGGTGCTGCAGCTTGTGGTGGTATTTACAGAAATTCCAACTCAGATTTCATTGGAGCCTTTGCTATTAATCTTGGTGTTACTACAACCTTATGCGCAGAGCTCATTGGTGCAATGGTTTCTATTGAGATTGTGCATAAGAAAGGTTGGCGATACCTTTGGTTAGAAACCGACTCCATGTTAGTTTACATGGCCTTTACATCTCACAAAATTGTTCCCTTGCACCTTCAAAACAGATGGAATAATTGTCTTCATTTGATATCTTCCATGCATTTCTATGTTTCTCATATCTTTAGGGAAGGTAACAAGTGCACTGACACTCTTGCTAACACTGGTTTAAGTATTGTTTCTCACTGTTGGTTCTCCCAAATTCCTGCTAATATTACGGCTGATCTAGTTAGTAACAAACTAGGGTTACCTAGTTTTAGGGTTTCTTAACCCTTGAGGGTTTTAGTTTTTTGTCCCCCCTCTTTTTTGCTTTGTATCTTTCCTTTTCATTTCAATATATTATGGGGTTACAGTTCTTGCTGTAATCTCCTTTGCCTAAAAAAAAAATTGACAATTTTTTTTTTAAAAAACTAAATTATCCCATCCTAATTGATAGAAGGGAGATCGAACCTGAGACCTTGACGATTATAATTGAATATGAAAATTATGAAATTTTTATATGATTATATTCAATTTTTTATTAATATTTTAAATTATTAAAAAATTATATTATGTTATTTTATTTTAAGAAATGTTATAAATTAAATATAGATGAACCAATTTAAAAGATGTTAGTGAAAAAATAGAAAATGTTTAAACGACCAACTCTACAACAATAATATCTGTAAAGTTCTCATTTGAAACATATTGGACTAATTCAAAATTTCATTTTCCAGGAGTAGTAGTGATTGCTTTTAAGCACGACCCAACATGTTCAAATAAGCAACGTTTGATAGAAAGATCCATGTCTTGAAAAACAATAATATGTCTTCAGAGCTTAATGATCATCAACTTTAAGAAGTATGAGTATTTTTTAGCTTTATCATATTGTCGGAAAAGGTAAATCGATAGATCAAAATTATTGAAATAATAATGAATTAAATAGGTAAGCTCTGGAGATTTTAGGAGAGAAAGTATATTGTTCATCTATCACCTTCTAAAAGTTAACTTCATACCTAGGTAACCTCTACCAACCACCACCGACATGCCTCAAAACACCACCTCCACTCTAAATCTTGTCCTGTTTCCATGGCCCTGCCTATATCAAACCACTCCAAATCCATTACCAAAGCCTGATTGCCAAAATACCACACCAAAACATGAAAAAACCTTCGCCCAGGTCATAAGCAATGTTTATGATATACCAACTTCACAACTTCCACAAATGGTGATCAAAGGGGATAGGGTCTCTATTTCGATCTCAGAAGATGACTATATGGCATGTATAGATGAATGCATACACAATTTGCATGAAAGAATCATTTACCCTAAGGGTGCTACCCCTTTAACTGTGTTTTCCTTGAGAAGCAAACTTTCAGGTCATTGGAAACTTTCTATCATACCTTTCTTCCTTGGGGTTGCCTCTTCCTCGGTGTGTCCTCAATATTCATTTAGAGACATGTTGTCAATCAACTCTTGTAGTTCATCAGTTGTCTTGATTTTCATGGTTCCTCCTACAGAAGCATCTAGTAGCATCTGAATATCTGGTTTTAGTCCCATCATGAAGGCTTGCATGATATCCATTTTTGACATCTTGTGACTAGGACACCTCGACAACAGTAGCTTCAACCTTTCCCGGAAATAATATGGGACTTCTCCTTCTTGTTGCTTGAAGTTGGAAATCTCATTCTTCCGCGCCAAGTACCTTGAAGTTGGGAAATACATGTCTAAGAACTCCCTCTTGAGCTGATTCCAAGTCTCGATCGTACCGCTTGTAATGCATCAAGCCAATCCCTTGCCCTTCCAGTTAGAGAGTAGCTAAAAAACCTGAGCCGTTTGTCTGATTCTGACACCTCAACTGGGTTGATGGTGCTGCATGCATCCAGAAAGTGTGTCAAATGAGCATTGCAATATTCCATCCCCTTACCTAAAAATTGGTTAGATTTCAAATTCATCATAACACTGTTCTTGATGGCAAACACCACCGGGTTTGCTGTTTGAAAACCAAGTGATACTTCGTCCAAGTTGTCCAGCCTCCCATAGTATCCTAGGGTAATGCGGATTTCTTCTCCCATTTCATACTCGTCTGATGAATAGTCTTTAATAGGGATAGTTTCCTGTTGTTCTGTCCTTTCTCTTGCAAGTCGGGCTACTTTCCAAGTGTTGGTTCAGTTTTGTTTATGTTTGGATCAAATTGCAGAACGCCAGTTTTGGTATTACGCATAAAACAAACTACACAAAGCTCTTAGTAGAATAGAGTCAATTGGAATAATATTTTTGCTTTTTTTTTAAAAAAATAAAATATATTTTTTGGTATTTTTTGAATTTTTGAAAACACAAAAATAAAATGCAGAAAAATAAATGACTGAAAAATAGAGATAGAAAAAATAAGTAATTTAAATTGTTGAGTCAAAAATATCAACAATCCCCAGCAACAACGCCAAAAACTTGATGGTCAGATATGGCAAGTGTACCAAATCGTTTACCAAGTAATAGAGTGATAAGTAGAGTATCGTATCCAGATGGATTGTCGTTTCGTCCAAACAATTTTCGTTACTTATTTTTGTAAGTTGAAGATATAAAAGATAAGGGTTAGAAATCTTTCAATTTTTATCTGTTTGCAACAGAGCAAGTTTACCTGTTTTTGGTTGTAGAAAAGTAAGCAACGGTTAGGATTCTTCGAATCCCTTCTGTTTATATTGTTGGATATTAAATAACAGTCATGTCGTGTTTATTTATCTTAGGTAGACTATACAAGTGATGAGGCTGTTGGAACATGACTAACCTAGAAGGTTGGAAGGTACACTTGTTGATCACACGGTGCTTCTTACGTGTGGGGTCTATAAATCTCGGTTAACTAGGTTTATCCCTCCTAAGTGTGGTTGCACCTGATGATCGCACGGTGATCCTTACATGCGGGGTCTTACCGTCTCAAAGGTAATTGAAAGCATAAACTTAAATTGGCATTCCAGTTTTTGCAAGGCAATGAAGGTCAAGGTTCCATTAGTTCAACCCATCTATGAATCTTAGGACACTAATAGCACACGTTCTCTCCGCACTTAGTAGTTCTTCAAACGGGCAGCCCTATCTCGTCTACCTTACTAAGGGTTTCAAGAGAATGGTTCTATCTAGGTTTATTCCCCGGAGACGCTTGTTTCCTTAATTACCAACCAGTTACATCCTAGGTTCATAGAGTTACCACTCAGTCTTAGTAATGTCACCTCCTATGTACTTACTACTAGGTTCAACTCGCTTTCGGTATCTTTCGCTAGTTAGTAACTAATTACTTCCTATAAATATTAAGACATAAGCAGCAAGATAGTAATAACAATGTTAGGCCCTGTCAGAACCTAAGTACCTAATCTAGGGTTACGCTTCTTTGAAATAAATAACTAAATAAAACATAATAGCGAACAAAAAATAAATAAAATATACATGACATTAAATTAAATAAATATCCAACAAAGATAAACATATGTTCATCTTAGAACTCTAACCTAAAAAGATATAGTTACACATTGTAACTAAAAACAAATTACAAATGATAAACACATACCTTAGAAAATCAAGGAGAAGATAGAAACTCTCCTGAAGCTCCAAAGTTGCATTCCTCTTGAAATGCTACAGTTATGAACGAGAAATTATGAATGAGGAAGGCTAGTATTTATAGTGAGAGTTTCTACCTAGGTTTGGGCTAAAAGTGCGGGCTTTACCCAACATAGAAGCAAGAAAAGACGCTTGCTCCCCGCATTTTCAGATGCACAGGGCGCATAACCCTAGGCACATGTGAGAGCATGGCAAACCATGCTCTAGGCGCATTAAATTTCCCTAGGTGAATGGCTTGCAAAATCCATGCCCTGGGCATTTTTTCATGTGTTAGGCGCATGAGGTCTATTCCCGGGCCCAAATTCTCCGATTTTCCATCGCTTTAGGTCTTCGTCTTCAAATAACTTGTCTCGGAACTTGGGAATAGAATTCCACCCTCTTGTAAGTCTCCTGAGGCCTCTTGAATCCTCACTCTTGGTTTTCCTAAGTCTTCACAATTCTTCATATGTTCTTGATTTACCGATTTGCATGATTTCTTCGTGAATTACTTCAATAAAACCCCCTAAAATTGTTTTGTTTCGGGAAAACTAGAATTACAGACTCAAATATAGAAAACATTAAAAAAGTCTCGAAATCATAGGCAATTGTTCTAATATTCCTCCTTTTTGCTGCTAAAACCTACTAAAAATAACTAAAAAACATGCTAGGAATAACGTAAGATGACCTGTTATCAGAGCAGCGAGTTGAATTACCAGCTAATAGGGATCCAAACAAAGGGAAGGCTATCATGATTGTTGACACATAAAAGGTTAGCAAAACTCATAATCTGGAGATCAATACTAAGAGGGTAGAAGATGGTGAGGATTCAACCTCTGAAGGCTCTAAATTTGAGGAAGACACTGAGATTAGAGAGGAGAATATTGAAGATTTTTCAGATGAAGAAGTTAACAATGAAGAAGTTGTTGATCAAGAAGTAATGAATAAACAGTTCCTTCAGTAGTCTTGGGAAATATGAAAGAAGATGAAGAAGTTGAGGCAAGATTGATAGCTGACATTGAGAAGGAGCACAATATTGAAAATGAGGTGCCAAGGAATATTGATGATTTTCAAATGGTAATCACAAAAAAGAAGAAGAAGTAACAAAGAGCAGCACAAAAGAAATCAGCTTATGCAACCAGATCAAGGACCAATAAAACAAACCCTTTGCAATGAAGAGCTTATTTTGGAATGCAAGGGGTTTGACTAATGCCCCCACCATATTAGCTCTTAAAATATTGCTTTTTGTTAATAAACCTGAATTTTGCTTTATTAGTGAGCCTTGGATGGAGTTTGATTCTCTCCCTAGAGGTTGGTTCACTAAATTAGGTTACAAACTTTTTGCTTTGAACAATAGAGATGATCTACAACCTAATCTTTGGTGACTATGTACCTTTAACCTTAACCCTAAGATTTTAGAGAATACAGACCAGTTAGTTTCCCTTACCTTTGACTATAACAACACTATTAGTGGCATTGATGTTGTTTATGCATCAATTTGCTACTTAAAAAGAAGAAAATTATGGAATTCTTTGCAAAATTTACAACAGAACAATCTCATCCCTTGGTGCTCTATGGGGGATTTTAACTCCATTTTAGGAGCATTTGTACATATAGGGCATTATTCTCCTAGAATTCCTATGAAGGACTTTCAATTGTGGACAGATAGAAATAGCTTGATTCACATTCCCATCAAAGGTGCGGCTTTCACTTGGTAGAATGGTAGGAGTGGTAGGAGATACACTGAAAGGAGGTTGGATAGATGCATTTGTAATCATCTTTGGCTATATTTGTGCACATATGTAACTTTCTCTACTTTGTTTAGAATCAAATCAGAATACCAACCCATCCTTCTTGATTTTGAAGCAACTCAGAACAAGTTTGTCATTTAATTAAAGTTTCAAAAAATGTGGACCCTACATGCTGATTGCAAAAGTATTGTAGCCTCAACTTGGAACTCTAATGTAGTAGGTTGTCCTATGTTTATCCTAACAAAAAAAAACTCCAAATGCTTAAAGTTAACCTCAAAAATTGGAACAAAGATGTTTTTGGAAACATTCATCAAGTTGTTAGAGATGCAGAAGAGAAATTGCATGACATTCAACACCAAATTCAAACCTCTGGCTATTCTGAAACCAACATCCAACATGAAAAACTTGCTCATAAAAACTTAGAAGAAGCCTTTAACAAAGAAGAAATCTTTTGGCAAGGAAAATACAAAGTGAAGTGGCATTTAGAAGGTGATAGAAATGTTGGAGTAAGCCCTAATAGCCAATTTATATTGATTGAGTTTGGCTTTGTATCATGATATTGATATAAATATATATTGTGAATATATAAATAATATGACATTTCTTTATTGATTTTGTTTTGTTTCAAAATAATAAAGTCCCTGGAATAGTTAGTCTGTTTAATGGAACATTAAGTATAACTTAATTGTGAGACCCCGTTAAACATAAGGAAACTATTCTTAAAGTATCCGTAGTCAAGCTTTATTGAAAAGTGGGATATCATTAAAGCATAGAGACTATTATGTGGATGAACTGATGATCACATCTCACAGATCATGGATAAAGAGTTA
>Ga0315914_1006724_pt1 | contig 16185 bp, 11 predicted proteins | sample MpolenodulesMG_FD_203920 | JGI IMG/M metagenome (GOLD analysis project Ga0315914, IMG submission 203920) | Medicago polymorpha root nodule microbial communities from Los Angeles, California, United States - elongated nodules | ecosystem: Host-associated > Plants > Roots > Nodule | place: USA... | reverse complement strand
AGACTTGTTTCTTCAGACGCATTCTTCAGACGCAGTTCTTCAGACTCATTCTTCCAGATGCTTTAAGCTTCAAATAAAATTCCCTTGCTCTTGAACTTGTTCAATCAAAATCTTTATGGATAGTACTTTGATTATGGATCCTGTACACTTGAACAAATTGTTTTGCATATCCAATTGATTATTTTTAATACCTTGTTATTGTCAAAACTCAATAGGTGACTTGTGAAACACCCTTTGTTCCAACAAAATTCATTTCCTTACATTTTTACCTCGATTAAGCTATCTTATACCGTTAGTAGGTAAACCCTATCAAACTCTTGTCTTCATTAAGCTATCGCTCTGAACCAATACGATAGTAGACAATCATTTTCCCTAGTAAAACTACATTCCCCCTAGCAAAGTCAGATCCTTTTTCTTCAAAGAATTTGGGTATCCCGTTGTTGTTTCTCGTTCCAATCAAATCATATATGCCGTCCTGCATTCATGTTTGCATCACATGCATTCACAATATCTTAGGATCAAAAATATGTGTACTTTGTATTTAAGTCTCTTCAGCGCGTCAAATCAAAGATTCCACCTTCAAATCTCCGGACGAAGAAACTTAAATAGGGGTATTTGTCATACCCCAATTTTTGATCCAAGACCCTACATTGATACCCCTTTTGACCCTGATTAGTCTTCGACTTTTCAAAGGAAATTTCGGCAGGGAGGTATTTTAAAATACCTCATTTTTGTTTCGATTTGGGCCCTCTTCTCACTTTATTTTTATTTTTAGTTTTATTTATCTTTAGTTTATTTAATTTCCATTTTTACCTATTTTAATTTTTTATTTTTACTTTGTTCTTCTTTTAGTTTATTTTCTTTTTTCTTTTCTAATTAACATTTTTTTAATGAGTCCAAAATTAAGTGTCAGGGTCCAAAACTTTTTCTCCAAAACACGGCACTTTCTCAGACCAAATCAGTCACAAAGTCAGAATAATATTTCCAATTCCAGCAAGAACGTGTTTCAGCCTTTTATCACCAATTAATCACAATTCAAGTCCCTTCATTGAGATTTCCATTTTTAAAAAATGCAAATTTCTTTAAAAGGACAAGAATCAGACACAAGATAGGGGACAGAAGCATCGAAATGCACAGAGCCAATTTCACAACCACCTTTTTTACGAACACGACCTACAAAGAAACACAACAGTTACCAAAAATCCAGCCAACACTCAACCACAATACAGTCTAGCCGAACCCATAACATCATCATCAAACAAATCGATACTAAAACCAAATCAAAACCCTGTTATTTTCACAAAATCACAACAGTTTCATAACACAACCAGCATACAAAAAATGAACCCTCCACACCCAACAACAAACCAAAAATTCGAATCTAAACCATACTAACATCCACAACACAATCAAAGCCAAACAAATCAGCCGTCATAATCAAAGATAAAAAACGGTAGAGCTCGGTTTCTCTTTTGAGATCTATACTTATGTGATTGTTTTTGAATCTTGCAGGTAGAGAATCGTATAGAGGAGGGAAAGAGGTGTTAAAAAACGATTTTTTTATTTTTTAAAAAAAAGGTTTACTTTTATCACTGGCGCGGCGGCGGCGCCACCCTTGAACGGCAGCCACCGCGCTGGAAGCTGCACCTCGTCGAAAAGAAAGAAGAATGAGGCGGAGGGATATAGAGAGAGAACAGAGGGAATTGGGAAGAAGAAAGAGAAAAGGGGAAAGAAAAAGAGGTTAATGGCTGTAAAAGCCTATTTATAGGCGCACCCCGATCCAGTGTGGGACGGGGCATGCGTTAGCATACACCTGCGCTCTTTGTTCCTTTGATTTTTGATCCAAGGGCCCCTGATGCCCCGATCCTTGATCTGTTTTTGGGCCATTTGATTTTGATCAAACGGCCCACTGCTGATCCCTAGGCCCAACGTGCCTCTGTTGTCTTTAAGCCCAGTCTGCTTTTCTTTTTCATTTCTGCACACCCCGCCTTATTGATTACAAAACGTTCGATATTGACATTTTTCAAGGCAAGACAACTTATTCAAGTTTGAAATCCTACAAGTCAATCTTAATCAATCATATAAGCATGAACTTCACATGATTTATCTAAGTCCATATGAACTGTAGACCAACCATGTATTCATCCTTATTCACAAAAGTTCATTTTCCGATAAATTCCGAAAATCGAAAACGTCACAATTCCAAGTTTCTTATCATTTAAAAAATCCAAATTGAATCGTTCCTAAAAATCACAACTTCATGATTACATACTCATTTATTCACTATAAAGACTTCCTTATACCCAATATTAATTTTGAAGATGTTTCATGGTTTAGTGAAAAAGTTATGACAAAGTTTCATGAAAAATGCCGCATGACTTATGCATAGTAATTTGGTCATAAATCAAGTTCTATGAGATATTTTGAAGTGAAACCAAAGCCATTGGAAAGATGACATCCATATCTAAAACGTTCATGTTTACAACTAAGGCTGAATCGATTCACATCTAATTTAATCGATTCAAACAAAGTCAGAGAAAAAAATGAGATGATTCAAAACTGTCTGAATCGATTCAAATCTGCCCAAATGCAGATTGATACGATTCAAACTTTCCTAAATCGACTCAATGGCATGGAAAACACATTTTTGGCCTCGGGTTCATTCCCAAATCATCCCAAAAATCCCTATTTTGATCCCCCAACATACCCAAAACGATAAAATTCATTTTACAAAGTTTGAATGCATCATTTAGACTCTTTTTGCAACAATACTAAACAACTTATATTCCAATTCACTTAATCCTTCAAGGATCCAACAACAACAACTTACACAAAACAACACATATGTCACTTTCAATTCATGAAATGACAATATCAACAACACTTAACAACAAACACAACTTACAATCATGAATTCAATCACAATTCAACAACACAATATCACAATTCATCAATTTGAGCAAAATTCACAAAGTACCCATTTCTATATAACTTGAGCATGCAAATTCAACATCAATAACTTAATTATCATCAAATTCACATACCCAAACATATCACTAAAATAAGAGCATGAATTTCATCAATTAAATTCACAATAATCACTTCTTCACAAATAAGCACTTTTGAATATAAGTAGAAAAGAGATTACAACTAAGAGATTATGATAGATTACTATCCCCCTTACCTCAAACCTTCAAGAATTAGAATCCTAGCCTCACTTTTGCTCCAAAGCTCCAATTCAAGCTTTCTCTCCCTAGATCTTCTTCTAACCCTTTTTCTATTCCTCTAGTTATTTCTCTCTCTACCTCTCTCCAAAGTTTTGTGAAAATGAACAAATGATTCTATGTGACCAAATTTTCTCAAAGACTAGAGTTTAAATAGGCTCCTCACTATTGGGCTCAACCCTTAAATGTCTTAATGGGCTCAAAACACTCATTAACCAATTCACAAAGTTTCTACTCACTTAACGGATAAAAATAACGAATAGTTATCGGCTCATAACTAATTACCACAACTCACTAGTAACTTAGTGAAAATAACTATTCCCACCCAAAACACTACTAAAAAATCTATACGGTGGATTTACTAATTTACCCTTGCTCACACAATGACCAAAATACCCCTAAGTCCAAAATGACTAAAATACCCTTCTAACATCGGATTCCAATAATCCCAACCAAGATACATACAGAGACAATTAATCACATGCAGGCACATATAAACACATAAAAATTAATTAAAATAAATCTAACGAAAATTGGGTTGTTACAAACATCAGCATACATCCAGAAACTTCTAACACGCACATTTTTAGTTTTTAGTGAGAAAGGAATTAATTAATGTATCAATATTCAAGATTAGACATTTATCATATCAATTGTCAACTATGCATTTATCCTATCAAATATTCATGCATTGATCATATCACAAAATTAAGAGGGTAATTGATGATTTTCTTTTTTGAGGGGAATGTGGTAATTGATGTTATTTGATTGATTTTTTTTCTATAAATATTGTTTCTATCTTTCAACATTTTTACACCATTTGAAAATTCAAAGTTCATTCTAAAATTTAAAATTCTACTTGAATCTCAAATCCCTCTTTGGTTGACCCCTCTTTTGTTTATTCAAACTTTTTCATGTGATTATTATTTAATATTTCTTGCTTCTTCATTCTTTAGTTATTTAATTTTATTTGGTGTGACCACATTGTTGCACTCATTTATAAAAAACGACGTGAATGAGAAAGGTAGATCTTGACACTAACAATACATGTAAATTAAGAAAAAGTAAGTGGCGTCTCACATCTCTCTAAAGATTTTGATTCTTCACATTTGAGGGACTAAGTGTGTTTTTGTGTGTGTGTGTGTGTGTGTGTGAGAGAGAGAGAGAGAGAGAGAATCAAATAATACACAATCCTCGATAAATATTTGGTGTTGAAGAACCTTTTAGTTGTCAATTTATCATTACTCTTATCGTTAGAAAACTTCTCATTACCCTATTCTTTATTTATGGATGGTTTAATTTTCACAAATGTCAAATGTAGTTGATTTGTATTTGTATGGAAAAAAAATTGTGAGTTTTTTTTTTTGGGTACAACTATGCAAAATATTTTATTGTTTGGATAATAGAGGAAGTAAGAAGAAATAATGTAAAAGAAATGAATGTTGGTAGAAAGTGAATGGAAAATGAGATGATTTTTAGGAGTTTGGAATAAGTAAAATTGAATAAATAGTAAGAGGAAAGAAAAAATATATTGAGTTTGATAATAGTATTCCATGCTTTGATTTTCTTATTGTTGCCGGTTTTGACTTAGTTTTTTTTCCTTAATTGTATTAATTTACTCCTAAATGACTTCATTTGTGCACTAAAATTTCGTAATTTTGAATTTAGCAAATGCATATAAACATGTTGTTGATTGAATCAACCTGGCAGTGGTTATGAAAAATGGATATAATTTCTGTTGCAATCAATTCAACTTTATCTTACCTATGAAAAATGCAAATATATTTTTTAGAAGAAAAAAAATCATGATTATTTTGAATGCATAAAATGAAAGTGCATAATCTTTTGTCTTTGAATTGCTTCCGCACAATTTTTTTTTCATTGGTTTCTAATGATCTTCTTCATCTACAATATAATGTTGGTTTACTATAACATTCAAATTAGCATAAAAATTCTGAATATATTCTCTCTGAACACCGATTTACAGTTTTCTAACACCCTAAAAGCGTAGACAATTGGACTGCTTATGTAATTTTTTTTAATTAAATTCACTATTAAAATTGTATTTGTCAGCATTTTTTTTATTGTTGTCTTCAAACGAACAACACCTAGAAAAGGAAGAAAATATGCTACCAATTAACTCTAATGATTTTTTATATGTTATTTTGCTTTTGGTTTAGTTTAGGAAATATGCTACCAGTTGAACGTGAACACTCACTGCCCCTGAACTTTGATTGAGCATGTACCTCTTGTAAGAATTCAATGGCATATCATATTTTTATATTTGTTTATTTATTTTAGGTTAATTGCAGTTTTGTTCTCCCTATTTTCACTATTTTGCGAAATTTGTCTCCCTATTTTAAAACTCGACAGTTTTGGTCCCTCTATCATAATTTGTCTAAAATATAGTGATATAACATGTTTTAAATGAAGTTTTTAAGGAAACTTTGTTACGATTTCATTGATGTCGATATTTATCATCTTCAGATCATATACCACGACATTAAAAAACGTAAACATCCCTTTTTTTAGTTAAAAAATAAGATGGAGGGACCAAAACTGTCGAGTTTTAAAATAGAGGGACCAATTTTGCAAAATGGTGAAAACAGGGGGACCAAAACTGCAATTAATCCATTTTAAAATAAATTTAAAAATTAAATAAACTTTGTCATTTGCTATTTATTTAGTGTTTGATCTTAAAGAAAAAATTGTTTAAGAGGCTTTGATGAGCCGGATCATTTGCTATTTGTAAGGAAAGAGAAAAAAAACCATTTGTCCAGAAGGCCCATGTTATTTTCAAACCATTGTAGAGTTGTCCCGCTATATTTTTAAATAAATCCATGAATAACAAAACTATACCTAATTAGTGGTTGTTCCATTCTTTAGAAATCAAATGTGTGATTCCTCCTTTTCTCTAACTGTAATTTAAGATTTGTTTAGTATTTAAAATCTATATATTATTCATATCTTTATCTTTATAATAAACATTTGACTTGCAAGAGTTTAAGAGTACATGTGACACATAATTTCGTTTTCTATCGTTAATTGCTTTCATTTGTTTATATCTCCATTGCTTTAGTGATTTATTTCTTTTTCAGTAATATGTTTTGTACAAGTAGTCCAAGTCAATGCAATTTTTTCTTCTTTTTTCACATCGTATTGAATGCAAATAAAAACGTCTAACATTAATTTTGCATTGATTTTGGATACCTATTTTGTCTTTAAATTTTTAGTGATGTCTTCCCTATATATACTCATGTCACTCTAATGTTTTATGTACTTTTTCTTAACATAGTCCTGCTTCACACACATTCAATAAAAATAAAAAAAAAATTTACTGTTTTTTTATTTATAAAAAAACATATAGCACACATATAAAAATAATTTTTTTGTTACAATATAAAAACAATTTTTATATTGATAACATATAAAGAATTAACTAATGTATGCAATATTGTTTTTCTTGCACATCTTATTGTGTATATTATTTAATCTTGAAAAGTGTTTTGGTAACTTCTCTTATTCTCTTGGTGTTGAATCATTCACAACACAGTAGATTCAACCATGTATCAGTAAAACATATTCAACCACGAATCAACATTCACTACACAACATATTCAACCACGTATCAGCAAAACTTGATTTCATGAATTTATCGTGAATTCACTGCCATTGTTGGATCTTATCTAGCACAAAGCATGGATTGTGGGATAAAAGGATGATGTGATGCTACAGTCATATAACAAAAAGCTACGAGGAAGTCGTGATGTTTTCGCTAATATTTTTTTGGGTAGAAACAACATTACCCATTTTAAAATAAGTGCACAATTTCACTTATGCAAAAAGAAAACTAAAAGATTGGGAAGACATAAATCTAACCAAGTAAAATTTCACTTATGCCACATTTTTAAAATCTCTAATAAGTATGTACTTTGTCAACTCAACATAACACATCTGGATTTTCCATTGTTAGATCTCATCAAAGACCAATAATAAAGATATTTAAAATAATAGAGGTTGAATAAAAAAATCGCATGAAAGCGAATGACATCCACATACTTATATTTAATTTTTAAAAAATTAAGTGACATCCAAAAATTAAGTAAATGGGTCATCACATTTGACTAAGTGAAGCCCTACAAGTGGGATTTGACACCACATCTTCACCTAAAATATTAAGACATTAGGTATATTGGTCATCTCACTTATTTGTTGCTCAATATCTACTATTGCATGAAATGTAAAAGTTTAATTCACACATGACATATTAACATATTTCTCTTAATTGCGAGACTCTTTGTGTCTATGATATCTTGAGATAGTTAAATAAGGTCAGAGGCACAACATGGTAAAAATTATGGATTGGTGACAATTTCATGTAGGGATAATTTTGGTCCATTCGTTCATGCAAAGAGAGAAAGTATGCGAGTATGCGAGTTTTTTCACTTAATTTTGGTTCGACCTCCACTTTTTTTATCCAATGTTGAGCTTTAAGTGACACTTTATAAATTACAATATTATCTACCTTAAGTACGACGAAATTCTATCCAGTGCTCGGCACGAGTCCATAGACTAGTTTTGATTGTACTCTTTTGTTATAAAAAAAAAGTATTAATTGTACGACTTTACTACATTATTAGTCCATTAAACTCTTAAACCAAGAATGAGGGCTAAAATCGGACCTTCGCCCTGTTTAGAGAACAACAAACGACGTTTTCAAGTTTTTGAAGAGTCCGATCTGAACACAACCTGGTTTTCCACGCAAACGTGTTTTTTTTTTTTTATTATTTTTATTTGCAATCCTCTCTTGCTCTCACCAGTTTCCATCACCATTTAAGATTTGGTGGCAACAATCTTGTAAGTCATTTTCATCTTCAATTTTGGATCCAATTTTAGATCATAGATTCTAATATTAATTTAGGTTAGATTCAACGTGTAAACTTGAATCCTGATGAGTAAGAATGGAATCAAATTCCAAGAGTTTGAGCCTAGCTCCAGCTCTGAATCTCTTTCCAAATCTGAAACCCCCTCACAAAACCCTACTATTCCACCAAATATGTGTTCTTGTTATCACATTTCTTGCATATGCTTCCTTTCATGCATCTAGGAAGCCTCCTAGTATTGTTAAAAGTGTTCTGGGACCCACAGTTCCAACCAATTCAACCCTCGATTCGGGTTGGCCGCCTTTTAATGGAACTCGGGGAACTCACCGGCTTGGCGAGGTTGATCTCGCATTTCTTACTTCTTACTCCATTGGCATGTATTTGGCTGGTCATGTTGGTGATAGGATTGATTTGAGGTTGTTCCTTGTGTTTGGAATGGTTGGTAGTGGTTTTTTTACAATACTTTTTGGGTTAGGATACTGGTTTGATGTTCATGTGTTAGCGTTTTTTGTCGGTGTTCAGATTGTTTGTGGAGTGTTTCAGTCAATTGGGTGGCCTTGTGTTGTTGCAGTTGTTGGGAATTGGCTCGGGGAATCAAAGAGGGGATTGATAATGGGGATATGGAATTCGCATACCTCGGTTGGGAATATCATTGGTTCAGTTATTGCTTCGGGTGTTTTGGAATTTGGATGGGGTTGGTCGTTTGTGCTGCCTGGAGTTTTTATCATTTTCGTTGGGGTTTTGGTGTTTCTGTTTCTTGTTGTGAATCCGGTGGATATGGGGTTTGCGCATCCTGGAATGGAAATTGAAATGAGTGTTGAAACGGACGGTGCAGAGGATCTGCAGAAAGTCGAAACAGAGGAAGCAAAGCTAATTGATCCTGATAGTTTGATGTCAAATTCTTCGTCTGCTATTGGATTTTTAGAGGCGTGGAAAATACCTGGAGTTGCTCCGTTTGCTTTTTGTCTCTTTTTCTCAAAATTTGTTGCTTACACTTTCTTGTATTGGTTACCCTTCTACATAAGGCACACAGGTAATTGTTCATTGATGCAAAAATACATCATATCTGATAGATTTATTGCATTATTTAAGCCATATCTTATTTAGTTTACAAAATTTTCATGAATTATGATTTTTTTTTTATTGAATTTGTTATTTTGTGTTGGTTGCAGCGGTTGCTGGTGTGAATCTATCTCACAAAACTGCTGGGTTACTTTCAACAATATTTGATATTGGCGGAGTCCTAGGCGGAATCACCGCCGGTTTCATTTCTGATATGATTGAAGCTCGCGCTGTGACTTCAATCCTGTTCTTGTTTCTATCGATTCCAGCTCTGCTTTTGTATCGTGCTTTCGGGAGCATCTCTATGTTTACTAACATCACCTTGATGTTTCTTTCGGGATTTTTGGTGAATGGTCCGTACTCGCTAATTACAACTGCTGTGGCTGCCGATCTCGGTACGCAGGGCTTTAGTGGTGGGAGTTCTCGGGCACTGGCTACTGTTACTGCAATCATTGATGGTACTGGTTCTGTTGGAGCTGCTCTTGGACCACTTTTAGCAGGTTATGTTTCAACTAGGGGATGGAACAGTGTATTTTTTATGCTCGTTTTGTCTATTTTCTTTGCTGGTTTATTCTTGATTCGAGTTGCAAGGACTGAGATAAGAGAGAAGCTTTCAGGAAAGTGATTTTAAATATTTTAGAAACACAGATTTGATTATAGTCTAGGCTCTTTATTGATGTTACACATATTTTGTAAAGTATATAGCTATTAGTTATTGATGAAGAAATTTTTGGAATGCTTCATTAATGTTTGTAGTTTTGTATCATGTTCTCATTCTTTATTCGCTTACCTTTAATAAAAATATCTACCGTGAGATAATTCAACACTGTGCTGTTCATGCTGTTTTTTTTGTTGCTGTCTTTCATGAATACTTCACGATTGTTACTATAATTTTCACATTTGGTGATTTATGGATTGGTGTCTATTATGGCAGCACACCACCTGTTTTCATCATATACTTGGAACTGATTTGTGTAATGTAAGTTTTTTCTTATGCCTTCTCTTGTCCATGAGTTTTATCACAATGTTGAGCTTGATAATTGGTTTCTGGATGTAGTTTTCAGCCAGAACAAGCAAAAACATGTTGGAACTATGCCATCCATCACTTAGTACTTTCTGTGATGGATATGTGTGTGCTTAACCATGGTCTAAAAAATCAGTTATATCGCCTTTTTTTTAATAAAATTCGTTTTATTCCTCTAGTCGGCATTTAAGATTCCTAAGTCTCTCCACAGATATGCTTCTCCTTACCCTTGTTGTCTCTACAACAGGTGGTGGTGGTCTGAGTTAAAACTCATCACACACCATCACAACTGTCAAGTTGTATGTTGATCCTATGATGAGTGCTTCATGCACCATTTCCTTGCAGCATAATGGCTCATCATTGTATTCTTGAAGCCTCCTTCGCACAAAATCTACAACATTGACTACTAAAAACATCCCATATTCTGTCACTAGCAATTATCAAGAATTCGTCTTTGGTCTTGTCATAGCTCAGGTTCAGCACTAAGTGGTCCACATTTTTCACTTATTTCCTTTAGTCATTCAAGGTTATAGTCACCTAAAGCACGAGTGACCTCCTACTGGCCATTTAGGTGGCCTTCGTCGATGTATCTGCCTAACGACTCAATCCACATCCTTTCTTTCAAAGTTTGGTTTATGATTGTTGGACATTTCTATAGCTTTTCCTTGACGGAACAAAACAGCCCTAAAGTCTCCAGCATTGGCTACAAGTGAAGACCTCTGAACAAAAGAATGAGAAGGGAAATGCTACATTAGCAAATGAGAAAAAGAGAGGAAAAATGCAGAGTTTATTGCAGTGCATGAAAACTTGAGTAGGTAAATTTTGATTATATTCTATAACGAATCTCCTACAAGGCCTAGGCTCATTCATGTTTTATTTCATCAATAGTCTACATAACTGGTGCACCAAACTTTTTATCCGATTTGGTTTTGTTTGGTTCGGTTTGGTTTTACCTAACTGTTGTAATGCTTCAATTCAGATTAGTTCCTAAACTGAACCATTAACAGTCCTATATATTATGGCATCATAGGAATATCTACTACTATACAGTAGTACTCACCTTCCATATACAGTTGCAGCCAGTGCTATACCAGAAGAAACAGGATCTTGAGACGATGTTTTCAAAAATGTCACACCAGTCTTAAAAAATATCCATTTGACAATCTTCTCAAGCTCCGAAGGAAAGTTGGCATCATAAACGAAGAGGAAGGTAAGTAACATAGACTCTTGGCAGAGATCACATGTGCAGCATCAAATTATTGTCAAAATAATAAATAAAGTCTCACTCTAAAGTGATTATGCAACATCAAATTTCTAACAGGTAGACATTCTCAATATTGAACGCTATAACAAAACAGAATAGCTGTAGAATTACTATATTGAAAGGAAAGAACTTAGGTGCAATTCTTTAGGTGTTTTTCGTATGATTCTTAACTAAATTAAAAAATGATTTCTTCAAATTCTTAATTTTCTCAAAGTTTGTTATATTTAAAAAAAGATGTATATTTAGTTAAGAACCATCAATTAGTGTAAGAAGGGGTTTAATACTTGAATATAACGGGTCAGAGTAGATTTATTAAATATGGATGTCTCTTGATCTATAAGTTACATGATTGTTAATGTTGTGCTTAAACTATTTGAGAATTACTTTTGCCACCCTATGCCCTTCTCACGCGCCCTGCAAAATTACCAAATTGCCCTCCGGAAAATAAAATCCGGACAACAAACATTTGGTCCGGATAACATATTCCGGACGAATCCGAAGTATAAAAGAACGTTCACCCCCATTTTTACAGTTTCACTTTTTACTTTCTCTCTCCCTCTATTCCCAAAATCCAAACTGCAAAATTCCAACCAAAATCGGTGAAATCTTGCTCAAACGAACCGCATTTCAATCTTTGACATACAAAATCGATTTATGTATGCATGCAAGTAATTTATTACGTTTTTTTCCTCTGTATTGAAGCAATCCGGAATTCGTTTTTTGGACTTGATTGTTTTAATCTGGAAAATTAATTCCGGAAACACCAGTACTGGTTTTGATTGTCTATTTTGTACTGTTTTGTGCTGATTGTGTTGTGTGCATGTTACAGAAGGTTCATCCTCTAATACTCGGCGCGTAAGGGAGGTAGGGCATGCTTCCCGTCGGGGTGCTAGAGGACGTCGTGCTGATGTCGAGCATCAGCCGGAGCAAGAGAATATGGTAGATGACGTGGACGTGCAACAAATGGAGGAGCAAGAGCTGGTGGAGGAGCTTGAGGCTATGAACGAGGAAATGGAAGATGTTAAGCCACGACGAAGGCGAAAGAAGAAGAAGAAGAAGGTGGTGGACCCTGAGCCACTTGATGACTATCCCAGTGGCCCACACGACACTGGCCTGTAGTGGAGGTACGATGTGCATGTGGCCAGGAAGGCAGTTGATGGCGAGGTGTTTATTAATGCTAAACTCACTTTATTAATGTTAATCTGTGTGAAAATGATGTTGATATTTGTGAAACAGTCTGTTTATGTACTGTTAAATCTGTTTGTGAAGCCATGAGTGTAAACTAATGTTAGTGTATTGTTTTTAATTATTTGCAGTGGCGTGGCAATTTAAAATGCATCAACAACGGAAAGAAGATAGAAGTGATGCATGATAAAGAGAGCACCCCTATCATGGTTGCACGGTGGTGGCGTGACAGATTGCAGGGCACCAGTCTGTCTTGGCTTCAGGATACCAGCTACAGCCTGATTGACCACGGTCTCATTTGTGCATTTGTAGAGAGGTGGAACGAGGAGACTTCGAGCTTCCACATATATTTTCTATACTTGGTGGGGATCACGCTCGTCACTGGCAAGAGACAAAATGTTGTGGATGTTGTCTACCTGAGGTACTTTAGAGACCTTGATCTTGTTGCTGGTTATTCGTGGGGAGCTGCGACACTAGCTCACTTGTATAGGGAGCTCAACAATGTTGCACGTTGGAACTGCAGTCAGGTGTCAGGATACCTGACTTTGTTGCAAGTATAAATTAAAAACTATGTTTTATTTTTTAAAATGTAAGTGTTTATGGTTTGTATATTTATATGTGGTTGTCTTTTGTGCAGGCTTGGGTGTATCAGCACTTCCCAGGTATGGGAAGCAGGGTGTCTGGGCAGGATATAGAGAGAATCAGAATCCACGCACAATGCTTTTTGTACCACTGTCTGGTTTAGGCACACCAGACAACTAAATAAACCATCTGGATGCGCTGGATTTGACTAGGGTTGTCATGGCCCCATATGGAGACCACCGTCAGGCACGTCCGTTTGAGCGGGTCAGCCTTTACTCTGGATGGCTGAGATACGGAGACCGCATGGTGAGATATCTTCCGGAGAGGGTGCTTCGTCAGTTTGGGAGGGTTCAGACCATCCTGATACATCCCGTTCAGAGTGCACCTGTTGATATTAATTTGGCGGAGATCTCAAATCGCTTTCGGCGTACACTTGATTATGCGCTGACACCTGAGCAGTTGGGGCAGCGTGCAATTCATGATGTGGAGGCAGCAGAGGGATGCATCAAGTGGTTTTACCAGGTGTCTCATCCACGCATGGTTCTTCCTGACATGTCGGTACCAGTGCCGAGGCCACCGGAGCGTGAGGTCCTTGATGCACAAGCTGCTCATAAGGATGGAGAGGTTGGGTACTTACAGCTTAGCGGAAGGATGAGCCGCATCAGAGACCATGTCTATGTTGTGATATCTAGTGGTATGGTGCCGCGAGGGTCTGAGGAATGACAGCATTTGGAGGATGTGTTGAAAGAGGTGCATGATGGGAAGGTTTACCGTCGGCGGGGAGCCATTGAGGGTGGCAGAGGTGGTGGCAGGGGTGGCGGTGGTACGGGTGTAGTTATTAGGAGTTGATTGTATTTTATTTAATTTTAATGTTTGAATATTTTAAATAATTATGTTATGTAACATTTGGATAATTATGTTTTATTAATGTTTGAAAATTATATTGTGTTGTTAATTTTGATGTTATAACTTGATTTTTTGGTTTGCATATGGTCAAAGGCCAACAAAATTGACTAAATCTGCTCTAAAACAGAGGCTTAGCCAAAACAGATGGCGTCTGCCTCTGTACTGATACAGTCCGGATTATATAATCCGGACAGGTTTATCACTTTCCGGATTATATAATCCGGAAGCATCGTTCACCACCCCTTTTGTTGACTTTCAACGGGGTGATTTACACGTTTCGGATTATATAATCCGGAAGTTTTCTACAAATTCCGGATTATATAATCCGAATTTATCTATTCATACCTGACATCATCATCCATCAAGGTGGATGAAGTGGCAAAATCCACGAATAAATTCGGAATTAATATTCCGGGAGGTGTTCGGATTATATAATCCAGACGAGGGGTATTTTTGAAGAAAAAAAAAGGCACGCGAGGAAAGGCGTAAGATGGAGAAAGTAAATCTCGAACTATTATGGGAACAATAAAATTAGACCCATATTTTTATGGTCCGACCATCTTACGAGGTGTCTCCTAATTGTATGTTTAATTGTACTTCAAGTATCTATGGATTCCACGTTTTTATAGACAACTTAACTTAAGTTTTTTTTTCAATTCAAAATATAACTCATCCAACCAAAGCACGACGATGAAGACTAACATTCGATACAAGTTTAATGGATCCCTTATGCCGGTAAAATTTTTTTTTTTGAAGAAATCAAAATGGAATATAATAACATAGGCGATGTAAACTCATAAGTACAAGGCGTACCAACGAGAACACCCCAATCAAAAAAGAGTCATACAAAGTATTTACAAGACTAGGGTCAATCGAGGCCCAAACATCGCATAGGGTCCGACCACCAATTCTGAGTGCCATACACAAACGTACAGTTTTTAGCTTTTAGCCACCACAAAGAATGAAATTTGACATTATCTAAAAGCTGTAAAATAGACGTTTCTACGTTATTAAAAATCCTATTATTGCGTTCTCCCCATATCAGCCACACACAAAGAAGCCAAAGTAGTTGGAGAAACGACCTGCGTGACTTCGATGCACCTGTAGAGTGAATAAATTGGAAAAAGTGATCAAGTAAAGTGAGGGGGTCCACCCCAGACACACCAATCCACGACCTGATGTGCTGCCATAACGATCCGAAGACACCACAATGGAGAAACAAATGAGACGCTGACTCCGCATGCCCGCATCCTGACACACACGTATCCCCCTCGATCGGAATAATGTCGCGCCTATGAAGATTGTTTCTGGTCGGCAACCTGTCTTTCAGCAGACGCCACGCTACGATGGACACCTTCAAGGGTACCTGCTTATGCAACACTAGATCTCTGGTTGCGTCGAAAGTGGATGAACCTGAATCTGTCAGAATCTGATAGGCACCGCGCACAGTGTAACCATCATGAATATTTGGATCCCACTGCCACCTGTCAATAACATTAGCCTGCACAGTAACACCATCAAGTAATTGTCTACACGCCGCCAACAATTCGTCTTCCCACGTCCACAACCTTCTCCTCCACCTCCACGCCTCGCCCCCCTCCTCCCAACCTAACTCAAACATGTCAGCCACAGAACTAAACTTATTGATCGCTAGATCAAACAATCGACTAAACCTCCTACGTAAGGGTATATCTCCTAGCCAATTATCACACCAAAAGAAAGTGTTTTTTCCATCACCTAAGACTTTCGACACCCTCGCGCCAAACCAGCCCCCATCATCTCCCACCTCCCCATCCCTAATCTTCGCTATCTCCCTCCACCAATAAGAACTACTCCAGCCCCCAACCTCCAACCTCCCTGCCTCCTCACCATACCTCGCCACCAACACTCTATACCAAAAACAACCTATGTCCTCCAACAACCTCCAACACCATTTACCTAACAGAGCAAGATTAAACTCCCTCAACCGTCTCACCCCCAACCCTCCACCCCCCTTAGATACACAAACAGAGCTCCAAGCAATCCAGGAAATTTTCCTATTATCCTCACTCCCTC
>Ga0315914_1006723_pt1 | contig 16186 bp, 6 predicted proteins | sample MpolenodulesMG_FD_203920 | JGI IMG/M metagenome (GOLD analysis project Ga0315914, IMG submission 203920) | Medicago polymorpha root nodule microbial communities from Los Angeles, California, United States - elongated nodules | ecosystem: Host-associated > Plants > Roots > Nodule | place: USA... | reverse complement strand
AAAATATGATTAACAATAGTTGTATATTATTGAATTGAGAAATGAGATCAATGAAAAGAAGGGAATTACATTCTTACTATCCAGTCACAAAAACATAAGAAAAATACTCCGTGCATAGGTGCACCCTTGAGTTGGTTGATTTTTTTTTTTTAATAAAACATCTCATCATTGCGACACAATGGACACGTGAGGGATGATTCATGACTGAAGCAACTTTTGAGCCATTGGAAGATACACTCTTTATGAAAAACATGCAAACATTTGGTCATAACACATTCTGACTTTGATCCATTGAAGAGCTCTTCCAAACAAATTGAACATTGATTTGTAGAGTAACAAGATGAGTGATGATCCATTCCAACCTTTTTCAAATCATCCACAGCAAGTACAGCTTTCACAGCATCATCATCTTCAATATACCATGTACAGACAGAAAGTGTCACATCTATCTCCCACCTATTATTTGCGACCATCTCTTTAGCATATTTTCCAATATCGGGCAGGATTTGTTTTAATATGTCAGGAGAAATAGGCATGGAGGAAAAAGTGTAATGTAAGAACGTGTTGGCATCATCGCAATTACTCAAGATGTCACAAGGAATAAAAAAGATTCGATTCATGGTGGTACTACAAGCAGAGAATGAGTTTGAGGCATTGAGATGCAAGGGAAAATTAACTTGGATGTAATGGAAATTAATGTAATAGTCTTTAATAAAAGAATCATCTTTTGGGATTGTAAAGGTTGGTTCTTCGATTGAACTTATTCTGAACCTAACATTACAACGCATGATGTTTAGCTTTGGAGAGTTGTATGGGAAAACAAACAAATTAGGTTTAGCTTTGGAGAGTTATACTTTGTTTGTTGGCTTATACGTATTTATAGAGTTAAACTTCAGAATAAAAAAACAAGATTATCTTTTTTTAAGGAAGTATTGCATCGTGATCTTATATTTATTTTTTATGAAGATCTTTTATTTTTATTAAGTTGATTTATTTAAAAACTGAAAATCCAATAAGTTATTAACAACCAGCGTAGGTATTCAGTTACACTTACACAGTTCATGGAGGGTTTTTTTTTTTTTTTTTGAAATAAGTTCATGGAGGTTATTTATTAAGCTTAGTTTGACTACATATTTAGTTTTTCTATTTAACTTTCATTTTAATATTTTAATGGTATAATTTGTCAATTATACCTTTTCAATTACTCTTATCTTTTTCAATAAAACGTACCAATTCTATCTATTTAAAAAACTAAAGTTTGTTTTTTAAAAGGAAATTTGTTTTGTTATTTTCAAAATGTTGTTTTCTATAGTAATGGTTTTATGAAGAGTTGAAATTTTATAAATAAGATGAGTAACACTATCAAAAATAAAAGAACAAATCTCATAGGAAAAATAAAGGACTTCATGAAATGTTTAAAAAGTTACCGTAATAGTTAATTATCATTCATTATAGAATGCATAAAAATGGGTAAAAAAATTCTAAAACGACGATTTACTTGCTTTAAACTAAATAAAGTGTAAATATGCAAAATTGCTCATGTTAAAATAAAATAAAAGGCATTGGGGGATTTTGATAAATGTTTAAAGTATCTTAGTTCTATATATATGTTGGTCAAGTACTATTCTTTGTTACTCTTTTTTTGGACAGATCTTTTGTTACTAGTTACAATCAAATTTTACACATAATTATTAAAATTGATTGAAAGATTATTCGAAATTGTCTATTTATCATTAAAAAAAAAATATGCTATGTTGTATGAAACCATTTCTTGAATAAGAAGTTATGCTACTATCCTTTCAGTAGTAACAATGACATTAGCGTGTATATACAACCCTTGGTAATAATCATTTGGATGAAACAGTTGAGACAAACTCATCATGCATGATCAATCTGCACCGTGAGGTCTTGCACGCCAAAATCATGGTATAGACGATGCACAAATTCTAGTATTGGCCGATCATCGACCCCTTTCTTAACCTGACAGCATTAGACACTACAAGTCAGCATCTACACTGTAACCACTCGATACAAAAGAAAAAGAAACATACCATACAACCAATACTGCAAAAATTGAAAATCATATTCAGGTCTTTACATAATACACTAACATTTCACTTGTGTGTGCCAATGCGCCGCAACTTCTACGGTACTTCATCTTTATAGGTGGTGTATCGTACATAAGGATAATTCTGTAATTTGAAAGTGTTTTTATATTTCAATCAGTGACAGATTTTCTTCGAAATTGCCAAATTCGGCAAATCGGTTAACGGGGATTCCTTCTCAGCGATGAGCAGCTGTGACTCAGTTCCAACAGCAATGAATAAAAGAACCCTAGCATAGGTGATCCTTAAATAGATCCTTCTTTGTGGCAGCAAGAGAAGCAGGGAGTCTAAGCATAATTGCTTCTTTTCCTTGAATATATAGTTTTTAACCCGAGGCAAACCAAACCCAACTTGGATTTGGTTTCCTGAAGGAGAAACATAGCCAAGACTGAGTAACTTGTTCAAGAAATTCATGGTCCCGTCGACATTGTCAAGAAGGAAACCAAAGGAAAACCTCCTATGCACGGATTTTGATGGCCATTGTCAAGAAGTCTTCGACAGAGTCAGCAATTTGTACAGCTTTGAAAATTCTAGGTTTTAAATATTATTTTTTTAAGTCGTTTTTTTTATCTTTCAATTGAAGAATCAAAGGAATAGTACACTGAGGTACCAGAACTAGAGACATAGGAAGATAGAAGAACTCGGAGAAGGGGGAATTAGCTCTTACATTCAACATAACCGTGTTTTTATAATTACGGACTAATAATGTGCTGTGCATCACCTATTATGGTCATGCACCATAGACAAAGCCATATTTTTTAGGGTTGTGGACAGACATATTGTATCCTAATAATTAGTCAAGTTTGAGATTTTTCTCTTTCTAGTTGTAGTGGTAAAGGGAAGGAAAACAACTAATAAATTACCTGCATTGACAGTGAACCAACCACATGACCAGGCACTAATTCCCAAAAACGAGCCTGGGAGACATCCAGTACATCTTCATGAGCAGAAATCTGAACAAAATTTAATACACTATACTTAAAGAATGAAGCATTGACGCATTAACAGGTTTCAAATTGGAAATTCTCAATTTAAATAATATACACTAATCAAACAAAATGCACCTTTCACTCCAACCCCCGAGATTGGATTAGTGATTATATTATATATATCAGGAATTTCAAATTAAAGTTTATGTGCAAGTGGTCCCTGGTAAGTGATTATGTAGCTTTTACAGCACAAGAAAACACACAAAGTAGAACCAGAGAACAATTTCAATATAATATTTGCCCAACATTTGCATTATCTAGAAATTTGAAAAGGTGCTTTTAGCCAATTTGAGAAGGAAACAGAAATTGAAAGAAAAAAGAGTGATTACATCATTAAGAGCCCATTGTACATTACAAGTTAGTCTTTCTGCATAATTAATAAGATCTCCAAACAAATTGCAGAGAAGGGATTACTACCCCAAGCCGCAAGGTGGTAAAAGCACATTTATCACAAGAAAAATGTAATAACCTGTCTCAAGCATTTGCTAAAAGCAGTAGTTGGGATGCTGGGAGGTGCCATTTGGAGCAAGATACCACCAGTTGCCCTAAAGAGAGGCAAAACAAGAATAAAAACCGCAACAGAAACAAGTCCTAAACACAAGACTTCTGCATTCTCAACCCTATTAAAAAAGGAAACAAAAACAAGTCAAATTACAATAACTGAAGAAATCGGGTTAGGATGCTGACAAATTCATTTTTCTTCAAATGTTTTTTATTTTCATCTTTCTCAAGACTAAATGAACATAAAATGAAAAAGTATGTACCCTATGGACAATAACCAGGATGCCAATATCAAACCTGCACTGAGAAACCATTGAAGTATATAAGCTTGATATGAATTTGTATAGAAATAAAAGCAATGCATCGAAATTGAAGGGGTGTTAGTATGTTATTGTCATACATTTGGACAATGATAGACGGACTCAAGCATATCTACCTGCGAATGGAATCTGTAAGAACATGCAGGAAAACAGAGTGGCAATTCATATCTTCCGCATTTCTGTAAGCTGCAAGATATATTCCAGAAGAGACGGATAAATGGTCAAGGCTTAAAAGGAAGTATCAAAACTCGAGGACCCCTTTTAAAAATAGAAAAGGCTAAATCAAATTAATCTTAAAAAAGCAATAACTACTGACCCAAATTTATCCGAGCATAGTTCCTGAAGAACCACACGCCAATGAGATTCACAAATAAATTAGTCACTGCAGAAACATTCAAGTAATGCCTGCACACAGAACACGTTCATAATAAATAATAACTTCAAATGAAAACTCAAGAACCAAATTGATAGAATGAAAAACAAATAATTTAGACGAACGAGTCCCTTCCCTTGATGAAAGAAACAAAATTTACATATATGCAATGAAGACTACAGCAAAATCTAGAAGTTGTAATTTCAAAGAAGCATATATAGATCAAGAAGTCACTCATTGAAAATTCTAGCCGTTTATAACAGGCATCTTAAATCAGGGTATTTAGTATGATTTCTTTTGTGAGCCATAGTTTTTGTGGCCTTCTCCAGAAGCTAATTTTCTTTAATATTTTCTTCACTTTTATTTGAGAATAGTTATTTAACTTGGATCTACAGTAAGGAACTATTTGGTCTCTATCTCTCGGGTGTGATACCTAGGCTATATTTTTTACTATTTAGGTATCTAGATTCATATGTTTTTCTTACTTATTTTCCATCCTATATTATATGATTTCTTAGTATTTTCACCAACAAAGATTGGACCCCATGAGTCACCAATTCCCCTAAATTGCAATCTTGCTTCTCTCGAGAAAACCGTAATTTTGATATGTTAAACCATGTGCATTTACTGCAACGCAGGTGCATAAATAGACTACAAAAGGAAAACAAAAAACAAAACAAAAAATCACATAATCGGTCTAATATAGATTGAAATTATGTCCATCGTTCATCAATATTATCATTTAGTTTGAACCATAGGCACACTGAAATTGAAGAGGTCAGAAATCATACATATGGAGAAACAACAATCCTGTGCTAGTAAATCCAATGTTCGCTATTATAATTCCAAGGACAGAGGGAGTATAACTTAAAAATTGATAATGGTCAAATATTAGAGATAAGAAGAATATTATGATAACTCATGCTTAGATAGCGATTAGCAAGTAGCAACCATCTTGGCACATATGGAGTGAAAGCCAACCACAAAAATAAGACAATGAGAAAAATGTATTAATGGACACGGGTTACAGGGCCTAGGATATTAAAAATTTATACTAGAAAAGGAAGTAGAGGGCAAATAGCAGCAAGGTGAGAGGAGGTTGGTGCATGTGAGGTGGTGGGAAGTTGGTTAGAGTAGAGAGACGGTGTTAGCAGACTACTGGGAGGTAATGATGAGCATGTTAAGCAGCATAAAATTAGGAGCAGCAGTTTGTTTGGGGTTGGACCTCTGTGTAGGAGCTATAAGTTATGGGAATCATTGTAGTTAATTCTGTATTGCTGATTAACACAATTTCTTGTGTCCTTTCAGTCTCTTCTCTCAGAATTATGTCTTCGCTTTTGTTTTAGATATCAATATTCCCCAGCACAATTCTAAATATCTAAAACAATAGGTCAATTCTTTTTTTGCCGGATATGTAAAATACTTGATAGAAGTAATATAATACAAACAATCATTGTGAGAACAAACTTACTTGTGTTCTGATTCGTCTTGTATAAACGCATGAAGGGCTTCAACTGCTAGGGAGAATGACATAAACAAAAGAAACAGCTGTCTACACAAGAAACCGAAGAAGGAAATTCAATATGTTAGCGCGTATGATTGCAATAGCAAAACAAAATGGCATTCAGTATTCATTCCTTTAACAAAATGTATTTCCTATGTGAAAGGATAGCTTTTAGCAACTCAATTCAGTATTACATATCAGATTTAGTTTTGTTTTCCATTTATCAAGCGGTACCGATCAACATTTGAGAATATAAATCATTTACCAACAGTACCTCATATTTTAAGCAAATAGCAACATTAAAGGGGCACTTCAATAAATAGTTCAATTAAACAGTTATTATTTCAGAGCTTGTGTATAAGTTGTCTCTCTAATCAAAATGGGAATGAGGGTAAACTCCACATAAGTTCTGCATAAGCTGCTTCTATAAACTATCGTGGAGAGGTTATGAAGATAAGCTAAGCATAACTTATTGGCTATTGAGTTTAAAGGGTAAGCACTTCAGTGTAAACCAGTTTTACACTGGCATCCAATTAGAGCTCATTTTTTCCACTTCATCGTATCATTAACTCCTAGATGCCGTTACAAAAGTTGACTAACCTGACAAAATAATGGATTCATTGCATGTCAGTTTACACTGTATGTCCTTTAAACTTAAATTATTTTTATAAGCTCTTCCAAATATTAACCCAAGTACTTATTTCATGAATAAGTAGAAATAAACTCTTTCAAACACCCCCCTAAACCTCACAAAAGATTCAGGAAACCTGATTTGAGACATAGACCAATCATCTCTCCAGCTTGAGATGAACATTCATCACAGGGATTAAAGAACATGGATATTATTTAAAATGTTCTTAATTTTATTATTTATTATTTATTATTCAAGCATCATTCTGTAAATTGATGACAGCATCAGGCAGCCAATTCACGTTAATACAAGGTAACAGCAGCAGAAAAGGAAATGTGGAATACTTACAGCATTTGTAAATGCAGACAAGACTTCTAGTCTTTTATACCTGAAATTAAAGTACGTCAATAAAAGCATAAACATGATTGAAATGATTAATCAAAGAGTAAATAATAGTAGTACATCAGTAAAACCATAAACAGAACTGAAATGACTAACCAAACAGTAAATAATAGCTTCAATAATATCATTAGTAACAAACATACAACAATTTGCATTCATATTCTTGCATGCAAAACATAAGCATTGACAATTTGACATGCAGACAATGGGAAGAGAAAAAAATTATCTTGTAGCACATGACATGCACACATAGACACAGAGATATGTGTGCTAGGGAAGTTTTAAAAAAGTAAATATAAAATTGATGTTAACTACCGGGCTATTTCAGGAAGAAGTATCCAATCAAAACTATCCCCTCTCTACCCCACAGCCTAATACTTTACGCATCAAAATTCAGTTACAAAGTAAATATGTCATGTAATTGTACCTACAAATGGTTCTGCATTGTGCAAGACAATACATGAAACAAAAATCTCACCCATAAGTATAATCTCCATCAGGTTTTTTTCTAGACGCACCCATAACAAACAAAGAAAACGTGAGAAGACCGCATCCAAATGTCAAGTGAACTGCATCAGACACCAGACCTGAAAAGGCATAGTTATAAATAGAAAAGTCAGCCAGAGATTCAGTTTGACATCTTAGACTTATCGCATAAACCCACCTGTAAGTATTTGGAAAAACTTATACACGTACTGCATAATTTATCATATGTTTATAAGTTGTTCTCGACTTATTTTCATAGCTTATTTTGATAAAGAAGCTCGTAGAGCTTAGAAAACAGCTTTGTCAGTGTTTATAAGGAATTTACTCTTGTTTTCACTGCTCTTGTTTTTACTCTTGTCTGTGTAAGAAAACAATCTAACAGAACTTATATCAGTAGATAAGATCAAATAAGTCAATCCAAACAGACCCTTAATTAAGCAGGTATACATGCTTATATATAAGCTATTTCTATAAAAAATAAAATAAAAAAATAAAGTCAAATTGTTTTCATATAAACTCTAAGTTGTTTTCATAAGCTATCATAGAGAGATTATGAAAATAAACTTAAAACAACTTATCACATGTCATAAATCATAGGCAGTTGCCACAAGCTCACACAAACCGTCTCACAAGTGCTTATGTCACTAGATAAGTTCAAATAAGTCTTTTTAACAATGAATCATCCTAAGCAAAACAATTGTGAAAACTATGAATTTAATTTAAATTGAAAATAAAAAATGAGTTAAAACTTAAATGTCACATCTTACCAACACGACCAGTGAAGAGACCAATGAGCAATTCAACAGTAGAGTAAGCAACATTAAGCGAGATCATAAAAAACAATCTCTTCATATACCTATGACCAGACCTAATACTTCGAAAAAGGGACAAAACAAAAGACGAAAAAGAAAATCTTTTTGATGACCCAGAAGGTTTTTCATCGTGACAAGACCAGTAATGGTGGTTGGGTCCAGAAGAAGGGATATCTATGCTGGAATCAGTTCGTGAAAGGAAGGGTTTTCGTAAAGCCGAATCGGTTGAAGGAGTAGAAATCGGTGTTCGAGGTTGTTGGAAAGAAGGTTGGCGTGAAAAGGCGAAGCGACGATCGTTGGCGGTGAATCCGAAATCGCCGTTGAGAGAAGAACCTAGAGTTTCTATGGTTTCCATGGTCATTGAAAACGAAGAAGAAATAGAATTGGGGGTGTAAAAAGAAGGGGGGGTGGTAAGATTAGATTGAAAATTGTGAGTGGTGATAGGTGTCGGAATGAAATGGTGATGATGATTTGTTGTGTGACTGATGAAACTGAAAGCTTCACTATCAAAGGAGGTGCCGTGATCTAATGGCGTGTGCTGAAAACTGAATGCCAATGCCCAAGTCAAAGTAAACTCCTGCTAAATCTATTTTTCTATTTTTAGTTAAGAAAAAAGAAGATAAAGAAAACAATTGTTGTATAAATATGAGAATTAGTTTAAAAACATTGAGTTAGAAACTTGGTTGGTTCATCCAGAAGTCTTAGTTCAACCAATGATAATGTTACTAATAACTTTTTTATTGTGATTTAAATCGAAGATCTCAGTAGTGCATGTGAGTTGTATACGGTGTTTACCGTTTTGTCTATCTACAAAAGAAAAATAAAGTTGGTTGGTTATGATTGTTAGTAATTAAAGTTTAATATAATATCGTTAAAGACTTGATTAGTTTAAAATTTGGCTTAGGTAAAAATACCTTTAATTTTCTCCTCAATAAGACAGGCAGAAATTATTTTGTTGGAAAGCTAACTCTCTTTCTTTTCTAGGTCATGTTACGTTAGCTCAAAACTTTTTTTACTACTAGCATTTTGAGTTACATTATAAAAACATGTCATATTCTCTTCAAGTTTGTGATGAAGTTGAGATGTTATGTAGGAATTTCATGTGAGACTCTACTACCGATTAATGAAAGTGTTGTCTGATTGAGTTGGCATAAAGCTTGTCTTTCAAAAGAAGATGGTGGTCTCAAATTTAGAAACATGCACATTCTCGATCAGGCTTATATTCTTAAGTTGGCTTGGTAGCCTGTTTTCAACTCAGACAAGCTTTAGGTTCGTGTTATGAAAGCAAAATATGGTTGTGGTCCTCGTTCGCTACCCATAGTTCAACCGACTTCTAATTGCTCCAGTATTTGGTGCACAATTATTAATCATGTCTCACAATATGTTGATCAAAATATATCCTCATTCATAAAAAAAATGGTACTAATACTAGATTTGGGAAAGATACCTTGCCATTAGAGATGGTCTAACAACGTGTTTGCTTCCATTTCAGTTTGTTGTCTCACCCCGCATCTGCATGAAGCTGTAACTGCTAGCTTTACACCCATCAGTCTCTCATAGACTGACAACCAACTACAGCTCCAAACACAGATTTACAATTTCATCATTCAATTAAGGGTGAGACTTTGGAGTGTATAAATAATAGTGTAAAACTTTTTTTATACTAAATAATAGCCGTATCAAATTTTCTTCTGTTAACATAGAGAAATATATACTTATACCGCAAGGTCTCTGTAGTATAAAAAAATTTGGGCAGCATGAGTCCCACATCGGTTATATTGCAAATGAGTTTGATCTCCTCTTAGTATAATAATAGTGATGAAATCTTCAAATTTCCAAACCATCGGTTACATAACGTTCCCGTTGTGGGCGTTGCATTCCACATGGTTTGTATAGTTTTTTTATTATGCTTTTAGCATTATCTTTTTATGTGTTTTGTTAAATTGGAAACCATATGATGAATATGGATTGTCATTTTCTCACGACGGTCGTCTGAGTTTACTATGATGATATAATCCTTTGTTTCTGATGGTTACACCCTTCAACTCATTAATGTTTAATGTTATGATAAATAAAATAAAAATTGTGGTAGATGATGAAATATCTTTCCTGGGCATTTCATAACACAATTATAAATTGTTTTTGATATACTAATTTACTAATTTTCCATGATATAAATCAGGTAAAGCTGTCCAGAAACAATATTCGGGTAAGGCATAACAATCTCATTTTAAAATAAAGATCCTATTTGCATAACATTGTGACATGAATGTTATATGATATCGATGTAACACATAACAATCTCATTTTAAAATAAAGATAAAAATAAAACAAAAAAACACTCTAAAAGAGAGATAAGAAAACAAAAAAACTATCCTATCATAATGTCACACTTGTGAGATCTGAATTTATACGAGTAAAGGTTTTTTAACTATTAGACTGTTTGAACGATTATTCATCCGAATGTAATGATTTTTTTTTTTTTTGAAGGATTGTTCAAATGTAATGATTTTCTTCAGAATGTGATTTTGCAGGTACATAAGGATGACAGATGGCTTTGGACTTTGGAATCATCTAATATTTTCTCTGTTAAAAGTGCTTATAATGCCCTTACTTCTCAATCTCCAATTGAATTACCGATGGATGTTTCCTCTTTGTGGCATAAAGATGTTTCTTTGAAGGTTGTGCTCTTTGCTTGGCGGCTGTTCCGTGGCAAGTTACCTACGAAGGACAATCTTCATCGTCGTGGTGTTTTAGATCAAGCCTCCATGTTGTGTGTGTCAGGCTGTGGGTTGACGGAAACTTCAAATCATTTATTTTTACATTGTAATATTTTTGGGTCAATTTGGCACTTCATTAATAGGTGGATTGGCACATCCGCGGCTGCCCCGTTTTATGTGTCAGACCATTTTAATCAATTCAGTTTCAGTGGTGGTATCTCCAAGGTGCGCCGCTAAATTTTACAGGCTATAGGGTTTGCTACGGTGTGGGAAATCTTGAAGGAAAGGAATAACAGGCTCTTCAATGATAAAGTATGCACGATTATTCAGGTGGTAGAAAAGATTAAGTCTCTTGCCTATACGTGGGTGAAGGCGAAATTTGTTTCACTTCCCTTCAACTACCATGGCTGGTGGCTTAGCCCGTTCGCCATCTTGGGCATAAGTTAGAGTTTATTTCTGTTCCTGTGTTTTTTTATTGTGTCCAGGTTTCTTCAGTAAATATTGTTTCGACTTTGGTGTCGATTTCTTTGTACATCTTGTGCTTAGAAAGACACCTTATTTTTGGTAATATATTTCATTTTAGCCTCTTCAAAAAAAATAAAAATGATAACATGGTTGAAAATTGTCAAATCATTTTATTCATATTATATCACCTTTAATAAAAAGCAGTATTTTCCAAAAATCAAATGCATGCCACCGGCAACAGGCGAAGTTAGAATTCCAGCTGTTCTAGAAGTTTGAGTAAAGATAACTTTAGCGACCTTGTTTTGTTGAGTGTGGGCAGCCACATTCTTGTCACTGCACTAAACAGCTTTCAAACTTACTTTCGTTTATTTATAAGGAAAATGCTAACAAGATATAAAAATATAATCTAAAAAAGAAGTACATTCAATACCTTTAAATTATAAGTGGACCTTTTCCATATCTATAATCGGATTATAAAGACGAAATATCCATCCCCGTTTAACAATGATTAATCTCTATCTAAATTTTTTTGAGCAAACAAGGTATAGTCTCCCCAACCAATCGGGTTTGCTCTATAAACAAATTCTAGAGATTGAACCACCTACCATGCCCGTGTTTTCGAAAAATAGGAAACAAATTCAACAACAAAACAAAAGAATTTCATTTCTATTGATGAATGATCATGTTTACAATTTTGGTGATGCCATTAGGCCACACACAAGTGTCAGTCTTACTTTTACAATTTCAACAGCCTATCAAACTAAGAATCCTAGAGGAATTTGCTGGCCATAATAAATTGCATCAAGCACATGTGACCTGATGTGGTAATGTGTTCAGGTCGTTTCCTGAATCCAAACATGTCTGTTTATCTTTTGACAGTGGTAAATTTAAGCCAGCAATGCTCAGGTCTTTGCAGAAGATACAGTAACCTTCAGGCTAGCAGAATTTAAAATTCTTCTAATAAGAATCTTCAAATGTCCAGACTTTACTGCAATCTGCAAAATGTTTTGAAAGATCGTGATAATAGGCGTATTATAGGCCAATCAATAAGTAACATGCTAGATGAATTATCCAGGTCTTTAGGGGTGACAATGAATGGTAACTTTATATACATTGTAATGCACAGAAAAGCATATGATTATATTTAGCTCATTCTTATCGTTTATTATTATCATCACTATAAATATTGCAGTATAGCACCGGGAACTGACCTGTTTATCATGGCTCATGTGTGCATGTGATGATCCAGTGTGTAGGCATGACTATCAGAAGGACTTGTACCCGGCCTAACAACAAATACAAATACCAATACAAAACCAAACAAAATGAGTAAGAACATAAGTCTAGGTAGCAAAGTATCAGAAATATTCATCAAAGCTGCTAAAAACTGTCTTTGAGAGTCAAATAGCATTTCTAAACTACAGGATTAAGTTCACAAGATAATACATTGTTTTTATCGTTCTGCATTTGTGAAAAAAAATGTGAAAGCTGCTAGCCCAAACACACATAAAAACAGTATTTCTTTTCCTAACTAATTTATATAGTATACGCATTTTGCTAACATTTATACCAGGACAAATTAGATCTCAAACAGTCATGACGCAAGAGCCAAGTAACCAACCAAATCCAACTAGTTGAGATGTATCTCATTAACTAGGCTAATCGATTTCAGTCCTAAATGAAACACACATCAAAGTTGTCAATGCTAACTTTTTCCAAGTATACCCTTAAAAGGAACTTAAATAATTAATACACTTCAAAGGTGTACTACGTTTCTTATATTTTATATGTATGACCTACGAAGTTTTCTAATTGTCTCATAGAAATAAGGAGCAAGGGTGTAGTTTCCTTCCCTCAAACCGAACCATACATAAAATTAAGGGAAAATATCATGTATGTAGGAAGAAAAAGAAAAAAAAACCTTTTGTTAATGGTTCCATAATGAAATTTGGGCTTGCCAGCCTTCATATCCTCAATATACTGTGGCCATGAGAAACAACGTCAGACACGATATGAGTAGGTAATACAAAAAAAGAAGACAGGGTTCATATATCTGAAACATACCAAACTCAAGGTAACCACCATTGATGAAAAGGACAGAGAATTAAAAGGAATATCATCAAGTGAAAAAAGTTGGCATTCTGATGATTCTGGACCAGGTGAAAAATGGGGCTTCTTCAGCTTTGCTAAGAATATCATGTAAGTCTGCCACAAACATGTGATAATCAAGGTAAAAAATTTAGTCATGGGAATCAATAAAAAAGAACAAAACAATAGAAAATAAAGCAAAGTTTCGTCCAGTCCTCACTTGGCCAATTAAAGGAATATCCAACTGAGCAAAGGGAGAAATTACTTCTACATCTGCATTTGCTTCCTCCCTTGTTTCCCTTACGGCACCTTCCATAGCTGACTCTCCAATTTCCAAATAACCAGCGGGAAGCGTCCTTGTTGATACCAAAATATGAAATTAACATAGCTAACTGATGAAAAGAGATGCAATCTTCATCATTATGATAAATTTATTAGGCATTTAAGTTATAATAGTTCATGGAAAGGAACCTAATCTGTATCTAACCAGATACAATGATAATAAGAAGTTTAGTACAATGATAATAAGAAGTTTAATACAACGTTGATTCATACCAAAGACCATGAGATGGTTGAATATTCCTCTTGCAAAGGAGGACCTTGTTATCGTGTTCAATGAGGCAACCCACTACCTACTTTGCCAGCCAAAATCATGCCATTCAGAACAAAGTAATCAGTCATATAGTTTTGTGCAGAATGCATGAAAAGAATAAGTGATACTACAAACAATATACAACTACCAGAGTTCTTTTCCTAACAAGTCAGAGAATACATCCAAAAACATATGATACTCCTCCAGATCCCTATTTGTTTTGCATTATCATTTATCATCGAGTGTTTGATGAAAAGAACAACTTCAGAGGACAAAGAGTGATAGGCAGGCCAATTTAAAGCATGTTATATGCAGATACCCAACATCAACGTCCATTTCAGTATCAACTATCATATTCATGCATCACACTCTAATATTATTATTTTTATCTAACAAAGGTCCTAAAGCTGAAACCTTCCTTTTCTCAATGGGTCAAACTCTTCCATCAACCTTGCCACGATGGGAGCTTTGTAATATTAGGTTGCTTCTTCCTTTTCTCAATCTCCACTTCTAATACATTTTAAAATTCCAACAAAAGCCATAACATTTAAATATAATAACAAGCAATTATTGTGTCTAAACTAATTTTATATATGTTGTATTGTGTATACTGTATGGTATGCCAAATCCCATCATACAAAAATCTTTCAGATTTTCGGTTGAAGTATAGGTTTATCCACAGGGCTCTTCGACTCTTTAACTACTTACAGCAGGAGCCACAACCTCCTAGAGATAACTTCAATTATATAATAATTTCATTTTTTTCATAAATATATACAATAATCTTGAAACTGATTATAGCATGCTAAAGTCCTAATTCAAATTTAAGAGTATAACTTTTAGCAAGCAGAAACTACGAAATCAGCAGTAAAATATTTGAAGTTTTAACATGCTACACATTAAAGAACAAACAAAAGCAATGTCATGGTGCAGCAACGAGTAATATATTTCTTCAAAGGCTACCAAATAGCTTGCAAGTAGAAACGAAAATAAGTCGGAGTAAGACTGTCTGCTCGTCGCCCAAGGTCTAATATCAAGGAAGTTACCATTTTGGGATTCTGATAAGCAATCCTGCCACAAAGTGTACATATAGCTCTCAATTTTTCTTCACCGTCGGGTATATCGTGTTTGGTTGAACCACCACAACACTGACAGAACTTGATACTACGAACATTTCCCTACATTGTTAATAATTAACTATATATAATAAATAGACCTAAAATTTGATGCTATTTCGTCAACAACAAAAATAACGTAAAATTTAAAATTGGGAACGAAGAAAATCTGATATATAGAGAATTATTGGGGAGATAGAACTTACGGAAGATTGAAGCGACGAGGAAGCACGAAACGGTGCGAATCGAGTGGTGCGACTGCAAGGTGAGGTGTAGGTGGGGGAGAATTTGAGAGAAGGATTGGGGTGTGAAATTGGGGAGAGTGAGGATAGTGAAATGGAATTTCTAGGTTTAAGATTCCAGCGTTGGGTAACAAATCCGCATAGCTGAACCTGGATACCTTTCACCATTCTTCTTCTTCTTCGATTGGAATTTCCACAACGCACCTTTTTCTTTACTGCATGGGAATAATCGACTTTGATAAGACTGATCCGTAGAATTTATTTTGGTTAAAACTAATTTTAATTAAAGGTGACTTATGGTTTTTCAAGTAAAAGAAAGTTGAATTATAAATTTATGTCTCAAAATCAATTCTATAATTAAAAGTTATAAATCAATTTTACTTCACGACAACCAAACATATCATAAAATAAAATTGTTGTTGACACATTTGATAGGATTGAAAAACACAAGTAAATTGCTCAAATGTCCTTCGGCAACTGTCAATACGTTTCTGTTACAAAACTGACAGAAGTTCTCTCACATCCATTATTACTCTCATTTTACCAAAATTTTCCAAATCTCTCTAAAAAAACCCAACCAAATCCTACCAAATTTATTCAACAAAATCACAAGTAAGTCATCATAAAGCTATTAACTTACATTTTAGTTGTTATAAATGTTTTTTTTTTTTTGAGTTTTTAGTAGATTTAAATTAGTTTAGTTTTTTAGTAGATTTAAATTAGTTTAGTTTTTGAGTAGATTTACATGTTATAATTCATTTTTAGAGTAGATGTTAGTTGATTAATGTAGTTAAAATGTTTGCATGATGTTTATGTTATAATTTTAGGGTTATTCTTTATT
>Ga0315914_1006718_pt1 | contig 16192 bp, 11 predicted proteins | sample MpolenodulesMG_FD_203920 | JGI IMG/M metagenome (GOLD analysis project Ga0315914, IMG submission 203920) | Medicago polymorpha root nodule microbial communities from Los Angeles, California, United States - elongated nodules | ecosystem: Host-associated > Plants > Roots > Nodule | place: USA... | reverse complement strand
AGAAGAACTTTTATTAAGAAAGACAATTGTCACTATTGTATTCCAAGAACAAAAGATGAATTGTTGTGATAACTAGCTACTCTATTTATAGCCTACAAAGACTTAAGCCCTAAGAAATATAACAATAAAATGCTCCACGAGAACCCACAGGCTTTTAGGTCAGAAGTAGGCAAATAGGTAGCTTGTCTGGAAAGCAAAAAGCAGCAAAAGAAGACTCTGAAGGACATACCACGTTGGCTTCCTTGGCAAGTCTAGAGCAAATAGCACCCGTGGAATTTTGATCCTCATCAAACCATCCAACTTCAAAAGTGAGTATTTTGTAAAACATTCTTTCTCTAATCCTCTTAGTCAAGTACTCTCCCATGTAAGCAAAGTATAATGTTGAAGCATATTGAAAACAATAGATGCCAAAGCCAACCCTAGAAAACAAAAAGCATATATCTTAATCTGCTTCTTCATCTCATCATGGTCATTCAGAAAATAAACTGATGCAACTGATCCCGTTGCAAATGCGGAAATAGGTTGAACCGCACTGAATAAAACCGCATTCAAACATCCCAAACACACTTGCTTCCACTCTGGAACATTCATTGCCAACAACCTTCGAAATGAGGGAACCTTCACCTTCTTCTTCTTCTTCTTCTTCTTCTTCTTCTTATTAGTATCATTATCAACTTCGTTAACAACATCTTCAACAACATTGTTATAAGTAACGATATCACCACCGCCATTTGTCATTGAGTTGAAAGTGCTAGAACGACTCACAAATCTACAACTACCAGTGTCTTGAATGTGATGTCTATTCATGATAGATAGAGTGTCATCGTTTTGGTCATTTTTGGTGTGTTGGAGATGAACTAGGGAGGTGTAAATAGAACTATCATTTTGCAAGAGGCTTTCGTGAGATCCTGTTTCCATGATCTTACCATTTTGAACAACTGCAATGATGTCTGCATTTTGGATGGTGGATAAGCGGTGAGCGATGATGATGGTGGTGCGTCCAATTGCAGCTTTGTCTAGAGCTTCTTGGACAACTCGTTCGGATTCAGAATCAAGTGCACTTGTTGCTTCGTCTAGCAATATAATTTTTGGCATCTTTACTATGGCTCTTGCAATGGCAATCCTTTGCTTTTGTCCCCCTGACATTTGAATTCCCCTCTCCCCAACCTGTAGTATTAAGCATACAATTAACATCATATTTTAACTCAACACACCTTTTTAATTTAGTGGGATTAGTTTGATTCATGCGAGTTTGATCTTGCTTTGCAAACATTTTTTAACCAATAATGTGTTATGCAAAATAAAGTATGCAATATATGACGTTTGTATCAAAAATATGATAAAATAAAATAAAATAATGTTTTTTTTGTTATCATGTGCGCATCAACTCTACATTGTTATCTGATTTATGCTAATAACTTACCTATAAGGAATATTAAAACGGACAAAACTTAGGATGAAAAATACGTAAGAAAGTGCACTTAGGTTCTGTCTTATAAAAAACACGCATTTTGAATGTTTTTGCACATATTTTTTTTATGTACTAGTTTAAATTGCAAATATATATGTAGTTATGTACTACATTCATCTCCTTTATTTTATCTTTTTGATAATTTTCACATTATGAAGAAAAGTATGCAGTGTATTTAATGTATATATTTTGTCTATAGATGCTTGTAAAATACCTTTTTTGGATGTGGATGTATTAAAACATACACACTTAGTAATAATATTAATTATTGAAATATTTGGAAACATGTATGCCTCTAGTAATTTAATTAAAATGATCAGCCTTTTCAAAGGAAACTTGTTTATATTTAGAATTAATTTCCTAATAAGTTGGTAGTGGCATATTGAAGTCTATGAGAATTATTTATCATATCTTTGTCATTGATTCTGTTAACGTTACTCCAATGGAAATTCCTTAGTTGCTTAGCTTAAAAAAACTATGCTATTGAATTTTATTATTAGAGCATACTGCATACATATATGGTTGTGACAACTACTTGCAAATTACACTTCCATATATATAGTAGTAAAAGGAATATGAACAAATGCTTAAGAATTAAAAATAAATTTGAAGTGTGAATGCCCAACAACACGCATTTTAACTTACTTTATAGTAGAATATACTATTGGAGTAGAAACGTCTACTTTTTAACTTGAAGAATTTGGTAAAAAGACAAACATTGAACTCAAAAGGTCCCAGGTTCGAAGTGTTCTTTGAACTCTAAAGTTTTATCTATCTTGGACTGGGGTACTATATACTCTAAATTTATATTAGAAAAAATATTTTTTATGGAAAAATAAAGAGTTAAATATGTTTTTGATCCCTATAAATATCTCAATTTTTTCGTTTGTTCCTCTAAAAAATTTCTTCGATTTTTAGTCCCCAAAAGTTTTCCATATTCACTTTTGGTCCCTCCATTCAAGTAAACTCACATGTAGAATTCATATTTTTGAATAATATTTTGCAGAAAAGTTTATAATATTATAAGAACATCTCTAAAAAAATAGAATTTTTTATCAAAACATGAATTAAATATGAATTTTATATTTTTGACAGTTTAAAATTCATATTTAATTCATGTTAAAAAATTCTATTTTTTGGGATGGATTTTTATAATAATCTACACATTTCTACACAATTTCACTAAAAGATACAAAAGTTGCACATGAGTTGACTTAAAAATAGAGACTAAAAGTGATGATTGAAAATTTATAGGGACTAAAAGTCGAAAGAAAATTTTAGAGGGACTAAAACGAGAAATTTATATATTTATAGGGACCAAAAACATATTTAACCCAAAAATAAAAATATGTTGATTAAGTTACTACAAGTTGTTGTGTATTACTATATGATAGCACTTAAGTTGAACAATTTTTTATTTTTTAAACTTTGTGATAGTTTTACGAGAAAAAGAGACCCTTTTAGTGAACAATTATCATCCATTTTTGAAAACAATGAAAATGCCAAAATAGTTATTTAGGATTTGGACCTGAAATCCTTTTATAAGTATTAATGACAAAAGCAATTAGCCCTAACCCAAGTATCATATCCTAGCAAAATTCTATTATATTTGGTTAGTAGCATAATGAAAAAAGTAATTAACACTAACCTGAGTATCATATCCTTGTGGTAGCATTGAAATGAAATTATGAGCATTAGAAGCTTTAGCAGCATCCACAATTTCTTCATATGTAGCATCCTCTCTTCCAAAAATTATATTCTCTATAATACTTGTTGCAAACAAAGTAGGTTCTTGACTAACTAAACCCATTTGAGACCTAAGCCACGTAAGTTGCAACTTATGAATAGCAACTCCATCAAGTAGAATCTCTCCACCAATTGGATCATAAAATCTTTGCAAAAGTGATACAACTGTTGATTTTCCTGAACCACTTCCTCCTACTAATGCCACTGTTTTTCCTGATGGAACCTTTAAGCAAAAATCATTTAAGATCACACTTTCTGGTCTTGATGGATACACAAATTCAACATGGTTGAAATTAACCTCCCCTAAGACATTCTCTAGAATTTCACCTTCCATATTTTCAGAATCTATCTTTGGAACTCTTTTTATCACTTCCATTATTCTTTCTCCTGCAACACTTGCTTCTGCGAAGTACCTCACATTTGATAAACTAGTTCCAAAAGCCCTATAATAGAAGGAACAAAATATAATTAACAAAGAAACAAAGACATCATTGTCCACTAAAGCACATGGTTTTAAATTGTGATCACGATAGGATCCTTGATATTGTTGAGAAACACAATCGATTACAATCGACGGGGTTTCAATTGTGGTCGTGGAACCTTAAAATCCCTGATGGAATGCCGACAATTACAATCGCGTACCACTTTTAACCATAAGCTTTGAAAATTACAAAAATTTTGAGTTGGAGAGAAAAATTAAAATGGTTTGCAATCACAGTCACATTGTGGTCAAGGAGACTTTAAAAATCACGATGACACAACCACAATCCTGATCGCGTACCGTTTTTTAAAACCTTGCTTACACCTTAAGAAAGTAAAAAACTTTTGACTAACCGTTATTAGAAAAAGTTGAATTAGAAACATAAATTAGACGGAAAAATTGAAGTCAGTCTTTAATTATGGTGTCTCTATCACATAGAGACTGACTTCATGTTTTTCCGTCTCTAAGCTAATTCAACTTTTTTTATGGTATCAATCGAAAGGAATGAGATAAAGGGTATTAGTATAATTACAATCCACCAATTGCTAATGTTACTCCAACTGCAAATACATTACCACCTTTAGCACCATGATACATGACCAGTATGCTACCATAATAGCATATTAAAGACCATATAGCATAAATAACACCATTGCTTCCTATGGCTATGCCTTTAGCCAAACCTTGTTTCAAACCTAATTTCACTGACCCTTCCAAAGCATTAGAGAAAGCTGCTATGGTTTTGCTTTCTCCTACAAAAGAATAAACAGTTCTTATAGAAGATATTGCTTGTTCTGCTATTGTACCAGCTTGTTTGTACTCTTCTCTGATCTTTCTAGCCAACCTCATCGAAGTCCTCTTATACATGTAACCAGGAACCACAAGTAGAACCACAAAAGGGAATCCAACAATAGCCAATCTCCATAATAATGCAAATGCCACAATGTAGCTTGCAAGGAACCTAGATGCATTCATCAAAAAATTTGGAACCTATATTTTTCAAGTTAGAAGAAATTAATTAATTGTTAATGTCACAAATATAATTATAGAACTTCAATGTAAAGTCGGACTTTAAATAGGCTTAAAAAGAGAAGATTCATTCGGAAGTATACTTCCGAAAAATAAACACACATTTTTTGTCTACGGAAGTATACTTCTGGATAAATGCAGTATTTTTTCCCGTTGGAAGTTTACTTTCGCACATGTGTGGTTTTTCCGAAATGTAGGGTGGAAAAATAAACTCTCCTTAAAATAACCTAAGTCTAGTAGTAGACCAAGCGTAGGTTTTTTATTTTTATAACATGCCGGACCTTTTTAATAAAAGTATGACCTAGTATGACGTGTTCTATTTTCATCTATGTATAAATCAAATTTGATATAAAGTAAAATGAATTTTAATTTTTTTTTCATACCTTGTCACTAAGAACATCTTGAATTACTAGGCTGTCATTAGATACACTCGTGATGACTTCTGATGTGCTTGTAACATGCAAATCAAAGTATGCTACTTCTTGTCTTAGAATTGCTTTTAAGTACCTAACTCTCATTCTTGCAGCTTGTCTTTCACCTGTTCTTGTCCAACAATAACCCTCTGAAAATGGTGCAATGTTAATACTTGTGTATCATATATATATACAAATCAAAGAGAAGTGAAAACCAAAATAATAACAAAATTGAAAACTCACCTAGGAAGCAAGCAAAAAAAGAAGCACAGGCCATGTATAACACAACAACTGCATTCTGCATCAAAAAGTTAATAAAGGTTACACATGTGATTAAAAGGTCAACACATGTTTTCAACAAAGAATCAGTCATGCAAATGTATGACCCGAAACAAACATTGCTTTGATAAGAGCATTGTTTCTACTAGGTTGTTATATTTGAAATCGACAACTTTGTGTATAACTTAATAAAAATACCCCAACAAAGTTTAAGAATGAAGAGTTTCCACACTGTTGAGATAGAATCAAAGTTGTGTTTGTTAAGAGAGAGAGAGAGAGAGAGAGAGTGTGAGAACCTTATTGATGTCATGGACAAAATTGCTGCTTGATGTGCCAGAAGCACTACCAAGAGAGTTCATAATTCTACTTGTGATAAACAAGACCAAAGGGACCATCATGCCATCACCAATAGCCCCAAACAAACCAAAAGCCATGAAAAACCAATCTACAACATCAGCATGCATGAAAATGGACTTAAAAGAACCATTTTTCTTTTTCTTCTTAACATTAATGGAAACATTTTTTTGTTCACCACCACCCATAATGGCCCCCTTTTCTTTTCTAATGATATAAATGCAACCAAAGACACTATAATTTTCTAATCACTATATATTCGTGCTTTAAATATGATATTGTTTGTATTTCTACGGTGTTACGTTTTTATGGGGATTTATAGGGAAATATAGAATAGAGTGGAGAGTTGTGGGGACAGCAAAAGAGCAAGGATTAAAAAAATAGTTTAGGAGACAAACTTTTAAGATGCTAGAAAATATTTTGTTTTTACTGTATTTGGTGGACAATGGACACAATAAACAAACTAATGTGAAATTTAGTGCAATACTATTTGGAGTAGATTACTCCATCTCCATTCAAAGATAATGATATTACATCCTTTCTCTTTATCTTTTGATATGATTTGATATTTTTCCGTTAACTTTCATTTAATCTTGTTAAACAATTTTTCATTTTACTAAAATGCCTTTTTTTATCCATTTCCCCGGTGTCATATCTTCCATCTTTCTCTTTCCGTCAACCATCACCGCGTTTGATGTTAATATATTTTCTTAATTTTTAATAAGCTGTGTTGAAAAGATAGCGCACTTTTATATTGTTGTTGTGCATGTGTTGAAAATTAAATATATAATTCAACATCTCTGAAGAACCTCTCAAAAAAGAAAAAAATCTTTAAAAGAAGGTTACATATGTTTTTAAACATGAATGAGATAGAATTATAATATTATTATCTTTAAAGAAAGAGAAAGTAATTCACCCTATTTTATGAAGGTATGCATTAGCAACATTGCAACTTTTTGCTTTAGACAAAAACATCATCATTTTAAAAGTAATTTTGTTTTTTAATTGAAATTAAATTATATAAAAATTCCTAATTTTATTTTCTTTGTAAAGCTGCACCACATTTTGTTTGAAACCAACAGCCAAAATTGGTCAGCTTCTTCCAACTAGCTCCTTAGTCCTTCCCTCAGTTAAACCAAATTTCTCTCTTGGCAAACAAAGTGAACCAGCCTCATGCTTGCCTCGTAATAAAAAATTGGGTCAACTTTTGTCTAATCTTGTGATTGCTTATTGCTTTAATTTAACAGTTTAATCTTGTAATTTGTGACAACACTTGTTTAATCTTAACCTCTAAAGAATGTATCAGCCTCCAGTAATTTGTGACAGCCTGCATCCTGTTGGGCCCTTAAATATATTTTTTTTACAAGATGTTCAGCCCCATATATATAATGTACAATTATTTAAGAAAATTACTTTTCTTTACTAAAAAAATATTTTTCTCTCTTTCAAAATTGCTCTTTCCCAGCGTTAGTTAACTCGTGCTTGACATTTTTTAGTGGAATTTAACTCACGTTGACACTTTTAAGATCGGTCCAATAACTTCTTAAGACGATTCAACCGGTCCACGGTCCAATAGGTATGTTATCAGGTTCAATCGTCTTACCATTACTCATCATTTTTAACACTTTGTTTACCTTTTGTTATTAAATCCGATGACAATTGTTATAGTTTCAATCATCCTTTCTCATTTCTAGTTTGTTTAAGTCTGATGAGATCTCATGTCATTCATTAAATAGTTTATGGAAATACTTTTTCCATCTATCTTTTATATCCCTTTCTTGGACCGAAACTTTACCCTCGTCATCTCTAATGCACTTCATTTGACCCAAATCTTTTGTCTTTCTTTTCCTCCCCTTAGCAAGCCTATGTATAAATTTTTCTCCCTCCTTGATGCATAAGAATTTGTATAACCCTTCAAAAGATCGCGTTCTTGCTTCATTCACTTCCGTCTTAGTCTCTTTCTTAGCCCCCTTGTAATTATCCCAAGTTTCAGCCTTTTTACACCTTTATCACTCCTTAAGACATTCTTTTTTTTTATTCTCACTCTAGTTTGAACACTTTCATTCCACAGCCAATTTTTTACCCATAGATCCAAAACCTCTTGATTCTCCCAACGTCTCTTTCAACTCTTTTCTAATATTCCCAACGTCTCTTTTAAAGCTTTTCTAATATCATTTGCCATCTTGTCCCACACATATAAATTGTGCTTCCTTGTAGCCGTCCGAAATTCCCCTCTAAAATCATATATGTTGGAAAATCCTTTGTTTCTCACCCTATAATCCCACCTTTTTAAATCTTATGTTGGAGAAATAAATTTCTCTGAAAAATGTGTTACTAGTACTAAATACTAACCAAAATGTGTTGCTAGGTAATTAACAAAAACTAACCACAAGGGTATAGTTGAAAAAAAGAGGAATAAATGCATCTAAAAATTTGTAGATAATTTTATATTTATGGAAAAAACTTTTTTTTAAAATGGTCTTATAATTAGAGACGGAGGGATAATAAAATTAATTTATTCACTTTTTAAGTAATTTTAAAAAAAATGTTGACCATTTCTTCAAAAAATGTGGACCATGTTCCTAATCTCGAGCGTAGTATAACTATAAACATAGTTTTTATTACAATGAATTGAGGCAAATGCCATGCAACTAGGATAATTTTTTGTTGAGATCGCTCTCATGCAAATAAAGAAAAGAAGAACAACGAACTCTCTGTATGCGTTTGTTAACATTCCATTACAATTTCCCAAACCATGATGAAGCGTATTAATTTCTCATTAATCAATCCTACGTAAATTAATCACTTATTTTTTGTAGGTACTGTGGTGTTGATGAATGAGTGGTGGAAAATGCAGCGTGCTCCAGCGACGGTTGAAGAACAGTTGTTGGAAAAAGCGACTAAGGAGGAATGTCAATGGGAGAATCTTCCTGGACGACTTCATCAAACGGTTCATTCCAAGGAAGAATAGATGGCAAGGTAACAAATATTAATTTCCTTCATTACCTCTTATGGTTAGTATTTGGTAATTATAAATAAGAACTTATCTGATTTAATTATGTGTGTGTTTGCTTCTATGGTAACAAAAAATTGATTTTGTATAATGGATTCTGAGTCTAAAAGTGAGTTGAAAGTAAATTAAAGTGATTTATATGTGTATACATTTATATAAAAGGGAGTTAAAGAATAAATTTAAGTGTAAAGATCAATTTTAAAATCAAAAGCTTCAATTTATAGGTTTAAGTTAGAATCAATCTAGAGTCAAAATCAATTATAGTCGAGAGCAACTAAACATGTCAAAAATATTTTTCTTTGCTAAAATAAAATTACTTTTCTCCCTTTTAAAATTGCTCATTCCCAGCGTTAGTTAACCCGTGCTCGACAATTTTCAGCGGAAGTTAACCCACGCTGACACTTTTAAGATCGGTTGAATTGTCTTAAGAAGTTATTAGACCGATCTTAAGAGCAATGCTAGCAACACTCTCTTTTGAACACTCTCTCTAACACTCACTCTTTTATTGGGTAAAATCATTGTATGTCCCACCACCATATGTGGGTTCCATTTCCAAAGTGTAGGTCCCACATTGATTTCACCTAATAAAAGAGTGAGTGCTAGAGAGAGTGTTCAAAAGAGAGTGTTGCTAGCATTCCTCCCGATCTTAAAAGTGTCAGCGTGAGTTAACTTCCACTGAAAAATGTCAAACACGAATTAACTAACACCGGAAAAGAGCAATTTTGAAAGAGAGAAAAATATTTTTTTTTAGCAAAGAAAAGTAATTTTCTTAAATAATTGTACATTATTATATATATGGGGCTGAACATCTTGTAAAAAAAATATATTTAAGGGCCAACAAGATGCAGGCTGTCACAAATTGCTGGAGGCTGATGCATTCTTTAGAGGTTAAGATTAAACAAGTGTTGTCACAAATTATAAAGATTAAACTGTTAAATTAAAGCAATAAGCAATCACAAGATTAGACAAAAGTTGACCCAATTTTTTGTTACGATGCAAGCAAGAGGTTGTTTCACTTTGTTTGACAACAGAGAAAGTTGGTTCAATTGAGGGAAGGACTAAGGAGCTAGTAGGAAGAATCTGACCCATTTTGGCTGTTGGTTTCAAACAAAATGTGTTGCAGCTTTACGAACAAATGAAATTAGAAATTTTTATATAATTTAACTTTAATTAAAAAACAAAATTACTTTTAAAATAATGATGTTTTTGTCTAAAGCAAAAAGGTGCAATGTTGCTAAGGCACACCTTCATAAAATAGGGTGGGGTGGAGGTGTTATATCATTACTCTTCCTTCACACACACATATACACACACAGACATACGTAAATATAGGAGAGTAAATTTCTTTTTTTTTTCTTCAAAGATAATAATATTACAATCCTATTTCACTCATGTTTAAAAACATACGCAACCCTTCTTTTAAAGATGTTTTTTCTTTTTCGAGAGGTTCTTTAAATATGTTCAATTATATAATTTGATCCGAACTTATATATCAAAATGACCTTTTTAACCAATTCTTCTATTGTTTTTCTTGGCCATCAAAGGAGTAGTAATCTCTTGCTCCTGTCTCCCCAGCTTTGAAGTAGGTCGCTGTATAATCTACCCAACATTTCAAAGCTCCAACACATGCATAACAACAATATCAAAGTGCGCTATCTTTTCAACACAACTTTTTTTTTTAAAAAAAAAAATGTATTAAAAGTTCACTCCTGCCAATGTGGGATTGCGACAGTTTTAAAAGCCCAGGCCGAATGAGATTAATTTTGGTTTCATTAAGAGTAACATGCTCCAAAGTACCAAGCCAACACCACCATGCCAACTCCAAGGTTTCAAGATTTTGAAAGGTTTTCTATTAAAAGTTCACTCTTAATAATCACAAAATAACTCTCAAATACTCCCTCTGTGTCACAACAGGTGTCCTTTTTGAATTTAAACGGTTATTAAGGAAATAATTAATATTGTTGATTTTAATGATAAAACAAGTATCATTTACTAAAACACCTTTATTAATTATGGTTATTGGAATAATTATAGATGATTGTGAAGGTGATAAAAACACAAGAAGGGGGTTGAATTGTGTTAACTTTTTCTTCTTTACAAAACTAAGTCCAGTGTTCAGAGTCTGATAGAGTTCAGAGTCTGGAACAGAGTTCAGAGTCTTATGCAGCGGATAATGTAAAGAGTGGGAGAGAAGAGAAAGACACAAAGCAATTATAAAGTTCAAGAATCCGGAAGTAGTCTTGTCCCCCTTGCACTTTCAAGGAGAGTTCACTAAATTCAATATGTGATTACAATTGCTCAAGTACAAGAGCAAGAGACTTCAAACTACTCAAGCACAAAAGCAAGAGGTTTCATATGCTCAAGCACACACACAAGAGACTTTCTATGCTCAAGCACAAAAGCAAGAGACTTCAAAACAAACACAATTACACAGAAAAATATTTGATGTTGAACACTTGATATACAATAAGTGGTGTTCACAATACAAATCGGATACAGACTCTTAAGACTCTGGAATTTCTAAGATATGAAAGTTGTTAAGAAATTTTAAGTGAACTTGATATGAAAACAATTTCAGCAGAGTTTTGCCACTTGTAAAATTGTTGTGAGTCTCTTACAATCTCCAAGTCTTCGCTCCTTTATATAGAGGTGTGAAAGAGACGTTGTTGATTGTCAGCACATCAAAAGAGTCGTTGTGAAACTTGATCATCACCAATGATTTGTTGCTTGATATGGTTATTGTCCTAAGAGAGAACAATTTCAAATTCATTCCCTGAATAGAGAATAACCAGCGTAGACACAACTGTTATCTTGTACTACAAGACACAACTGTTATCTTGTACTACAACAGACATGAGGAGTGGAGTAGTGGTTGTACAATTGTACTATGTCCTTTTCCTGCGCTCTTTAGTGGATAAGCATTCGATGCCTTCTAATTCCTCTGAAATAGTCGTTGCTTCAGGCTTCCATTCCTTCTGCAATCACGTGTATTCAGAGTAACAACTTTTAACTACTTCCAGCCTCCAGTCTTCAGACTCTGATGAACTTCAGTTTTTGAGGCTCTTTAGACTCTCTGATGATGTCAGCTTCTGGCAGTCAGCTTTTGATGGTCTTCAAACTCTCTTTGTCTTCAGACTCTGTCTTGCAACATAAGCTTCTTTTGTAAATTCCATTTATCTCATTTGTTCTTTCAGAACTAATACTTGAGTTTAAGACTTATAAATTTTTGTCTATGATTCTGCACTCTTGAACAAATATTAGCATATCTAATTGACATTTTAATACCTTGTTATCATCAAAACTTAAGGTGGTAATGTTAAACACATTTTGTTCCAACATATTGAAATGCAGTTAACAATATATGTTAGTGGAAAAAAGTAATAAATGTTGTATTGATATTGTAAAATAAACAAATTATTTGAGACAAATTATTTTTTAAGGTTAATAGTGTTTTACCCCCTGTAATATATGTCATTTCCAAATCCTCTACTATATTTTTTTTTTTTGGTTTTGTGATAAATAACAAATTATTTTTTCTATTTGCAAACAAATTGGTGACAAACTACTCGGTCAATTCCCTTAAAAAAAAAATCTCTTCGGTCACTTTATGTATTGTTTTGGTTTTGTGATTTTTTTATAAATAAAAAATTTGTTTTTTTATTTACAAAATAACCATTAAACCCTTAAAATTAAGATTATTATGAGTTTAACCGATGTTAATTAAGATTTTCCGTTGGAGATTGATTTTCGTAAATTGCCAGTAGATAGCTATTCTCTTGAAATGTTAACATCTAATATGCTATTCTAATTTGATTGGTCAAGAATATAGATGTAAAACGTTTTACTTTACGTTAAAGATGTTCATTTAAACACATAAATTGAAGTAAAATTTGAAGATCATTCACTAAACACAATCTTAGACAGGTTTGGATTATATAATCCGAATTTTGTTCGGACATTTTCGGATTATATAATCCGAAAACTCTCAGTTTTTTTAGACGGTGGCACAACAAAGGTTTGAAAGGTTTGTAGTATGTTTAATGCATTTTTGAACAGTTGGACGGTGGAAAACGTTTTATTTGACTGTAGTTATGATCCAAGACTTGTATTAGACTATAAATAAGCTTGCATCTTCAACAAATTTCTTCATTCTTCACTTCACCTCTTTTCTTACTTTTTCTTGAACATTTTTTTAGTTTTTTTAGGAGTGTTTATGGTGTCATGATCATTGCTGACCGTTCATAGAATCCTTGCAATTACTTTGCAGTTTGTGAGGGGATTCTAAAACGGTTAGCAGAGACTTTTTTTTGTGGTGGTGTCCGGGATTCAAACCTCAGACCTTGCATATATTATGTATTGTCCCTGTTTGCAGAAACCTTTGACATCAAATAAAACACTAAAAATCACAGTTCAAAAGAATTCGGATTTTATAATCCAAAAAATGTTAACAATTTGATTCAAATTATATAATATGAATCATATGTATTTTGATCTTTTTTACAGGGCGCATGAGAATAACGAACGATAAAAAAAGTAATAGTCTTCTTTCTTTTCGGGTGGAAGTCCATTACCCTTTATTTTGAAGCAAGAACCAATAAATCATCATCATGCTTTCCACTATGTATATAGTACTCCACTATTGTATGATTTGTATTCGGTCTCTATTTTAAAAGAAGACAACCAAAGTCAAATAAAATATTAATTAATATCACCCTTTTCATATCTCATGTTTATCTCCTTCAAAAAAAAATCTCATGTTTATCAAAGCCAAAAAAAAAAAAACTCATGTTTATCAAGATCAACCTATACTGAATCACATGATGATAAATATCACATAATTACTAAAAAAAAATATCAAATAAAACTTACACATATGAAATGAGAAATCTTGGTCCAACTAAACAATATTTGTTAGTTAAACTATAAGTTACAAATATATCATTTTCTTAGTACAGAAATGCTAAAGAGAAAGTTAAATTGAAAATGATACATTCAATGCAACATCATAAAACTTTAAAAATGAACTCTTTTTTTTATCAATTTTATAATTTATTTCAATTTTTAAGTTCTTAACCAATACTTATGTTAACGTAACCGTTTTTAACATCACCACCATCATATTATTGTAGATGATTTTTTTTTAAAATATTATCGTAGATGAATGCCATCTACATACAAAGTCACTTTAATGTATAATAACTTTTTAGGTTTAAAAAAAAAAAATTGCTCAATTTGAAACAGCAGACTCCATGTGCATCCTGTTAGATATTATTGTTATTATTAGTAGTAAGGGTACTTTACACAATTCCCATTCTATTATATATATATATATATATGTTGTATAACTATGTACAGAGGTGTGGTTCACAATTGTTAATTAAACCCTAGCCTTCTTACAGGTTCTTCTTCTCTGTCAGTGCTCTTTCTCTTCTTCCTCCTAATGCTATGCTGCTAGATTGTCTATGTTAACACATCCATCTTCCACCTCCGCCATCCCTGTTGCTTCAAAACAACAATTGAATAAAAAAAAGTGTGAATCAATTCATCTTTCAAAAAAAAAAAGATTTGCAAATGTTAAAAAATTTAAAATAATTATTTATCTTAAATGTCATATTATCTATCAAGTACAAATTTACACATATTAAGAAGTTTAAAATAGTAATTTTTTTTGAACAAACAAAAATGATATATATTATAAACAAGGTTGATTTTCCGTGCATAAGACATGCAAAAGGAAAACCAACCTACACAAACACAACAAGATGGTGCCAATCTTTTTTTTTTTTTGAAGAAATCAAAATGATATATTGAAACAAAGAGCCATCTTCCACGTACAAGGTGTACCACAGAAAATGCTCACAACATACAGTCAGAGTTCAACAACAATGAAAAAGAATTAGCCAATTCCTGCACATAACAAAGGACTTTGGCACCAATTGTAAAAACTATAATGAAAAGATAAAACACTTGCTTTAAACCACCAAAAGAAAAGTTGCTTGACATTCTCCAGAAGTTGCATATGGGAGCTCTGAGTGCTTCTAAAAATTCTAGCATTTCTTTCCTTCAAGATTACCCAAGATGTAGCAAACCAAATCAAATGCATGAAAGAGCGTCTAGATTACCATACCCTGTAGAAGAGCCAAACTGAATGAAGTGCCAATCTTAAGAAAGGACCACCAAAGAGTTAAAGACAATTACACAGTAACACCCATATAAGAGAGTGAATTTTTCCACCAGTCATGATAACTATAGCTAAAAGATGTCTGTGTCGCTTTCAACCACAAAAACGAATTTAGTTTAATTATTTCAGCCATGGAAGAAGAGTCACAAGCCACATTTTGGAACACACGGTTGTTTCTTTCCATCCAAATAGCCCACACAGTAGCAAACCAAATTATTTTCAAAAAGGAGTGACTCTAGGTAATCTAGCCATATTAGTAAATTGAAATAAATGATGTCGACTGTCACCTGCAAGCACCGCAGAAAGAGCCAACCATTGTGACACACTAAAAGTCGAAGGAAAATTTTAGAGGTACTAAAACAAAAATTTAATATATTTATAGGGACTAAAATCATATTTGTGTTATGGTTTTTGGGTGGTTTTTAACTTCTTTTTTGGCGTTTTTGGGTTGTGACGTAGGGGTATGTGCCCCCTAGTAGTAATTCTGTCTTAGTTTTCTTCTGGGAGTGTCCTTGATGTTTTGGTCTATTGGTGTATACTCCGGCATCATGATTTAGTGATTATGGGATTTTGGCGTGCCACATATATACAGTGCGTCATTTGTTGTTGTTTTTTTTTTTTTTCAGTTCTTTCCTGCGAGTTGTTTGTGTGTCTTACACCGCTCTCGTTGAAGAATACATTTTACCGTTTTAAAAAAATATTTAATCCTTAAATATATAGTTTTTAATAAATTATTGTTGGTTTTTAATAAAAACTTGATACTTTTAGACTTTTTTTTTTTGTCTTAGATGAAGTAGTAATCTACTGAAAATAAACTCACACACAACTGTGAGGTCACGGGTTCCAACCCGGGTCTCGACGCCCGACCTTTCAATTACGACATTTGTCAGTTGAGCTAGGACTTCTAGACAATACTTTTAGACTTTAGTTGCTTTAACATGTGCAATATTGCAGATGTTAGACAAACCCTAATCCTTATCCTTATATATATTTACTAATCTTTGTTAACACTGCTAATTACCCTCCCAAACCCTAATCCTAAACCTTTTAGGCGCCAATCCCTCATCTAACCTGCATTAATTATTCTTCAACTGTTTTCACACTTTGCAACACAGATTTTAAGTTGTTTCTTCCCACCAAAACTCTAATATCACTCTTACACAGCACGCGTCCATTAAAATTCCAACTATCTATTTAATTTATTGTTTATTTCCACATGCAGACC
>Ga0315914_1006716_pt1 | contig 16199 bp, 13 predicted proteins | sample MpolenodulesMG_FD_203920 | JGI IMG/M metagenome (GOLD analysis project Ga0315914, IMG submission 203920) | Medicago polymorpha root nodule microbial communities from Los Angeles, California, United States - elongated nodules | ecosystem: Host-associated > Plants > Roots > Nodule | place: USA... | reverse complement strand
CGTGCAACCAATGAAAACACTAAACACATTGAAATGAAAAAATCAATTACCAACTAAACACATAAAAATTAAACCACTAAAAACAACATATTAAAGAAGAAAGAAGGAAAAAATAACACCGCAAATCATGTCTTGATTCTTAAAGACCTATTCCACTGTAGAGAGAGCAGAATAAATTTCACTATATTGATGAACAATTACAAGATATAGTCCACGTCACAAAGTTTCACTTCACCTTTTCCAATATTGTTGTAAGAAAAAACTACAAGAAACCACAAGCCTCGTTCACCATTTTATTTTCACACAATCCCTTGATCTCACAATCTTATTATTTTATATTGACAAGTATAGAGTTACATGGATTTCTAACTTCAAACTGCAATATGATTCCAAATTTGTCTTCTTAGCCCCTCCTCATAGAGATATCATATGAGACTTATTTATACCTATGAAACAAGCCTCTAACTGAAACAGAATAACATAGTTCAGTTAGAATAGTTTTTGCCAACACTGTGCAGCTGAATTAACAAGTTGTAATTGACTTGTGCTCCCAGATGTAGCAACATTTGGATGCTCTAGAGTGCTGCAACACCTTGCTTGATCATATTTGAGATACACATAAAAATATCTCCATGTTATCTTCAAATAAAACCTGTCTCATCATCATTGTTATGCTCACTTTTAAATCTTTTGTTTTCGTATAAGTTAATCAATTCCAAGCAATGATTGATCATTAATAGTTTGTAGTGTCTTGGTAAATGATTTTGAAAGATTAGAAAATCATCTGGTTGAACCATGGGGATGATTGAGCTGCTTAGATCTACCGCTTATTGAGGTTGATTCGCCGATATGTCTGCCTGCTGAACTGTGGTGAGGTGATGATTCTTGTGAAGTTGGTAGATCGTCATCCCGGGGGTGGGGGTTGTGTACGTGCACATGCTTTGATGCCCAAGTAATTAAGGGGTTCAAGAGGAGTGGTCACAAGTTTAGGATAAGAAGTGTCATACTTGACACAAGTCTAAGGCCTAGGTATATGTAGTGGTTAGGTAGGGCTTCGTTGGCGAACTTTATCTTGACAACCATACTTGTTGGTACGGGCGTGGGTAACCCTCGACCCTAGGGAGCTACCTTCGGCCTGTTTGGTCAACCCCTGAACCTCGTGTGTAACCCTTGGCCCGCACCGTAATCTGGTAGATTTTAGAGTATGTTCAACGTATTTTATCGTCTGCTTAGTTGACTCAAGTCGGACCCGAGCGGAGCCAAATTGGGCTCTAGCCTAGTCCGAAACAGTGGCCCCCCAAGTTGAAGGTTGACGTAGTTAGATTGTAGCTTGATAAACCTCTCTCTTTGGAATTCCATCTTAGAGGTCAAAGGACTTGGTCATGTGTCGTGGCTTTTTGGTTGTGAGGCCTTGTCGGGCTTTGCAAAGTGTTTCATGTGAAGCTCTTAAAGTTTTCGTTGTTGTGGCTTAATGTCGTCCAGTTCGAAATTTCCAAGGCTCCTTAGGTCACCAGGACCGTAGCATCATGATCCAGTCTAGGGTTCTTCCGAGTCTTTGAGTTACCAAGATCGTGGATTAATGACATCCAGTCCAGTGTTCTCCCGAGTCTTCGAGTTACGAGGACCATGGCTTTGTTATATCCAGTCTGGTGTTCTTACAAGTCTTTAAGTTACCAAGCCTGTGGCTTCGTGTCATCCAGTCTGGTGTCCTCAGGACTGGCTTGCTTCTTGGGTCGCTTCCTTGTATGAAATGTGTTTTTTGACTTGTCGGTCTTGGTCTGTCGCGGGGGAAAATAGAGTGTCCTGGTGACGTGGGAAGAGCGGTAGGAATTTGTTGTTATTCCGTCTGGAAGCTCCTAGGAACTTGAAATAAATTTTTTTCATCTTGTATTATCTTAAAAAACCTTTTAAGAATCATTGGCCTTCAAACTTCATATCCTTGATTCTTCACGTGATGCTTGATTTGTCGATTTACATGATTCCTCGCTACAAAACACCTACGGAGTTCCATGATTTAGGATAAAAGTGAGTTACAACAACTCGAGTTAAAACAATACAATATTTTCCTCAAACCATTGACAACTCCTCTAACTCTCATCTTATTTGTCTTCAAATGCAACAAAAAGTACTAAAAACATAGCCAAAAATATAATATGATAGTCTGTCATCAATGGTCTGGACCAAGTTTTGTCTTGCTGTTCCAACGGGGTTATACCCCACCAGGGGCTTATGCAGACTTTGGTTGCGCTTATCAGCTACTAACCTCTCAGGACACCCCTCATGTAGCACATGCGGTGACACTCATTTGGCATAAACAAGTTCCCCTTAAAATTTCTATTTTTGCTTGGAGGTTGTTGCAAAACCGGTTGCATGCAAGGTCGGACCTGGTGGATTGCGGTATTATTACAGGTGCTGATGCGGGTTGCTTGACAGGTTAAGGCGGCACGGAGACCTCTCAGCATTTATTCATTACTTGTGACTTTTATGGTCTTTATGGCATAAGGTGCGGTCTTGGCTTGGTGTCTCTAGACCATACCCTCTTCATGTCTCAGATCACTTTTATCATTTTACTCATTCAACGGGTGGATTGCGTGCAAGGCGCTCCTTTTTGCAGCTACTTTGGTTAGTTTGCGCTTGGATCATATGGAATGACTGTAATCATAAATTATTTAATATAATATAGAAAATTTCATAGATCAATTGTTAGATAAAGTTAAACACTAATCTCTTTGGTGGCTAAAAGCTAGTAATGTCAACCTTGTTTATGGTTTTAGCTTGTGGGGGTCTAGTCCCTTTGTTTGTTTAGGCATTAGCTGACACCTATTTATAACTTTGTCACATTCTAATTATTAGGGGTCTTCTTGTTACACCTTCTGCTTTGGAGATCTCCATCTTTGTTAATATGTACCATTTTTTATTGTTCAAAAAAAAAACTTTCCTACTTTAAATTGATTACAATCGTAAAAATCAATATGGTGATTTTTACACATTTTTATGAAATTAATATTTGTATCAGAAAAGCTATTTTTTATTTTTGATTGAGATTTTTTTGTTTAGTTTACAAATATTTAATTTAAACAAATATTCTATTTCATTGTGAAAAGAAATACTTTAATTTATAACATGTTATTTTATTTTTCAATTAGGATCATTTTCACACTGTTATTCCTAAATTAGTCTCTATTCAAAATATTAGATAAATAATACTATTAATACGGGATTTCATTTTACCATCTTTTCTACTTTAAATTGATTACAATCATAAAAATCAATATGGGGATTTGACTAGTCCTAAAAATCAATATGGGGATTTGACTGGAAAACTCAATAAATAGCTTCTTGTAGGTATTGTTTTCTCATATCTTTCAAGGGAACATTTTAACTTCTTTAAAAAAAAATAAAAATGGCAACCGGTATTAACTGCGTGCATTTTCTCAATGCAATTTTATGCATTGCTTTTGTTTTTACTCAAGGTAACTAGTACTTTCCTTATTCTATTCCTAACTTTTTGTATTTTTGTAGAATGCTCATTAGTGCCCATTGTATTAATAATAATGACTTCATCTCCCCCAATTTTATTTCTTTTAAATAATCATCTAAATTTAAAATTCGATGTTGCCCACGGTTTCTGACAATATTATATTTATAGTAGGAGGATCAATTGATGCACCAGCACCACGCTTTTGGAAATATTGTATTACAGAAGTGAAATGTCCAATTAACGATCAAGCTTGTAATGATTATTGTTAAAGACTAGGTTTCCTGGCGGTGGTAAATGTGAATCATCAAATAATATGTGTTGTTGTGAAGCATAATTGTAGCTTCTCGATGTATTGGCACAAGTGATTCTACATAAAGTATTTTATGACTAAAGGAGAATAAATGCATTTTTTACTTTCGTATGATCAAATGTTTTAATAAATTTTGGTATCTAAGCTCAATCGTTGGAATTGACTCATAATTTACATGTTCTTGGTTTTTATTGGGTATTTGAGTATTGACTTCATTGTTGCTAAAACAAATACTCATGTATGATGTTGGATACGATGTTCCAACATCTTGGCACGGTTCAGTGTGTCCTGTTTATGTGGCTTGGTTTATGCAATCTTTATCTTATCAAGGAAACCACGCTTTATTTCTTGTTCACCAAGCAACGCGTAGTCCAGAATCAGCTGGAAGATTTGTTTCTAAAATATAAACAATATTTTAGGATTCCTTGGTGGTGTGTTTGGCGGTTCCTAAAGATGTTCCTACTTTTTAGGAGTTACCATATTTGTTTCTAATTTGTTACGTGAGATTACAAAAGATTCCATAAAGATTTTATTCACGTGACTTGTGGTCCAGAGACTCGTGTTTCCAGAAGAATATTTGTTTCAATATATTTCTGAAAAGAATATTTGATACAAATATATGTTTAGCCTATGACGAAAATGCCCATGCTTTGAATGGCTATAAAAGGAAGACTCATACCCTAGTTTTATTCATCAATTCAATAGTATTGGATTGACTCTTTTAGGGTTTCGACTTGTGCTTTATTTGTAAGTCTCTCTTTGTATCATCTTGATGCACTGAGCAGGACCTTTAGTTGAGTTGTAATGTATCAAAACCATCGATTAAAAGAATAGACTTTTAGGGTTTTGAGTCGTCTTCTATGTGTGTTTTTCTCTTGTATCGTTTGTGATGCAAGTCTAGGACTGTTTGTTTATTGTGAGCCTTTCTTGTATCACTTTGATACATGTTAAGGACTGTTTATTGAGTTATAACTCATGTGAAACACCAAAGCTTTGTAGTTTTTGTTTGAAGGTAACTTCGTCATTTTGTGTTTAAGTCTGATAATCACAAGGGCTATGATTAACTGTAGGATAGTGAGATGGGATCTCAGATCTAGAAGTTCCTAGGTTGAAATCAATACAGGTAGGTCCTAGGTCTAGAGTTGTAAACGAGGAGTTTGCTGATAAACTTAGAATAAGGACTACACTAGTGGATTTCCTTCCTGGCTTGGTAGCCCCCATATGTAGGTGAGTTATGCCGAACTGGGTTAACAAACTTTCTGTGCCTTTTACTTTTTTTTCGTTTATTTTCTTGTACATTTTATGTTTGTTAGCATAATGTTTGAACATTAAACGCAACATCTGTTTTCTGTGATTCTGGTGTTGGAACTTCACATCAAACATCTTCTAACTAACGCGCTAGAAATCCAACATTCGTTATATTTGCCTTGATGTGTCTGTTTTCTACTAGCTCGATGTTAAAACATCTTACTCGACATTCTGTTCGTATTTGATGTTGAAACATCGTATAAAACATCTGAAAGCTAGCCTTCCGGAATTTCAGTTTTTAAAATTGATTGATAATAATACTTGCAATGGTGCAACCAATGAAAACACTAAACGCATTGAAATGAAAAAAAATCAATTACCAACTAAACACAAAGATTAAACCACTAAAAACAACATATTAAAGAAGAAAGAAGGAGAAAATAACACCACAAATCATATGTCTTGATTCCTAAAGACCTACTCCACTGTAGAGAGAACGTAGAATAAATTTCACTATATTGATGCACAATTACAAGATACTGTTGTAAGAAAGAACTGCAAGAAACCACAAACCTCGTTCACCATTTTATTTTCACACAATTTCTTGATCTCTCAATCTTATAGTATAGAATTGCGTGGATTTCTAACTTCACACTGCAATGTGATTCCAAATTTGTTTCCTTAGCACATCCTCATACAGATATCCTATGAGACTTATTTATACATCTGAAAAAAGCCAACTAAAACAAAATAACATAGTTCAGTTAGAATAGTTTTTGCAAACTGTGTGTATGGGTGAATTAACACCCTGTAATTGACTTGCTCCCAGATGTTGCAGAATTTGGATGCTCCAGAGTGTTGCAAAACCTTGCTTGCATCATATTTGAGATACACATAAAAATATCTCGACGTTATCTTCAAATAAAACTTGTCCCACTATCCTTGTTATGCTCACCTTTAAATCTTTTTTTGTAGAAGTTAATCAAGTCCAAGCAATGCTTGAACATTGATAGTTGTAGTGCCTCGGTAAATGAATTTGAAAGATTAGAAAATGATCTGGTTGGACCAAGGGGATGATTAAGCTGCTTAGATCTGCCGCCTGTTGAGGTTGATCGGCCTATCTGTCCGCCGTTTACCTAGTTCTGCTGAATTGTGGTAAGGTGATGATTCCGGTGAAGTTGGTTGATCTTCCTCCCTCGGTGAGACGAGGGGGTTTCACATGAGTTACAACAAAAAATAAAAGTTCAAAAGTAACTTTAAAATACCAATGAAACGTTAATTTTTCTTTTTCCACGTATCATTTACTAATATTTATCATTTCCAATCCTTCTAATTCTTTTAACTTTTTTCCCATTTCTTTGTGATAAACACAACTGGTTATATTTCTTAATTTCGATGAAATCATCAAAACAAACTTATAATTTGTGACGTAACATTTTGAAGGTGAGAAAAAAACAAGAAGAAGATTGAATTGTGTTGTTTGTTTCTTTTTCTAAGTGTTGAAAAACATGGTTAGAAATATGAGGGGGGGGGAAGAGAGAGAGAGATGACACAAAGCAATTTTTAACTGGTTCCTCCCACAACACAGAAGTAATCAAGTCCCTTGCACTTCCAAGGGATTTTACTATAATCACTCTGTATTACAAATTTTTCAAGGAGACTTCCTTGTTGATGTACATATGCTCAAGACTTCCTTGCTCTAGGACACTACCTAAAGACTTCCTTTCTCCAGGACAACTCCAAGAGACTTCATTGCTCAATCACAACTGATTGAGACTTCCTTTTGCTCAACCACAACTGACTGAGACTTCTTAGGTGCTCAAGGTTTCACCAAGAGACTTATCTGCTCAAGCACACATGCAAGAGACTTTCTAAAAGTTTACACAAGTTAACAAGTTAATTTGTTCTTACACTGGATTTAACAATGGTAATGTAAACTGAACAAATGAACAGACTTTTTAGGATTTCTAAGATATGAACTTGGATACAAAAATTCTAAGTGTTTTGCGCTATTTAATTTGACAGTAAAATAGAAAAGTCTTGTTATTCTTCTTCAGGTCTTCAACTCATTATATAGGCAGTCATTTGAGAGATGTTGAAAAAGAGTGCCAACGCAAATAGAGTCGTTGAGAAGCTTCAATCAAGAATGTTGGCCCTTTGCCTGATATGGATAATTCCGTTGAATAGTCTTTTGAATTTCTTTTGTTGAAAGTAGGATTATCAGTTGCATTCTTTTTGTTCTTGAGGTCCTTTGTCTGTTTGCACACGTAGACAGAAGAAAACAAAAGAACTGTTCTATCAGATACTATGATAAGGACAGTTGATGGAATAAGAAAAAACCTACGTAGATTCTGGGTCCCTTAGGATTTTCTCAAATCTGAGGGTCATCCAAGTATGGCAGTCAGCTTCTTAGTCTGATGACCTTCACATAATATGTTGAAGTAAGTCTCCAGCTTCTGTGAGACATCCTTCTTCTAAGGACGTTGACTTCTGGTTGATCTTCCTTTAGATCTTCTACCATAGTCTTCTAAGTTTCTCTTGATCCTTCTGATGCTCTTCATATGTTCATTCTTCAATGATATATTCATTCTTTGATCTGCGCACTTGAACACATGTTAGTATTCCAATTGTTTTTCAATATTTTGTTATCATCAAAACCCTAGAGAGATTGTATGAACCCTTCTTATTCTAACACATTTACGTATTGAAAAATAAATACTCTCATGGTCTCATATATAAGAAATTTTTTTTTTTTAGGTTCATTGAATAATTAATATATTTGGTCTTCATTGTAAATAAAATATAATTATTCAATGAATTTAAAAAAAAAAATCTTATATACGATACAAGAGGGAATATTTGTAAATCGTTATACGGATCTCTCAATTTACTCAAAAGCCCTTCAAATTGATCAAATTGTAATCCCCAGACACACAAAATCTATCAAAGTGGTACGACCTAAACCACACTTTTCGTATTAGATCGTAATTCTCGACGACTTATATAAGAACTCCAGCAATCCACGTAATGCATAGAACAATCATCTATATATTTAATGGTCAATTTTGTCCCTTTAGGCCCATGAGTGCCTTTATTGGAATTGGACCCACACGATTCACCTTAGAATTCACCCCTAAAAGCCCTAAATTATGTTTCTTTCTTTGTTAGGGCAAATAAAAAACAACAACAATGGTTGAGCATAGCGTTGAAGAAACACCACCAAATGATTTCGCCATGGATACTGTATCAACGCAAGAACAACAAGAAGCTTCAACTGAGACAAAGAAAAACTTGTTAACCCAACAACTACCATCAAGGCAAGGTAGAAAAAGAGAGTGATCACCAGAAACAACAAGTGTTGATGTTGATCATGGTGACAAACCTAGCAAGAAGAAGAAGCAAAGGTTGAGTAGATCATTGTCACGTTTTTCCAGATCGGTTCAGCAACCACTTCACGTTGTTGTGCCTGGAGAAGGTTTTAGGGATTCTGCTCAAAAAATGAAGGCTATAAAACTTGCAAAGAAAGCTTTTAAGAAGAGAAACAAAGCTGCTCGTCGCGGAGAAGCTGATAGGGTTATAGTTAATCTCAAACCGAAGCACACTCTTGCTGGAAAGCGCTCCAAAGGAAAGGCTCACCACCGCTGATGAAATAATCAGTAATATATTGTTCTTTGGTATCACGATGTGTTTGTCAGAATCACGGTGAGCCCGAGTAGTTTTGCAGAAACTACGCATTTAGTTTTCTTGAGCTCGAGTAATTATAGGTAGTGAATTGCTTGTGGCAAAAGGATTTTAATTAGTACTCAAATCAATGTTTGGATTTATAGTTTATTCCTACTAGTTTCGTTATGTTGAAAATATTGAGCATGTTATATACAATCAAGTTGTTTTTTGTTTTATTTATTGGGGTGATTGACAAATCGTGTTGCTACAAATTCAATGCCTGCATGTTTATCATGGTCATGAGATTTATACAAAACTGCAAATTTGTTCTGGCCTATGTAACTGAGGTTCCGCTATTCTTATATCGTCTTAAAACATTGTTGTTTATATCCAAATACTTGTTCTGTTGTGGAACATTGTATTCACAACAATATGCATGGTAATTTGGTTATCACAATAGAATGAGTTAGAGGAGTCTTGTGAAGGAGAAACGTGAGTCGTTGCAACTCTTTAGTAGTCAAAGTACCTATATTTTGCGTCTGTTGAACAAAAGGACACTCGAGTTTTAGGTCAGAACAAAGGGGGGCGGCTCCAACTAAATCCCTTACTCATGGACCAGCCAAATTAACCCATGTTTGAAGGTAATTTTGGTCGATAAATGTAATACTTAAGTCATTTAGGGAGTTTTGTAAACTAAGGTAAATTGCGAAATTGCATATCTTTGTAACCTCCGCTGTGGTTATTTTTGAGATAAAGTGTACATCAATCGTGAACGATGCTGGTGTCTCTACCAGAAGCAGGGGACTCATTGTTCTGCTTGCGGAGATGTGGCATAATAAGAAAACAAGTGCAATATGTTGACATCAATCCTAACATGTTGATTTTGTTTCACTCAAGTATTTAACATGCTAATGATGATCTGTTAGAGGCTTTTTGTGCAGGGAAATATCGTAGGCCATTATATTTTCTTGTCACTTTTGTGATAGTTTTGTGTTTGATTGGCTTTACAAGAATGCAATAAATTTAATGGGGTGATCGTTGGGAAATGTTGTAGGCAAAAGAACGTTAACTAGTCACTGATTTTAAATCATTATGTTTCATACTAGTTTCGTTATGTTGGAAATTTGTTATATACAAGCAAGTTGTTTCTTTATTTTATTTTGTGGGCTGATTGACAAATATTGTAGCTACAAGTTCAATCTTTGCATATTGATATTTTGGTACTGAGATTACTAATTCCAAATATGTTCTGTCCAATGTAACTGAGGTTTCACTCTTCTTTCATCGTGTTAAAACATGGATGTTTGTCAATATCCCAATCATGGTTTAAAATTGCGGACCTGTCACTACCATATAAGGTACAGTTGCGGTGTGATTGTAAATCACAATAAAAGCTGCATCATAATGCCATAAACATAGTGGGCACAACGGCCTCATCAGGCCACAACAGACTATGTAATGCTCACGATACCCACAATCGTCATGGCTGCAAGTGTTTCTCCACCGGTGAGTGACGGTCTTTTACCCTATCTAACTTCGAGCTACCTCGAGACCTTCATCTTGGGGCGCCTCCTGCAGAGAATAACAGCTACCCAATTTGTTTTCAGAGACCGAGTTGGTACTGTCGGCCAATTATTGCTTTCAGTTTTCACAGTTATTATCCATGGTTTATAGCAGATAAAAGGTTTTTGCCTTTTACAGGTTCTACTAATTGTGGATACGTTTTGGTTTTTGATGTATTGTTGTTGGAATGTTTTACTGGTTGATGAGGTCTTTCACTTGAAGCCAACTTCCAAAGTTGAAAAGCAAAAGTGAGAAGTTGATGTCATTAACAGAAATGTAATTAAAAAGGGGTCCAGCCATGGATAATGTGATTAATTTATCGTTCCACTTAGGATTCCCTTTTTAGAGATATAAATACTAGAAGAAACCTAGTTAGAGATATATTTATACTAAATATAATATACTCTAGGGGTGTTTGGACGTTGGAGTCAAGCTGGATTTTTTTGAAAGACAGGTCACACTGTCATGGAACTATGCAGTTGAGGAAGACAATTTTATGTAACAAGCTTATGTTTTATGTGTGCTGATATGGTGTTGAAGTGTTTTATAAATGGAGTGGATGTTGGTACTAATTGACAAGGACAAATGACTTTCCTCTGTTACTGTTGGAGGCTGCAAATTGGAATTATAGGTGGGCTGGTAATGTTTTGAAGTGAAACAGATTGGTTGTGGTTTGCTGCAAGTGCAGCGCGGGATGCTGCAAAAAAGTATTGGAAATATATCAGCTGTTCCAAATTCTGGTTTAGTTTTATTCTCATGTGCTTGTGTTAGGTGACTCTGAGTTAAGTCTATTGGAGTGTAATTGTTGATGAAAACTTTGATGCTGTTTTTTATCTGTTATTTTGATCTACCTTTGCATACAACATTGTGCTTGAGAATCCTAAGGATATTAATAAAGTAGCCTCTTTGCTTTTGTTAAAAAAACTAAATATACTAACTCATGCTATAGTTAATTGCCAACCATAAGGAACTTTAATAACTTTCACTAAAACTAGTACACATCAATAGAAATTTCTATCTCAAACCAAATAAACTAAGGTAATTGTTTCATTCAAATTTGATGTTTGGCAAAGTTATACTTTAACCAAGCAGATTGTGTGTTGTCTCCACATAATATCAAATTGCAAGTAATTGCTAGAGATGGATCGTTTGACCCTCCAAGGATGCCTTTTTGGGTGACTGGATATACATTTGAGATGAATTCTTTGAGCCTCCAAGATGCATTATTTGAAAGTTGCTTGAATGTGGCCACTATATTAGAATCTGTTAGATCATTCAACGTTGAAATACTTTCCACTTCAAATTTATTAATCTATTTAATAACCTTCATAGAATAAACAAACTCTCTACATCAGAACCAAGTCTGTTACAATCTGTTAGATCATTCAATGTTAGCGCCAAGTTTGTAAGCTTATAGTTGTATCGAACTGTAGTATATAAAGTTAGGTTGTAAGAGATTTTCTTATTCATTCAGTTTAATTCATAGTTGAAGTTTGGATATGAATCATTCTTTTCTCTCTACTTTGATGGTATAAGAGCTCTAGGAACAGAATTAGAGTTCTTCTAACAGCTCTGATGCACATCACAAATGGTTCGAGCTAATGGCTCCGGTTGCTTCAGTGATGCTTCCACCGCGTAGACAGCAACTTAGATTTCTTAGCTTTTAGCCAATCCTTTCTATATTCATCCGAGTGAGAGTCCCCCTTCAGTGACGATTTCCCACTTCTCACTGATTCCAGTTATCATGTTTGGGTCCGTTCTATTAAACTCGTGTTGATCCTCAAGAACAAATACTGATTCGTTGATGGTAGATCGGGGTTTTACCTTCTAGAGATCTTAAATACGAGGCGTGGGAACGCTTCAACAATATGATTCAATCGTGGCTCGTTTCTTCGGTTTCTCCGTAAATCGCTCAAAACGTGGTATTTCTTGATAATGTTGTTGATGTTTGGAATGAACCACAAGAACGATTACAGGATAGTATTTTCAAAACGTGGTATTTCCGTGAGAAGTTCTGTTGTCGATTATTACACTCAATTGATGAGTTTTTGGGAAGAAATGGAGCATTATTGTCCCCTATGTCAGTGTGTTTGCCGCATTTGTAAGGCTAAAGAATTTCAAGTAGAGGATTATATGATTCCTTTTCTTACTGGATTAAACGACCAATTCAGTAATGTTCATTCTCAGATTCTTCTTCTCGAACTCTTACCTACTTTGAACATGACTCTTTCCATGATTCGATTTCTGCTATGATTAATTCTGCTGCTAGTAGAGGTCGTGGTAATCCCGGTTGTGGAGGCAGTCGCGGTCCTGCAAAATCTGCACAATTTGTCGAAGGCCTGGTCATACAATAGAAACATGTTACAAGAAGCATGGCTTTCCACCTTATTTCCCATACTCAAGCAAGAGTTCATCTCAAGCTGTCACATTACGTGTGCAGAATCTGATGAAGTCACTCCATGTCCTTCACCAAGGATCAATATAATCATCCAATACTCATGGTTCTAGCTACCAATAGACATGTTGCATTAGGTAGCTATTGTTTTTCACTGGCTAATTTTGTGACCTCCATTCCTTGGTTAATTGGCACGGATGCCACGGATCATATTTGTTGTAATCTGAACTGGTTTATCACTCACACACGGATTGCTCATTTTTCTGGTACAGTGCAACTCACACACTCTCTCTCACACTAGATGAAGTGTTCTTTGTCCAACAATTTCAGACCAATCTGATTTCTATCTCCAAGCTCACAACTAACTTGGATTGTCAATTGAAATTTACATATGATATGTGTACTATTCACGGGAACGAGTAGAAGACGACTGACTCAGATAAACTTTTTCATGGTTTATATCATCTCAAGGCTGATAATTCTTTGATGAAGACAGCTAGCTGCAGCGTACCAGTCCCATTGTTGTCAATACTTTACATGGCACCAATAGCTTATCTGATTTAGCACTTTGGCGCTTAAAATTAAACCGTCTCTCACATGACTGAATGCACACTCTACACACACAGTACAATTACATTCCTGCACCTACTCATGTTGCTTGTGATATCTGTCATTATGCGCAACAGAAGAAACTTTCACTTCATTTAATTCATTCTATTGCAAATAAACCATTTGCCTTGGTTCATAGGGACATATACATATTGGGGCCATTCTATACCACATCAGTGCATTAATATTGTTATTCTCTTACCATTTTAGATGATTATATAAGATATATCAAAATCAGAAGTTGCAATGAATATCCAACGGTTTGCGAGTATGATTGAGAATCAATTTTCGGCACACATTGAAACCTTTCGAACGGACAATGGTCCTGACTTCATCCTTGAAGAGTTTTATGCTTCTAAGGGTATTATGCATCAAAGAAGTTGTGTTGAGACACCCTAACATAATGGGCATGTAGAGCGTTGTCATCAACACAATCTCAATGTTAGTAGAGCACTAATGTTCCAAGCCAAACTACAAAGATTTACTGATCTTATGCTGTCATTCCTTCTATATATGTCATCAACCGCATTCTGTCTAAACTTCGGTCCAAAAAATCAGCTTTTGAGAGATTACATGGTCATATTCCTGATATTTCTAATCTTCATGTATTCAGTTGCTTATGTAACTCTAATCTTATTGATTTTGAAAATTTATCTTTTAAAAATTGATGTTTTTAAACGACAAATGTTAATATTGTTAGTAATTGTTAACATTATATTGAGAGTGGAGGCACAATCCTCAATCTTCTTATCACTTCACTTCATGACTCTCGATTTTTTACCTTATAATCTTTTTGTATTCGAACTCAACCTCCAATATTATTTCTCTAATAAGGCATAATTAGTGTCCGCAAATTACACACTCGCCGCCCATTATGCTAAAGACACATTTTTTCCCACTTAAGCCAATGCACCATTCTAGCCTCTCACTTCCCCAAATAAATAACTTATAGGGTATTTAAATTTAGAAATGTGCACAAGGGAGCCTTGTAAAAAGGAAATCAAATTGAAAGTACAAACAAAGCATCTAAAAATCACTCACACATGTAATTTGGATGAGCAAAAACTAAGTATGTTAACATTGCAGATCAATATTTGTACACCTTTCCATACGATAGTCCCACATCGTGTGCACTTGACCACTCACCAAGCATAACTACTTTCTAACTAACATAACTACCTTCCAATTGTATCAGAGCCAATATTTATTAACGTCTGCATTTAATATAATAGGCCTTCACGAAATGCTAACTTTTTGAAACTAAACGTATAAACTTTTTTTTGAAAATTACGCATTTAATATATTAAAAAGTTTAAATTTTATCTTTTAAATACAATAGTTATCTTTAAATTATCTTTTTAGCATGACATTATACCCATAATACATGTTGGAACACGCTAAAGCACACACCATTGAGTTATGACCATATGCAACTAACAAAAAATAAGAATAACTCAAGGTTCCCCAATACAAGGCACAACCCATAAAGAACTCGTTTGTTAGGCTACCATTGATGAGGTGGTAGTTGCACTCAAACACCCCACCAACCACCTTTTCCTAAATAACTGAACACACCAAATTATAATTTACATCAAATATAAATTCTCGAAAAACATTTTTCAACACTCTTTTTTGTGTAGATAGGTGAAATTTCAAAGTCATTATAATGTCACACATAAGTAAATGCGTGGGAGTTCGAACCTTGATTATGATGTATGACTTAATAATTTAGACAATTTTTTTATCAATTGAAGTAAGACTTATGGACTCAATACATTCTTTTATCAATAAATATTCAAATAAATTCCACATGTTTATGAAACTCAAGTGATTTTGTGGAATCAATACAAATTTTAATTAAATTCTAAAAAAAAAAAATCATTAAAATTTAGTGTATTGGAAAATATTTATTATAGAGGTTTCTAAATGATTTTGAAAATTTTGGTAGAGAAAAGGCTCCAAAAATCAATACCGGTTCAAAAATTCGCTAGTTACGTCACGACCGAATAACCCGTACAAACACCACAAACTCATCTCAACCGTCCATATTAAACACAATCAACGGCAATCACAATCGATCCGCGTGATTCATTCTCATTGGTCCATTCCTCCCCATCTCACAATATAAAAGCCTTACTACCGCCAACCTTTTTCATTCACTTGAATACTTTCTCTCTCTAAAACCGTTCCCAAATTTTCTTCAAATCTCTTCGATTTCTTCATCAATGGCGGGTCGAGGAAAATCCCTAGGTTCCAGTGCTCCCAAGAAGGCTACCTCAAGGAGTAGCAAAGCTGGCCTTCAATTCCCCGTTGGCCGTATCGCTCGGTTCCTCAAGGCCGGAAAATACGCTGAACGTGTTGGTGCTGGTGCTCCTGTTTACCTCGCCGCTGTTCTTGAATATCTCGCCGCTGAGGTAATTTCCCTTCACCGTTCTCTTTCTTCCTAATTTCTCTCGTTCTATTTCAATTTCATATGCATATCGCTGGATCTAGGGTTTCGTGATTCAAATCGATTTCCCTAATTTTAGTTAAATTCATAGTTCTTGAATAATTGCGGATTAATTCAATGAATAGATTTGTTTTTTTTGTTGTTTTCTGATTTGAATTATGTAATTTAAATTTCATATACATGTTACATGATCTAGGGTTTCGTGAATTTGCTAGTTTTCCCCAATTTCATTAAATTATTCATCTTTTTGAATAGCTTTGAATGAATTTATGATTTAATTTCTATGTCGTATACATGTGTTTGATTTTTGTTGAATTTGAATTTTTTAGGTTTTTGGATTCAATTTGTGGTTTTTGTGATTAGGTTTTGGAACTGGCTGGAAATGCTGCAAGGGACAACAAGAAGACAAGAATTGTGCCAAGGCACATTCAATTGGCTGTGAGGAACGATGAAGAATTGAGCAAGCTTCTTGGGGATGTGA
>Ga0315914_1006714_pt1 | contig 16202 bp, 10 predicted proteins | sample MpolenodulesMG_FD_203920 | JGI IMG/M metagenome (GOLD analysis project Ga0315914, IMG submission 203920) | Medicago polymorpha root nodule microbial communities from Los Angeles, California, United States - elongated nodules | ecosystem: Host-associated > Plants > Roots > Nodule | place: USA... | reverse complement strand
ATTAAATTCAACCCATTCTTAACTTCAGTACTGCCAAAATCTCAGATATAAATTAAAAAAAAAAATTAGATTTTCAACATACCCATAAATGTCTAAGTCCAATTCTAATTAAACTGGTATGAATAACAAGAATAGTGAATCGCCGACAAGATAAATTACCAGATTATCAGATACCGCAAGAATAGTATTACACAGATCCAAATTACCAGATTGAACAACCTAATCAAACAAAAGGGAGATGAGTGAATATACCTGAGTTGAACAACGCTGACGAGAGAGCAAAGAGAGATTGTCGGCGAGGGTGCTACGATGGGTGAAAGGGGAGAATCGAAGATCGACGGCGGCGACAGTGAAATCTCGCGAGATGCGTGGGAGAAAAAAACGTTGACGAGAGAGAGCAAAGAGAGATTGTCGGCGAGAGTGCTACGATGGGTAAAAGGGGAGAATCGAAGATCGACGGCGACGACGGCGAAATCTCGCGAGGTGCGTGGAAGAAAAAGGAGAAAGCATGGGAGAGAGAGAGAGAGATGAGCCGATTCTTCTGCTGCTACAGTTATTTTCTTTTCTTTTTTATCATTACTCATTTTCTTTTCTTTTTTATTACTTAAATGTGCCACCCTAATACCAAAAAAAAAAAAAGTGCTACACAAGTGGGGTGTAGGAGTGGTATGCCACCTATGGTGGTATGTGTATCAGTGCACATGAAATAAAAACAAATATTGGAGCAAAATTGACATCCATTTGCACGTTTATTCAAAAACAAAAGCCAATCACGAAAACAGTTTCACTTCAAATTCAGTCCCCGCTAAATAAGTTTAACTTCAATCTTCTTCGAGCAGCACCAACCAGCTCCTTAATACACCCCTACTATTACACACTCCACCCCCTTTCACAAACCCCAAATCTAGGGTTAGGGTTTTGGTTCCTCCGCTTCACAACCATGGAAGCCGCAGTAATCGACGCTGGTTCCAGCCTCCTCAAAGCTGGATTTGCGATTCCCGATCAAACTCCCGCCATGGTAACAATACCCCTTTTCAATTCTCAGTTTTCATTTCTCGAATTCAGCAATGCGTGTCTCTAATTGTGATTGTTTTTTTTTTGTGTGGGTTGGGTTCAGATAATTCCTAGTCAGATGAAACGAATGGTTGATGAAACGAATGATAATGGTAATGGTAATGGTCAGTTGGTGGTGGATGATGTCGCGGTGGAGCCGGTGGTAAGAGGTTATGTTAGAGATTGGGATGCTATGGAGGATTTGTTGAATTATGTTTTGTATAGTGGACTTGGATGGGAAATTGGTAATGAGGGACAAATATTGTTTACGGATCCACTTTGTACCCCAAAGGTATTTGATTTTAGTAGTTTGTTTGTTTTTGATAAATTTTTAATTTAGTGTTTTTGAAAGGTTTGTTTTTTATTATCTTATGTTCAGTTTGATTGAATGAATGTGTTTACTGCATTGTGATTTTGCAACATGTTTTGTTCGATGAAGCACAGACACAGACATGATGCTGGCACACAGACACCGATAATAATTTGATAAAACTAAAGTGATTGAAAGTACCACATATGTCAGATGTCAGTGTAGTTTTAGTGTCTGGCAAGGATATGTTCCTGACACTGTACATGCCTTCAAATTGGAGGGTTGGTGCTCTACACATTGTTGTTAAATAGTAGCTATAGTGGCGATATACTATTATAGTGGCGATACACATTGTTATTGAATTGACACTGAAACCAGGAGTGTAGTTTTTTTACAGTTGCCAATAAAAATATCATTTCAAACTGAGAATCAGGATAATAAACATAATACACTAATTAGATGATATTAAAATTAAAATTAAAAATAGAAGTGGATGAAGTTTGCAATCCTAGAGCAAATAAAAGGTGAATTCATAAGTTGCTTTTATCGATTCCACTAGAAATTGATTGTGCTGCTGAGCTGAGTTCAAAGCTATAGCCACTGATTCTTGTTTCACCCAACGGGTATCGTCACGGTCATATCCGTTATTGCGGTTGTTGTCTCCACTGCTCATTGCGGTTTCCAGTTGCTGTCTCTGTTTCTCACTCTGTTGCCATTGTTGCAGAGTTCGCGAAAGTACAGCTTTTTTCTTTCAATCTCCTTCTCTCTCTACAATTGGTGAGCGACATTTTTGTTTCTTCAATCTCACCTATAATTATTTTTCTGTTACAGTAGAGAAAGTGATATGCTTGAGATGCAATATGTACTATGTTAGTTTGAGACTCAATATGGTTTTTTTAAATGGATACGGTTTACTACTTTTTCCAATGAAATGGATCGGGTCAGTTTTGGTCAAAGAGAAAATGGTTTTTTTAAAATGGTTCACTGGATTTGTGGATATAGTTCTCATGAACCAGCTTTTTTGCACACCCCTGATACGCTATAGTGGCGCTATAGCACTACTGTGTAGCAGAATTTTAACAGTCCTCTATTTTCCGATATCTGCGATGGACAACACTGGGGATACACATGTTTTGTTTCTGCTTTGATGAAATTATTTAGGGTTTTAATGTCATATACTACAAATTTAAGGTTGTGAAAATGTAAGTCGCTTGTTACTGTTTAGATACACTCAATCGTTAAACGCATGCGTCTAATCATGTTTTATTATCTTGCAAACATAATAATATTACTTTTTAATAGCTGTCTATAAATAATGAAATATGGCTCAATATCCCAGTAAAATCTGTTATATAGTCAGTGTATAGTTATTATGTTTTTTTAACAATCATTTCTGACTAAAGCTAACCAACTTTATTGAAATGAGTACTTATTTACACCTTTTACCCAATCAGGGTTTTAATGCATCATGTATTGTGTGTGTGTGTGTGTGTTGGCTTGTGTATTATACCATTTGCCTCCTTGGTTACCATACTTTATTATGATGATCCTAGATAATTTTGATATCATTTTTGTGTATGTTTTCTTCTTAGGAATGTTTATGTCTACTGTTTTGGTTTATCCTACTAGGCATTGGGTTCTTTGTGCATTCTTTCCTTGAAAATTAAATCGGGGGTGGCAATAGTTTTCTTTTAAAATGTATTATTTGTTTATACTTTACGTATATGTTTTACTGATTTTTTTAACAGATGTATTTATATTATTGCTTTCCAGGCTAACAAAGAACAGTTAGTGCAACTTATGTTTGAAACGTTCAACATATCAGGGTTTTATGCCTCGGAACAGGCAGTTTTATCACTCTATGCTGTGGGAAGGATCTCTGGATGCACAGTTGACATTGGTCATGGAAAAATAGGTATCTATATTTGAAGCAATAGGGATTTCAAGATTTGTTAGAATTTATGAATAAGTATTTAAGTGGTGTTTGATGTGCTTTCTATATGTCAAAGTCCATAAATTATCCCATGTTTGCAATTGCATATTCTTTTACCTCGTAGATTGTTTCCTGGCTAATTCATTATCTTCATAACTAGGTGATAAGAGTTGGACACCTGGGGTCCGTATAAGTTAATGTAGTTGAATTAAATCGATTTCTTAAAGAAGTCCTCTCAGCCCCATGGATCTATATTCGTAGATTACATATAATTTAAAACTCCTCAATTTTAGATATCGGTATATCTGTCTTCAGCAAGTGCATATTCTGTTTCACATTTTAATGCAATGACACAAATATCAAACAATTCAAAAAGTATCAACACATCCCTTAAAGCTGGTGCGTAAATGTATGCATGGAGCTTGTTAATTTGTTGCATATGTAATTAAAAACGACCTCAAAGAAGCACAGGAAGATGGTTAACAGTTGATATTTTTGAAATGGAAAATGTTAGTGTTAATGTTGTGGATGGGGACAGAACCCTCAACCTCCTTATCATTCTACATCATAACTCTCCAACCCCAACCACCAAGCCCAACGTTATATCCCCAAAATTCACAAATAGTATATAATAATTTCCTTGTATATGACATTGTCTAGGATTAAACAACATTCACTTGCTATATGGTTGGTTAGCTCATGCATTCAATTTGGAAATAGTTTTCAAGGTTGTTTGATTCTCACAAATGAATATCAAAGAGGTTATTTTGCGAACTTCAGTTTTTGAAGTAGTTGTTTAAACCATTCAAGTTTAGAAATTGCCATTGCTATGATTAAAAATTTCCACATGGTAGTAACTTGGAACACAAACAATTCTGATATGCTTGTTTAATATCGGCATTCACGATAGCCATTTTAATGAAGTTCAGTACATATTTTTTGTTCCATGGATAGATGACTAAGTATTTTTCTTTCGGTTTGACATTTCTCTTGATATTACTTGTTGTTCTGTATAACTTTATCTTACTTGGATTTTGTAACCAGATATTGCTCCAGTAATTGAGGGTGCTGTCAACCATATTGCCTCAAGAAGATTTGAGTTTGGAGGTACTGATCTAACTAATTTCCTGGCTCAAGAACTTGGCAAATCCAATCCACTAGTGAATATCAGCATGTCTGATGTTGAGAAAATAAAACAGCAATACTCATGTTGTGCTGAAGATGACTTAGCTTATCAAAAGACAGAAGATTCTTGTCCTGTGGAGACACATACCCTTCCTGATGGACAGGTCTGCCTTTTGATTCATCTTTTAATGGTTATGACTTATTATGATAATATCTCATTTACCTGATTTTATGTTCGATCAATTCTTCAATAAAGTTTGTGCTCCTCGAATATAACAATCGTGAATTAAACACTGGTTATGGAAGTGGGAGGCAAATAAACATGAAAGACAGGATGAGTTGAATCAATAAGGCGAGAGCAGGGTTTATTTACTTTTTTTATTGTTGTTCTCGATTTAAACAAAGCTTAAGCAGAAGAGAGGAGTTGGCTGACCTTTATCACCTTGAAAACATTCTGTTTTATTCCTTATTAACGCGAAACATTATGTTTTTGGCTGATCAGATGAAGTTTTCTTTCATTCTAATGTGCCTGAGCTCGATTTTTTTTTTTTGATGGCCTTTACAAGTTCTCTACAAGCTTTTCATCAGAAAACATCTGATTGACTTGATTGAGGTTATTTAAGATTCTATTTTAGAGATATGAATTTTGAAAATGAAACTATCTCAAGTTGGAAGTCTTAAAATCTCAACATTTTTTCTTATTTTACAACTAGATAGATGTGTTGTAGAGATTATCATTTAGGAAATTAAATTGAAGATTAATTCAGGTCTAAATCTGTTTCTTTTTTATATGAAAGTAATTTACTATGGACGCATCCTGCATAGTTATATCATAGTTCATAAGTATTTGACGGGCTCTACAAGATTTGTCTCCATATCTATCACAGAGAAAGAATGTGGTTAATACGACCTGATACACATGATTTTATTTGTTTGATCAATTTTAGTAAGTTATCGGTTTCATGTATGTTGAACATTATGATCATGGAGATGATCTGGAAGGTGATGGTCCTTTGACTAACTTTCTTGGGCAGGTGATAACAATTGGAAGAGAAAGATATACAGTTGGTGAAGCTTTATTCCAGCCAAGTCTATTGGGTTTAGAGACTCATGGCATTGTAGAGCAGCTTGTGCGTACTATTTCTACCGTGACATCTGATAATCATCGGCAACTTCTTGAAAATACTGTAGTTTGTGGTGGCACTTCTTCTATGACTGGTAAATTATTATTTTTGTTAATTCTGGACTTCTGGTGAATCAAGTACAAGTTTGATCAAAACATCAATTCTAATCTGTTAAATTTTTTTCTTCTTTTCTGTATTTAAAGAATAATTGACATATTTTATATCTGCATTCATATTTTTACAAAATGGAATCGCAATTTTCTGCTGTATATGTGGTCGCATGCTTTTTTAAATTGCAGTGTAATATAGCAGAATATTGAGCCATTATAAGCTTACATTTTGATTTTAGCCTATCAAAATCTTACATTTAAGTTGTTTTGTTCACTATTTAAATACAAAAGTCAATCTGTATTTGAAAGTGGAATGTTGTGGTGTTGTTTTGACTTTGAAGCAAATTGATTGTGTCTTCTAGTATTTGTAAAACTGAGATGTCCTGCTTGCCCAGTGATGCCACTCATATCTCAGATAGACGGAACTTACTATTTTGCTGTCAGTGATTTATGTACATTTAGTTTCATATGGAATTTAGGTTTTTTCTCGTTAGCAAGTAAATCCCTATTGTCTAACTCATCAACTGAATGTTCATGATAAGATAAGGGTCATCTCAAAGCAATCTGACCTCTTTCTTATGAGTATGCTATTGTTTTATTTCTACATTCTAACATGCTAAGGTTGCTTCTTGTTGCAGGTTTTGAAGAGAGATTTCAGAAGGAATCTTTGCTATGTTCATCTGCCGTTCGACCTACGTTGGTTAAGGTAATTTGTTCGAGTTTCAGTTAGCTTCTATCTTGTGACTGTTAGAACTTCTGTGTTAAAATAAGTTCGTGGTTTTTTCACTTAGGAAAAAGTTCTCACAATTTTTGTAGGAGTTTATGGAGAAATTAAATGAGTTTTTCTAAAAAAAATTGAGATGCGAAGTTAATTGCACCTTATGCAAGAAGCCATTGTTCAATCTTATAATATTTCTTTTTTCATATATGCTTATGAAGAAGTTTATATAAAGTTACTTGTAGTATTGTGAAGTAAATCATGTAACATGTCTCCAAGGCATTATAGGCTTTGTCCTGTATTTTCTGTGCATGATTGTTATAGTTTTTTATCTTATAATTTATGCTATTGCCAATAATCTCTGGTTTCTTGCAGCCTCCGGAATATATGCCTGAAAATTTAACCATGTATTCTGCATGGGTGGGAGGTGCCATACTTGCCAAAGTAGTTTTTCCTCAAAATCAGCACGTAACTAAGGCAGACTATGATGAAAACGGGCCTTCCATTGTTCACCGGAAATGCTTCTGAAGGAATGTTTTTGTACAATATCTTCAAACAGCTTGTTCTATTACACTTATGTTAGAACATGCGGTGGGCCTTCATTTGACTTCAGATTCTAAATGCTATTCTAGCTAGATGTGTACTTGTATGAAGTTTAGAAACTATACAGTGGATCTCCGTTAATTAAACTCGATTATATTTCTGTGTACCAGTGGTTAGGCACCAAATCTAGACGATTTCAGTAAAATCTTGGTTTGAAAAAAATCATTAAAACGTGTAATATGGCAGCAATATCAGTTTGCTTATCTTGTAATGAGTAGAGCCTGCAATAGATGAAGTTTCCTCAGTGATATGTACTTTCACATTTCTTACAACTAACGTCCACTTTTTTGCTTGTAATTTATTGTTCTTTGTTAAAATCATGGTTTAATCAGTTGATATAAAGTTACTATTAGATTTTGAATGCTACAGACATGAAGTTACAGGGTTACAAAACAGCGTTAAAAGATACATCGAGTGGTGTAAATATGCTACTTTGATGGAATGCGGATTTCACATGGGAAAGTGTAAAACTTTCCCACCATAGGTCAATTGATTTTTACCATTTGATCAAATGAAGAGTACACTATTATCATAGTCTCTCAACACTAGATTTTTCTTCCACACCATCTTCCAACACTCACTCACCCACCACCACTACCATCAAACCTACTGTCCCAAATTTTCTTTCATCAACGGTACATGAACACAAACCCATTAAGCATGTTCCATGTTTTTTTGTGTTTTGTTTTATTGTTTGTAGTGCGGGTACGTGAAAATAAGGAAGAAAAAAAATGTATGCATTCCAGAATCTAGATCTATGTCGGGTTAATTCCAGAACCATGCTACAAAGCCTATAGTAGAAACTTAAATTCACAAGATTTGTTACACTTCCATGACTATATTGCATAACATATGCTTCATTATAACATCATTTTAGATAAAATTTATTCAACACCATAAATTAATCGCAGACAACATAATATGCTTCTTAATTTCTTCATGGACCCTTCATTTTTCCTTATCTCAAAAGTTCCTTAATTTGAATCAATTTAGTAATTCCACAAGGGTAGCACTTGGGTGACAGTGTGGTTGGTGACATTGTGAGTTCCATCAAAATTGGTGACATTGTGGTTGGTGACATTGTGAGTTCCATCAAAATCAACAGCTGCAACAGAAGCAGATGGTGGACGATTCTGATTATTATCAAAAGAAGAGGGTCATGATACTAAGGTTAAAGATAAAGGGAAAAAAGATATGGTGTGGATATACCATAGTTAAATGAATACACCTTTTTAATCTAATGGTAGATATCACCTTTCCCATGGTGGGAAAGGATTCACCTTTCCCATGTGAAATGGCACCTTTTGGGATATGCTGTGATGAATACACTAGTGATATGAAATAGAAAGTGATTGCTCTACGTGTCCTTTGGTTTGCTCGAAAGCCTCTCGGGTTTATCGGATTGTAACTTCCGATTACATAAAATCTATCAGAAGTTGCAAGAAAATCCGACGAGTGTTTTTGGGTCAGAGCGTAACTCTCGATCGACTTATTTCATAGGTTGAGCAATCCACGAGACCCATAGAGCAATTCTCAAAATGAAATGGTTTTCATCTCTTTGTTATTACAATGAACTAAAATGAAATACATCAATTTTTTTTCTATTCTTTGCATGAAATACTCAAGTTTGAAAATTAGATAACCTAGACTTTGCTTAAATGAAGTATTTTTTAAGAGGTCTTTTTCTCCGTCGTAAAGTTTTTTGTTTTTTTTTTTCCATCTCCACTAGAAAATCCAAATAAGGTGTGGTTTTAAGAAAAAAGCCACACCCCATTTATTAAAAGTAGGTCATCCTTCCTTAAAATTAATTCCACCACTCTCATTTATCAAAGAAAATAAAAATACTGGGAGAATTTGTCCTATCAAAAGAAGAAGAAGAAAGAGTAAGTCAGCAATATGATTTTTTCAATTTCATTTTAAGTTTTTTCTTTTCTTATTAATTTCTAAACGTGCAAATTAAACTGAAAAATACACATGTTTGTCAAAAATCAGCGTAAACTTGAATCATTATTTTTTCAATTTTTTTGACCAACAAGTGTAAGCATTTGTGCCTAATCCTGATCAATAACTGATCTAGTATATACACAAATCCTAATTAATTTAATCCTTCCTTCTTTCTTTCTTCAAGGGTGACACTTAGGAAAGAACATTCCACTATTTGAATATTTAACATTGTCACATTTTGCAATGGTGTCACTACTGTTTTCTGCCGTTAATTTCACATCTTGCAAGTGAATTCCTTTGCATGGGACAGCTTTGCTACATTCAAGTTTGATTGCAACTTCTGAAGCACTTGTTCCTTTTATGTTTTGGTACATCACATTGCTCAATTCCACGGCTGATTTCTGCAATTGGACCATGATTTTGATTAAATTAGTAACAAATTTTGAGAGAGAAAAAAGAACTAAATCAAGAAGAGGATAACTTTGAACCATGAAAAAAACAAATCAAAGGGGGGCGGGGGTATTAAAATGAATGAAAAATGGGGCTCCAGCCCATATTGCAAAATGAAAAAGAATTTTTTCTAGATAATTGCTATTTATACCCTACATCATGTGCTGCTCTATAAACTATTTTTGATAATTTGTTTTTACACCTAAAGCTCAAGTTTAGGTTGTTTCCTCTAATTTTGTTCGTTAATTCTAGTTTTTTCTTCTTCTAGTTATATCAAATATAAAAGTAGTTAAGAAATTCAAAAACAATTACCTGCTCTTGACATTTCTTTTTTTGGTCACAATATTTTTGATTTATGATTATGGGATTAGTCACATTTCGCATAGCTATATTGATAAATTTGATGTTTCTTGCATAGCCAGAACCTCCCTGCATTGAGATATATAGTATGAAAAATAAGACATTAGAACAAAAACGTTTTATCTTTCAAAATGAATATTCTAGCTAACAAGTTAAGATCTACACTACCATAATTAATTTGAAGAATCATTTTTTATTTTTTGTTTAATCAAATCCGAGAGTCTTTGCTATACTTTAATTTGATTTTGATGCCACAATTGTATATCAACCACACAATTTTGATGCTTTTAATGTGATTTCTATAATTTAGAATTATATAAATTGATTCCTTACTTGTAAACAAATAATCAATCAATAAAAATCTCTTTATCTTTTTTTAAGATATAAAGACATTTGAAAACTTGAATATAAGAGGTTTCTTTCACAAATATAACAATGAATAGATTTAAATTGTTATCAATTTTTTTAAATACATTCTTATAGTCTAGTCAAAGTTAATGTTCATCAAGTATATGGACATCTAAAATTATAACAAAAAAAAATTGAAAAAAACTTTGTTGGTTCAAATTAGTTAAGAAGAAGGACTAAAGGAAGTTGAACAACACAATTTTTAAAATATAAAGTGTTATTGACATGTTTGGAGTAATAAGGTTAGAAACTGGTAGACTTTGTAAACTTGCCAAACTTAGTTAGTTAAAGTATTGCATGTCAAACTTTATGTTTAGTTAGAAATGAAAATCAACCATTATAAAAAGATCCATTATTAATCCATGTAACATTGGTCAACTTCCCAATATAATAGTGCTAATGCACCTAATTTGGTCCTAAATTAACATGTAATTTAGCCAAAATTATTAAATAAACCATATTTACTTGAAGTTCTTGAGATAATTTGGTAAAATAAAAAATTAAATTAAGTGGGTAGCTTCAATTCCACTTTTTTTAACTTTATAATTTATAAATGAGTATTAATTTATTTAATTAAACTGTTGCAAAGTTGTAGAGTGATTAATAGCCATAAATTTACCTGCCAAGTCTTTATTCTGACTCCATTTGTAGTTCCTATTAGTGTGGCTCTGTTCACTTCCACATTAGACACTTCAGCTTCTGTGTTACCTCCTCCTAAGCTTCCAATGCTACAAAACAATAATTACCACATCAAATTTTTTAACCAATCAATTAAAAAAATAATTACCATATCAATTTTTTAATCAATCAATTCAAAATTCAATGAGAAAAAAAGAAATTCAACTAAGAGAGTCATGAACCTGATTCCATGTCCTGGTCCACAAGTAATATCTGTTGCTCGAACATTTTTGGACCCACTTACAATTGAAATACAATCATCACCTTGACAAAAATAGCGAGGAATAAATTAGAAATTTGAAAATTCAAGTCATTATTTATTATTATTAATTGGGTTATAAACTAATAATAGATGTTTTGTTTATTATTTCCAAAATGGCTTTTTGTATTAAAGTTAGTTTCTACCAAAATAAAATAATAATTCACTTTTAATGATATATTATAAATGACACATTTTTTATAAAAAAATACATAAATGACACATTTTCTTTTTAAGAAAGATTATACATTTTGAATCATTTGTTTAGAAAATTGTGCATACTCTAACCTTTGATTTAATATTATTATGCAATGACAATACAAAATTACTCTACTATACATCTAATAATTTTTCATCATATAATTAGTTATAATTTTTAAAAAAAAAAATGATAATATAAAATGAAAACATATTGAGATATATTATGAAAAATGATATTATAATGTGACATTTTTTTTTTTCATTTATATATATTTTTACCTGTCCCAATGGTGCTGTTGGTTATGAAAACATTTTGTGAATGAGTAATATGAATTCCATCAGTGTTGGGACTATGCCCAGGTGCTGTGACTATTAGATTTGATGCCCAAACATTGTTGCATCCTTCAATCCTTATGTGCATTTGTTGTGCATTTCTGAACCTTATCTTATCCACTTTCAAATTATTGCATTCATCGAAAGTCACAGCCTATTTCCAAGAAAAAAAATTAAATTGAATAAAAATGAGTATGGAAGTAAAGCATGTAATAAAGTTTACAAAAATGAAAATTTAACTTACAGTTGGTGCCCCTTTGCATGGCTGTGAAATGATAGGAGAGTAAAGAAATTATGGTCAGTATTTAAAATTTGAATCAAATTAAAATGATAAGGAAAAAAAAGTCTATATAATGATTCATTAAAATTCAAATCACTAATTGAAAATAACCTATGCTTATTTTATTTTGAAAATAACCTCTTCAATTTCATTTGTGTTTCTATTTTTCTTATACACCCATTTTATTTTTGCTTAATTAATTTTTAAAAGATTAAAAAAATAGAGATCAATTATAAAAATATTTTGAGGAAAGGTCAGTTATAAGTTTTTTTCTTCATTTTTTTTAAAAAAAAGAAGTTTTTTTTTGAGAGAAAAAAAAAAGTTATTTTCTTCATGTTTGTATACATGTATATATACTATCTTTAATTTTTAATTGTAAAAGAATATACATACATTGTATCAACAAAATATATCCAAATAAACTTTTGAAAAGAAAAAAAATAAAGTGTATAATAGTATACGATTTTTAGTTAATACCAAAAAGTAAACAAGAAACAAAAAATGAAAACAATATATTTTTCCTTAATTTAGCAAATTCAAAATCAATGCATGGACTAAATGAATGAATTAAAAGGAATTTGAGTTAATATCATACAAGGCTTTCATTGACTTTGCAAGAATTCTCCCACCATATTCTTCCATTTCCATTAATGGTACCACCACCATCAACTACGAGATCTGTGACATTCTCAAACTTGATCCAAAGCTTTCTATCTGCTCCATATGCTGAAATTTTAGGCCATGCTTTGATTGTTCCATAGATCTAACATAATGAAATAGTAATTAAACACAAAAACGTTACAATGAGTTTTATATATTTAAGTGGACATTGAGAGTTATAATTATAAATCACTTTAATTTACCTTTAATGCCGTGTTGGGTTGGCATGGCCCTGAAAATGTTATAGGCTTTAGATGATAAACACTTTGTTTAGGTACCATAAGAACCTTCCCATTAGAACATGCCTCATTCCATGCCATTTCAAATGCCTAAAGTGAAGAAATGAGAAAATTGAGAACACTATTTTAATGGAAACAAATATCAAATACACGATTTTATAATCGAACCAATCATAATGTGATTAGTGATCAGAATAAGGCTGCTAAACCTTGATCACATAAATATTTTAAATGAATTTGAATCTCACTCTACAAACCTAAGGCACAAACACATATAAGCATTGCACATCTCAGAAACCATGACAACGCGAGATTCAAATACAACTTCAACAAAATATACGACACATTGTTTTTGCTAAATTACCTCATTATCAACTTGTCCATCATTAGATTTGGCTCCATAGTCGTTAACATTAACCATGTTTTGAGATTGCGAAGGCGCGAGAGATGGATGATGAGCCCTTGCCATGTAACTAAATTGTTCATGTCTTGGCTTCACCAACCTCTCATTGTAAGGTTGATGATTTGTTAAATAATGCCTTTCTTTTAAGTAAGAGCCAAAACACAAGCCAAATGAGGCTAAAATGGTGAAAAGTGAAAGAATTAAACTTTGTGAATACATCATTCTTTGTAGGAAAAGAATAGGCTCAATTAATTGAAAGAATGAGAAAATTGTAACTATGATGATGATTGAGATGGAAGTGGTATCATGTATTTATAGGAAAGTTTTGAGCTTGGTTTCAAGAGAGAGAAAATGAGAATTGAATAGGAAAGAGAGAGAATTGATTGTGGAATAAAAGCTAAGTTTTCCTTAGAATTGAGATGCTAGAGACTTGGACGAAAAACTAATGATGGGGTGTTACCAGAATTTGGAAGAAAAAAAAATCAAAATTGGGTTAGTTAATTTCTGGTGCTAACTATGTATGTGCTTGTTGGTATGTATGTGCTTGTTTACCAACAAGCCAAGCATTTTATGAATTTGAACATTGCTATTTGTTCATGTGTCTAACAATTGACTAAAGGACCGGTTTTTGTACCTTAACATGCGTATGCAGTATTTGTACTATTATACTTCATTAAATCAATTTTGTATAACTGTTATCAAACAACTTTTTTTGGTTACAACATAACTCAAGGATATTTTTATTAGCCAAAACAAAAACTACTATTTTTCATCAGTTTTATAATTTTATGTGGAATAACTATTACGTAGTTATTATCTCTGAGTATACCTTAGTTGACAGTAGAGACGGATCCAAAACTAAGTTTTCAGCGTGGCTGAAATAATATTTTCAAAAAAAAATCCCATTTAAATTTAAATACCGTACTATTTCATCTAAAATAGTAGTTTTAGAAATTTTAAGGCCAAATATCTTCTTGGGTCCTTTAAGTTTCATGTTTGTTTCAGATAGGTCCTTTAAGTTTCTAAGGTTTCAGATAGGTCCTTTAAGTTTCGAGTTTGTTTCGGATAGGTCCTTTAAGTTTCTAAGGTTTCAAATAGGTCCTTTAAGTTTCGAGTTTTGCTTAACGGACAGATCAACTTTGGCTTAACGGAGATTGATAGAAAGGACCTATCTGAAACAAACTCGAAACTTAAAGGACCTATCTGAAACCTTAGAAACTTAAAGGACTTATCCGAAACAAACTCGAAACTTAAAGGATCTATCTGAAACCTTAGAAACTTAAAGGATCTATCTGAAACCTTAGAAACTTAAAGGACATATCTGAAACAAACGTGAAACTTAAAGGACCTAGGGAGGTATTTGGCCTACAAAATATTAAGGGGAATTTCAATCTTAGTGCACAAATAAGAATCTATGTTTAATTTTGATTTAATCAGGGACACAATTGCAATAAGTAAAGATATAATGACACACCGTATGAGCAAATGTGCAATACACCATATAATCTGACGTGACATTGATTAAATACACAAATGTTCAATGATTTGTCATTTAACTTCACCAGAAAAATCATTTTCATGAATAAATGTGCATGTCTATGCACTCTCTCCCCGTCTCATATTTACATAAACCTTTAACAAAAATCAAGATATTAAGAAAAATTGTTATAGTAATAAATTTGTTAAATGTGTGTGACTATTGATAAATTATTTTTTGTGTATAAATATATTCAACGTTAACTTTTCAGATCGTAAAATAGTGTGTTTTGAGGAAAACAAATTGGTAGTATGTATTGATAAATGATTTGAAAAATAAGTAACAAATGCATGAAAAAATTATAAATGATCTTATTATATTTAAGGAAAAACAATTTTTTGTAAAAAGATCTTATAATTGAGTATGGAGGAAGTTTATATATATACACTTTCACATAATCATTATAGCTTTTTAGATTTGATAGATCCCACTTATATAGTTATATACTTGTATTTACATCTAAAGATCAGCACTTTCTGTTTGATGATTTTGTTCCATAATATAAATAGAGGTTTTAGTCAGCTTCAAGAGTCCACATTAAAATCCTCAAATACCACTACACATTCAAGCTCATTAAGCATAGTAGTTCTCACTTTACAGCACATTGTGCAACTAATTCCAATTAAGTTTATCACATTCTTCACATGGCAAACACACAAATAACTACTATATTTGTGCTAATAATCATCTCCACCTTCATGTTCATGACATTGCAAGCTCGTACTCTCCAAAGCCACCCCTTCACTAGAGAGAAAAACAATGTTGTTAGTCATTATGTACTTTTTCACAAATTAGTTTCTGATCTATCGAAGAATATACATAATATTGGTGATGTTGCTGATGCCACTCACGAGGATGCAAATCAACATAGATTATCACCAGGGGGACCAGATCCTCATCATCATGCAGAACCACAAAACAAGTAGCTATATATATATAACTTTCTCTTGTTATATAATAGAAATATTTTCCAAAAAGTTGGATAGTCAACTTATCAGTTATCAGCTCCACTGTTGATTTGTTGGTATATTTTTTCTTCCTATTGTTTCCTTTTTGTTTTGAAATTTTCTTTTCAGTTGGTTTTGTTGAATTTGAGTGAGAAAGAAGATTAAGTGCGAGGATTATGTTTTTGTAATTTAGTTTCATTTAACTAGAAATATATTTTCGTTAGTTTTACAATGTGTTGGGAACACAATGGTGGACTATTCATCCAAAACCTTATGATGTATGTGTTCTCTAACTTATATAATGTCAACATCCGATTTTTTATATTATGTGGAACTTAACTCATAATTTGATACATCACCATCTTCCCTTAAGTGTCAATCCATCCGTTCATCTAAGTATGCTAGCTTCACTTTAAGCGGAAGCCCTTAACTCATACTTGCACCATCGTTTGCACATATTAACAAAACACATCATCAGTCCATCATCGTCAAGAAGACTTTTGATACAAAAAGTTGGTATATATATA
>Ga0315914_1006709_pt1 | contig 16209 bp, 10 predicted proteins | sample MpolenodulesMG_FD_203920 | JGI IMG/M metagenome (GOLD analysis project Ga0315914, IMG submission 203920) | Medicago polymorpha root nodule microbial communities from Los Angeles, California, United States - elongated nodules | ecosystem: Host-associated > Plants > Roots > Nodule | place: USA... | reverse complement strand
CATTGCGCACAACACCTGATTCCAAAAACTTTCCATCTCCTTCAACACTCTTCAATACTATTTACCAAGTAAAGATAAATTAAACTCCTTCAACCTCCTAATCCCCAAACCACCATCTTCTTTATTCAAACAAATAATATCTCATTTAATCCATGAAATTTTCCTATTTTCCTCACTTTCCTCCCACAAAAATGCATTAAAAATATATTCAAGAGAAGAAATAAAATTTGAGGGAGCCTTGAAGATGGAAAGAAAGTAGACCGAAATGAAGGACAAAATAGATTTCAGAAGCACCAGACGACCCCCCATAGATAAATTTTGACTTTTAATACGACCCACAAGAGGATACCAAAAATTTAATCTACGAGAATCATTAATGTTCACCCCACCAACATACTCTTATAGAAATTTATTTTAAGGCATGATATCGCTTCAAAAAGCATAAGAACATCTTTCAACGATCTAACGTTATCCCAACTTTTAACCTCCCATAAGTAACATTCCCCTGAGTTCCAACACCGTAACCAGTAAATAAGCCAACCTCCACGGTGACATTCATCAACACATTTAACCCCCTCACCGCTAAAAGAAAAAGGAATGGAGAAAGGATCACCTTGTTGTAATCCTCTCCCAAACTTGAATTCATTAGTTGGGCTGCTATTAACTAAAACAAATGGTGTTGCCATGGTAAGAAACTCTAACACCCATTTGTGCCACAATGTCGAAAAATTCATTTTAATCGTTATATCATCCGGATACCGCTAATCCACCGAATCATAAGCTTTCTCAAAATCTATCTTAAATAATAATAACTCTTTTTTAAGACTCCACTCGTCATGAACCATCTCATTAACGATAAGAATACCATCAAAGATCTGTCTTCCTTTAATAAAGGCTGGCTGAGACTCAAAGACAACACTTTCAACAACTCTGTGTAATTTATTAGCAAGAACCTCCGCCAAAATTTTGTATAAACATCCTACGAAAACAAAATAATGTTGAACACATCAAATGAAAAAAGCAAAACTTTCAACAATAAATTAATAATTGTCTTAATCATAAAGATAAACTCTAGCTGAGTTGAGAATTATTTTAGAAAAATAAATATATAGTGCGAAATAAGATTTTAAAAATAAACAACTGCATTTTAAAACACTTGTTTTACTTTTGTAAAAAAATTCACTTATTCATCTTTAAATTTTCGGTGCAAATAACAATATTTTGAATCTACTCACACAAATTCTCTATTTTATATTATATAATAGGTTAAAGTGCATTTTTCCCCCTTAAGTTTCAAAAAGTTGCAATTTTGATCTCCTATGTACAAAAACTACAATTTTGGCCCCTAAGATTTACCTCATTTGCATCTGTGGTCTTTTTGGCCAATTTTGACCGGTGAATGTCTACGTGGCACGGCACGCCACGTGTGTAATTATTTAATTAAAAAAACCATATAATGATTTTTTAAATTAAATAAATGAAAAATTAAATTAAGAAAATAAAAAAAATCAGGAAAAAAATAATTGTGTAATTAAAAAAAAATTATAAAAAAAATAGAAAATTGGAAGGGGCGTGAGGTTCATTTTTGTTCTCAATTCTTGTCAACATCATCATCTATGAACATCGTCTTCATCTTTTTTGAAGAACCATCATCCTTTATCTTAATCTAGATCATAATCATCACAAAACATTGTCAACTATCTTTTCTCTCTTCATTTAGATAATTAGCTTATTGTTTGTGTTATTTGTCCAAACTAAAGCTTGCAAATTCCCTACATGTGTTTCAGGAGCATTCTTTGATAACTTTAGCTTTTCATTTACAGGGTAAAAGGAACATGAACTTAGATTCATGAATATGAATATTAAAAATGAAATAAGAACATTTCTAAATTCACAAGTTTCCTTAAAAAAAATAAAATCATGAGTTCGTATTCCTTTTGAAGAATAAATAGCTTTACCCTCTAAATCTGAAACAACAAGATGGAGTCGCACTGAACTCCACACCGGAAAACGCTACCGGAGTTCCGAAGGCGCCACTAACCGTGAGAAACTCCGTCCATGTTTTTTTCTTTCTTCTTTTAATAATCATTGGATTTGGATGCGATTTGCGATTGATAACATAGTAATATAGAATTTAACCCTCTTTGCATCATGTTTTCACTTTCTTCATTCTATTCATATTCATTATGTTGGGTTAAAGTTCATTACTTATGGTTGTTACATGAATAGAATGAAGAAAGTGAAAGATCTAGCTAGATTCAATATGAACTTGAGGAGAGAAACGAGAAAGAAAGAACAAGAAGGAAAAGAAAGAAGAGAGAGTAACAAGAGAGGAGAGATTCGAGAGAAGAGGAAATGGGTGGTCGTGTCCTTGAAGGTTGAATTTGCAGGAAGGGAAGAAAGGAAGAAAATGAAAGAGAGAGATGGTGGATCTGAAAAAGACAGGTGGAGAGGAGGAGACTCACGTGCCTCTTTCCTTTTACCTTTTTTTTTTTTTTTAATTACACAATTATCTTTTTCCTGATTTTTAATTTTTTTAATTTAATTTTTCATTTATTTAATTTAAAAAATGATTATACAGTTTTTTTTAATTTTTTTAATTAAATAATTACACACGTGGCGCGCCACATAGACATTGACCGATCAAAATTGGTCAAAAGGACCAAAGATGCAAAGAGGCTAAATCTTAGTAGGCCAAAATTGCAACTTTTTGAAACCTAAAGGGGGGGAAATGCACTTTAACCTATATAATATTAACGGTATAAAAGATGTCCTCTCAAGTCCCAACCTCAAAAAAAAAAAAGATGTCCTCTAAAAATCCATTTTAAAAGATGTCTATGCACTAAACTAACAAAGTTCAAAGATGTTTCGAACAATTTTAAACTACATTTTTAAAAAAAAATAAAACATGTGTCTTGACGTTTCACTTTCTTTTTAATAGTCTAATAGCTAAAACTCATCTTTAAAAATGAATAAGTAAAGAATTTGAAGTTCGAACACCGATCTTTACATATTGCAATGTCTCAATAAACTGATCTATGTTCACGGAGCTCAATTTAGACGAAACAATTTTGTCACTAAATGCCGACTTTGCATAATTGTTGACTTTATAAAACTGAAATTTGACCCAATAGAGACGGATTTGGACATGACATACTCTTGTGATGGCGACATCCGTCTCTAATGCAAAAAAAATTAACTTTTATCTCTAACTATGAATTTTCGTTTCTAATACTGTCTCTATTAGAGATGGAGTAAATTTCGTCCCTAAATTCCGTCGTATTCATAACTTTTCTACTAGTTAAAAGCTTTGGATTTTTCACGTACTTTGAAAAATCTTTAGTTCTTGGACATTTTGCAGATGTAAAACCTTGAAAAATAGCACTTACTCTATGAGACATGTGGCTTTGAGATTATGACAACGAAAGCTATTTATCTTATTTATGTTTTTTCGGTCAATTTTGAAAAAAAAATTATTACATATTTTCTAACAAAATTATTGTTATTGCGTAAAAAAAAAATTGTTACATGCAGAACTGTGTTCCCTTGAAGTGGTCGAGCATGGCTAAAAATTGAAGATGTTTACACTTGTTAGATGCAGGGTCGTTTTAATCTCAAATGAGAAGATTCAACCCTAAAATCAAATCATTAACATAAATTAAAACAAGCACTTTTAAGATATAAAAAAAAAATGGTTAATAGGTTTTTACCCTTGTAATATATGTCATTTTTGGTTTTTCCCTCTATAATTTTTTTTTATTTACCCCTGTAAAAAAAAATTGTTTTGATTTACCCCCTAATAGGCCAAACAAAAACCAATTTTTTTTTTAAGAAACTTTCATTTTTGTTTGGCCTATTAAGGGGATAAATAAAAACAATTTTTTTTTACAGGGGGTAAATCAAGAATTTATTTTACAGGGGGTAAAGACCTATTAACCCTAAAGAAAAAAGTATACTTCCTCCGGTCTCAAATATAAGAAAAGAAATAAAGAAATCTTTTCTTATATTTGAGATCAGGAAGTATATTACAAAAACTATACATGTTAGTCTTTGAATTCCCTAAATGCATCACTTGATTGGACCTCAGAGCAACACACCTTTCCATCCTTGTGCAAATTCAATCATGTTCTTTAACATATTCAACAAATAGGATAAGGGTCCCTTTATCTTAGACTAGTGTATTGTTTTGGTCCAACTTAAACCAGTAAAATTACCTAGTATCACAAGTTGTGTTTTAGTTGTCCCACAAGATACACCCCCTTATAGAAAACTTGGTAACAACTCCTTTTCCCCTTTTCCCTAGAGTCTAGATGCACATGAGTATGAGTGTTACAAATTCCAGAATATATAGTTAATTTCTGTATCTTATTAAAAATAAATACAAGCCACTATTTAAATTTGTAAGAATGAAATTCGTAATAAAAATAAAAACGTAACTATTAATAAGAGATTGGCCTCCAAACTTGATAAAAATTAATAAAAGTTTTTTTTTTCCTTTCAAACTCTTTTCACTCATATAGTTTTTTTTTTCTTTCACAAATCCTATTTTATTTTCCGTAAATAGTTTTTTCAAATAAATTGGCTGATATTAGTATATTACTTTACGTTACTCTCTTCTTGTGTTATATAAATTACTTTCTCCGTATTTTATTGTAGCAGATTTTTTTTTCACATTGATCTTTTTCATAAATCTTATTTTATTTTCCGTAAATAGTTTTTTTTTTCACAAAATGACAAAGTTCATGTTTAGACCCAACCCATAAATCCATTTTCACAAAATGACAAAAATGTTACAATGTAGCCAATCTTACATAAGCCTTACCTATCATTCAACTTGTACAACAGGTACTGAACAGTTAATCTCAACCGTATGTATTAAATATTAATATATCAATGGCCAACCTTTAATTTGTCCAAGTTGAACCCCAACGTTTACAGATCCAAATTAAAAGAAACCATAGGATAATATCAGCACATACTCACTCACTCAAAATAGAAAATCTTTTTCAACAAATCCATGGACTACTATTGGTTAGAGAAATATATTTGAACAACCATCTTTTTGACAACTTTTGTGACAACTTTTTCTTTCATACTCACATTATATTTTTGCTTTCTCTCTTTATTGCTTTGATTTTTGTGTCAATCACTCGTTTTCTTTGTAAAATTTTGGTTGTTGCAAAAGTTGTCATATGAAATGATGTTCAAATAACACAACTCTATTGTTATCATTCAACACTTAATTTTTTGCACTTGGTTACAACAGTTTTTGTCAATATGAAAAAACCGTAAATTATTGAAGTTGGAAACGCCGTTCATCACCTCGGGTACAACGCCGTTCTCCGAGGTGAACAACCGTCTAACAACCTTTTGCAATGCCCAAATAAAATTTCTTTTTGTTCATGTTCCAAATAATTTTAAGCAATGGTTGTTTGTACCTATTTGTAATTTTTTTGTTTCAAAGGATCAATACCAAACGCAACATGTTCAATAACTTTACTGAATCAGGATGTGTCCAACTCCAAAATACGTCACTGGCTGTCAACATCTGAGTCCTCCCTCTTTCTTGTCAAATACACATACTTTGCACATTCTATTAAGTTCAGTAGCTGCTGCATTTTTTGTGTAAAACCTCTCAAAGAAGATCGATAAGTACTCCATGCCTTATAGATTTGGGTAGCACACATGAGATTATCTTTGTCTCGATCTTTCAATGTATCCAATATGAATCTCGTTGACAACGTGAGATTATTAATCACATGACCAAGTCGTTAGTGATTAATAACCTATCTTTCCTCTTCATTTAAATGGCCCATATAATATAAGGATGACTTTTTAGGGTATTTTCTAATTCGCCTTAGGTGGTCTACATGATTGTTTAGCTTGATTTGGGAGAAATTATACTTCACTTTTCAAACAGGTATTCAAGCAAAAACTAAATAGAAGAAGAAACAAACAAAGACACGAAACAGAATAGGGTCTCAAAACAGGCGTATGTATAATCTGTGAAATTATGTACACATTTTTTTTAAAACAAAAATTATGTACACATTAAATAAATGCACAAAGTAAAACAATATGAACAATATTACAGTCTAATTATATTTAGTCACTGTGTAATTTGCATTACGTTTGTAGATGTTCTTCATTAGGAAGTTCTTTTCGGGTATTATTATTAGTAGTAGTACTTTTTCTCCTTATAAGATCACCAAATCTTCTCAGCAATGCTTTACTTTTTCTGTTGTTTCTATCAGCCTCAGAATCATCAAAATGTGATTCATCTAAATGATCAAAATCATCATGAATGCCCATTTCAACATGTGTTTCTGAATCAGGTGAATCGTCCTCCACTTCATCAAATATTGAACCCTTTAGTGTATCATCTTCTATAATAATTTCTTTATTAACAACCTCTTCATTATTCCCCCCTTTGTGTTGCTGCTTATGTGTTGTTATCATGTCTTTTATATTAAGACTAAAAGTTTTGCTTAAACTTTTTGATTCTTTAGGCTCCTTATGATGTTGTTCTCCTGATTGATGATGATGCCCCTTTGCTTTTGTACCTTCCTTTGTTGTTAAATATTTCTCCAAATCTTCGATTCGAAACTCTTTTGTTGATGTTTCCGATAGCATTTTTTTCAACTCTTTGATATTCTCAAATGATGCAGCTTCATGAATTTTCAACATCTCATTCTCATGAACAAGCAAACTGAGACTATCTTGCAATCTACCATTTTCAGCTTTTGCAATTTCTGCAGCTTCTTTCGCGACATTAGCTTCATTCAAAGCTTGTTTTAGTATGTCGCGCAATTTTTGATTCTCTTCCTTTGAAACTTTTGTTTTACTCTCGGCTTCTTGAAGCAAATCTAGTAATCTTGATGTTTCTTGCTGTGCAAGCAACCTTTCCTCATCAGCTCTTTTAATACAAGTAACAAACTCAGTTTCTTTTCCATTCCATGCTAAAAGTGATTCTTCAGCTTCTAATCTCAATCTCTCCGCAGTGTTTTTGAACCTCTCAGCTTCTTTTCTTGTCACGTCTAGAAGCTCTTTGTACTTCTCTTCTGTGCTTTCTAACATCGTTTTCCAACGCTCAGCGTCGCCTTTTGTGTGTTCTAGTTCAACTTGACTTAAGGTTAGTTTTGTTTTCACTTGGTTAGCTTCTGTTGCCACTTCTTTTAGCGCGAATGCTAAATCGTCCATTGCTTTCTTGCTATTCTCTTCCGCTTTTGTTGCTGATTTCAATTCGCTCTTAAGCATATTCAATTGTTCAATTAAATTTTCCGCCTTCATAGATTGTCCCTCTCCAACACCCTCTTGAGTTTCTCTTACCTTGATCTTTGGCAACTCTTTCTCATTTACTTTCATATCCTCTAAACCTTTGATTTTGTTTTCACCTAATTGAAGTGTCTTTAATTTTTCTTCAAGAGAAGCAATTTCAAGCGTTGACTCTTCAAGTAAAACCTTATTATGTTCTAGCTGTTTTGTTTGCATCACCAATGTATCAAACAAATTGGCTTCCGATTCTTTTCTTTTTTCCAGTTCTGCCTCTGATTCTTGAAGTTTCCTCTTGTACTCAGACAACAAATCATCTTTCTCTGACAATTGTTGTTCATGTTTTAATGATATTTCACTATGGTTGTTTTTTGGTTTTGAAATCCTCTTTGTGGCTATTACTTCATCAATCATGTCATTGGTTTTCTCAGCTACCTTTTTCATTTCTATGAGCTCATTGAAAGCTCGACCTTTTTCTTCTTCCATTTTACTCATCTGCTCCTTAGTTTGACTCAACTTGTTATCATATTGCTCCATACGATGCTGCTGTTGCATCATTTGAACCTTGAGAATTTATATGATCACAAGCTATCCTTTTCATAAAACACAGCCATAAATGACAAAATAAATCAAAATAAGTATCTATCAATATTAACAAGAAGAAAAAGAAAAGAAAAAATGTATTTTGTGAAAACAGCAACTTCGTTTCGAAAGAATAAAGAAACGATTAAGAGAAACAAGGAACACACGATGTTTGATAATGAAATTCGACTAGTCATACCTACACCTCTAACTCCTTTTTATTATGATTTCAAACTTATGGTTTACATAGTACAACTTGTATTTAATTAATGCGATCATGTTTACAACACTATCCTGCAACCCCGCACACCTCAACAAAAGTTTGGGTCGCCTGCCCACTTATTAGTAACTACGAGCCATACTCAACAAATATATAAACAAAGAAAGTTTCAACTCAACAATCAAGATTACAGTTATCACGCCAAAAAAAAAAAACAAGAAAAGATAAACGTGTATTGATGATAAAAAAAATCCAAGACTCACATGGATTTGGTGGTGTTGTTGGAAAAGGAATTGATCAAACGAAAGAAAATTTTGAATAAGAACGTGGAGTGCAGAAAAGAAGGTAATGAATGATTTGAATGGTTAATGATAGGCAAATCATGAATTTAGGAAGGGTTATATAATTAGAATGTTGGAAAAATAATGAGACAGGAATATAGGAGGAAAAGAGCAAAAGAACGTGTGTCCTATGTTTGACGGGGTTACCTTGTGGTTGTTGTGGTATAGGAGGCTAAGTGATTGAAAATGAGAAGAAAAAATAGTTTGGAATTGGATGAATAATCGTTTGGAAGATATATTGGACTTTGGACGGAATCAACGTCGAACCAACCAATGTCCTTAGTCGTTAAGAATAAAGTTTGAACATTAACTATAATATTTTTCTTCAATTGCTGCAGCCTTCAACCGGCTCACATACAACCGTCTCAAACCAACAAAGTTATATGTGACCAAATACTCTCTCCCTCTCATATCAACATTCATTTTAAATAGAATAATGAGTGGTGGACATTTTATATTTATAGGATATATGCACCGTGAGCGAGAAATAGATAAAAAATGTGATATAATAGATGTGATATGTTGTTGATGTAATATAAAAAATGTAATAGAGATAAAATAAAGTGTTAAATGGGTGTATAAAATTTAGAGATGTTCAAATATACTTTTTGTTTTAATTGATTTTCTCTTTTGGTGATATAAAACAATGGGCTAAAAGAAATTAGTGTTGAGAAACACGCTCTAAAGAGCTTGTACAGTGTAGATTCTTTGGAAGAAAAGGATATAAGTTTTTTCTCTTGTTTTTTTTAGTGATCTTCTTGTGGATTGAAGAGAAATGATAGAAATTAGAGTTTGCATTTATTGAGCTCTTGAGGCTGATTTCTTAGTGTTGGCAGAGAGTTGTTTTTTACCAGACCTAGGTCGGTTTGGGCCGAACTGAAAAAACAATCTTGACGTGTTTGGATACATTCACCCTCTGCCATTCCGAGAAAAAAAAAGGTTATAACCTGCCACACTATCTTCAAGATAGTATCAAAATTTCAACATGCCACACCCTGCTACAAAATCTGTCTTACAACTGCGCCAAGAACACAGTAAAGTTCAGAACGTAGGTAAAATATGTTGGGGTTGAGGTCTTATGTTTGATTTTTTAGTTAGTAGAGTAATACTTGGTACTTCATTTCATTGTTGATGGATCTAGTACCATTTGTACTTGTATGATTGTATCTACTTATTAGTAAAATGTTTGTTTGCTGTTAAAAAAAAAGCCCTCTGCTTTTCACCATTTGTATATATACTTTCCACACATTAGAGACAGACTTGCAAGTTGTACACCCAAGCTATAAAAAATCTTAGCAGAAAATGGATTAGTTAAATACCTCCATTCCTTCCCCTTTACACATAAAAATCTACTCACTCACTGGTGTTGAAACTGACCATGCAATGCAACGCTCCAATCCCCACTAACTGATTACACTCTACACCCCCATCAAGCCAATTTCATGACAATATTTTTACCTGTTCAACGGCCTCTGATAGCGTGATAGTTTTCTCTTTAAAGACTTCTAAATTCATTCTCTTTCAAATTGACCATGTACAAACATATCAAATAGTTAAAATTCATTGCCTGCACTCCCAACCAACAAGCATATGAAGCAAGCACTATAGATTCTGAAGTCAGAGAATTCAAGGCCCAATATAGCGCACAATCTGCTTAGAAAAATGCAATCCGTTTAACGAATCATGGCAGTTTAGTGACCTATGTGGATGAGTTGTCAAAAACTTCAAAATGCAATCAGCTAAGCAAGCACCAATTCATTTAGAGTGTGTTTTTTTTTTGGTGATGGCCAGGTTCGAACCCCAAACCTTTGTATATATTATGCATTGTCCATACCAACTGAGCTAAGCTCACGAGAACCATTTAGAGTGTGTTTAGACGAGGTATTGGAAATTTTATTTTGGAGAAATTAGAATTATATGCATTTCAAATGATTCTCAATTGAATTGACTACATTTCTAAATATTTTTGTTTGGATAGAGTATTGAATAATTTCATTGTTATTATATTTGGGCTGCTTTTATAAATTTTGAATTTTTTTGGTCAACTTTGAAATACGAAAAAAGGGTTAATTTGCAAATACCAAAAATTTTGAAGGGCCAATTTGTATTTTGAAAAAAAATGATGTGTTAATTAGCAATTTTTTCAAAATTTACAGGGGTTGCATTGAAAAATTCAAAAAATATGAGGTGTGTTAGCAGCCAACACTCGGTAGATTTAATCCCACATCAAATAGATATGATTCTTGAGAAGAGTTTAAAGATGATGCACTTCTCACTTTACAAGTCGGTTTAGTATAAATTTAACTTGGACGAAATAATTTATAAATTTACGATGACTCTCCAAATTACAGGAAAATTTTCGATTTCTCTTTATATCAATGAATTTAATCCTGCACTTAATGCTTTTATGACGTTAATTTGCAAATACCAAAATTTTTGAAGGGCCAATTTGTATTTTGAAAAAAAATGATGAGTTAATTAGCAATTTCCAAAATTTACAGGGGTTACTTTGAAAAATTCAAAAAATATGAGGTGTGTTAGCAGCCAACACTCGGTAGATTTAGTCTCACATCGGATAGATATGATTCTTGAGAAGAGTTTAAAGATGATGCACTTCTCACTTTACAAGTCGGTTTAGTATAATTTAACTTGGACGAAATAATTTATAAATTTCTGATGACTCTCCAGATTACAGGAAAATTTTCGATTTCTCTTTATATCAATGAATTTAATCCCGCACTTAATGCTTTTATGACGTTAAACTCTGAAACTAATTATTTGATTTAGAAAGTGCTAAATATAGACTTTTTTATCTAAGGAGCATAAAATAGATTCATTTGTTGGTTTCTAGTTGCTAGAGCTAGATTTACAATCACAAACCACTTGAAACTTAATGCAATTGATCAATTAACTAAGTGGGACATCAAAAATTAATAGGCATGATATATCTCTCAATAAGCGTCAGACATGCAAATCCACTTGGGTTGGCTTAGAGGTGTTGGATTGAGACCTTTAGAGTGCTCCTCTCAATGTCTCATGTGTGCGCGCGCAAATGGGTGGTAGGATTGGCCCCCTCATATTGGCCAGATTCGGAGTTTGAAAAAAAAAAAACCAGACATGGAGATGTGTGGTTGGCGATATTAAAGGTATAACTGAAATACTACGAGCATATAATCGATCAAGAAAATATATTAAAAGATTAAGTAATGAAACTTAATCCCAACAATTTAATCTCCATGCAGTTTCTTGTAGTTATTTGTGTTGTGATAGTTATAAATTTAAATCTCACTCTTTACTTAAAACGATAAATGTTGGTGAAAGGTTTTGGTATCACATAAATCTCTTTAGATACAAATGGTTTGCTAAAAATTGGAGGCCATGTGTTATAGCATTTCCCGCACACCCTGATGGTCACCCTTGATCGAGTATGTATCCATATGTTCACGAGCGATGCTGGAATGGAAATTATTGTTGGTATTTAGCAAAAGAATCAAGTTGAAGGAGGAACTTGGTAACTTGTTTTTTGAATGATAAATTGTTTTTTGAATGATAAATGTTAGTAGTTAGATTAATTTTCTCTCTTTTGTCCATGTTTGAGCTTAGAATCTTAAACTTCTTATCCCTTATCTCAAACATGTTGAGCTACCCAACCTAAAAACATAGTAAGTTGATACAAACCAGCTCAAATAGGCATATATCAGGTCATTTCTCAATAAAAGATTATAAAGTTGATATTGCTTGGGAACAAAAGGAATGCAAATATATATTCAACATATATAGAAGGATGCAATCAAGGTAGTTTATTGCTTGGCAAGTATGCTTCGAGCTAGGATATGGGCTTAACCTTAGACCAGACGAAATTAAAGATAACATAGTCAAATTTGTTTCTTGTAAGAAAAATCAATAAACAAATATAAAATTTATATATCAATCAATTGGCAAGAGGCTTTCTTATATTGAAAACTAAGAAATATTTAATTGTAAGTCCAATTGCAATTAACAGTGAAAATAAAAACAAAGATTTTTGCTTGGGAGGAGACGTGATTAAGTTGAGAAGATGGACGTATCACTAAGCTAATTGGTGATTGGCTAGAATGAAAGATAAAAGAGAAATTGAACAAACAAATTGAGAGGATGAGGCTATGCCCTCAAAAAACAAACGTGCACGGCGCGGAAATGAATTAGAGAAATTACGCGAAAATTTTGTATTTTTGTTTAAAACAGATACAATTAATTAGAAGTAGGTATAAATGACAATTCTTACTAGTTTTGTCTCTAAATGCATCATTGTATGTTTCATTTCAACATACAATCAATCAAATAAGTCTATGTTTTACTTTTATCTGTGCAATTTTTAGTTCAGGAGCTTAAAAAACTCCAACAACAAACCTAATACTCCACGGAGGAGCCAACAATTGATGAACAAAACTCATTCATTGACATAACTGTGTGAAGTGTAAAACGAATCACAATTGAGAGCTATTAGCATTTCACTCATTTAATTTTCAAGTTCGACACCCAATTTATGGGATTCTACAACTAATATCATTGAAAAATTCAGTTTGTCGAATTACGGTTATATTTGTAACATCCCAAAATTTAATGACTAAATTTTTTTTATTAGACTTTAAGAAATTAAGATAGTAATTTAAAAGTTTAAATTTATTTAGATTGATAACCCTAAATTAGTTGGTTAGTATATTACATATAAATCCACTTTAAAAAATAAGTGTATGAATTAGTTATAGCTAAGCCTCCTACGTCATATTAATGATTAGGATTCTCCTCCGGTTTCTAAAATATACACACAAAGTTCCCCCTCTTCATTATTTTTGTCGGAAATATGTACTCTTGCACAAAAAACACTTTCGTCTCTCACAAAAAGGAACGCTAGCAACACTTATTTTTTAGCATTCTCTCTAGCATTCACCCATTTATTTGATGAAATCAATGTATGCCCCACCATTTTGTGGGGATTCAATTTTCAAAGTGTAGATCCACAATGATTTAATCTAATAAAAGAGTGGGTATTAAAGAGTGTTTAAAAGAGAGTTACTAGCATTACTCCTCTCACAAAATACACGTGACTGCACCTAACCTGGAATAATTCAACTGCAGTAGATCTTTCCTCAAAAAAAAACTGCAATAGATCCAAATTCCATATTGATTTACGTTAACATTCAGTTTCTTAGATCATGTATAAGTACATTAGGCATCATACATGAAACTTTTGTCAACATGGGGGAGAGAGAGAGAGATATTAAAGGAAGAAATAAACGAGCCTTTGCAAAACAAAACAAAAATTAGAGGAAAAAGAGAGATGGATGAAGAGAAAAATAAAAGGAAGAGAGAGACAAAGGAAAGAGGAAAAGAATTAGAGGATGAGAGGAATAGGAAGATAAACTATAAGTTAATGATTGAAAAATTTAAAAAGGATTAAGGATATTTTTGGCAATTTGGAGTGTAACCGAAAATTTATGAGGTGGAACTAAAATAAATCAAAAGTAATCTAAGTGAAGAATGTGGAAATATTTGTCAAGATAGATCATGTAAACAAATTAAATTTTATCAATGCAGATTGAGTATATTTTTAGTGTTACACATTCTTTTGTTCAACAACCAATCCATTGTCATTTTGTTAAAAAGAAAAGAAGAAAAAAAGAAAAATCCATTGTCATGACAAATTTGTTTAAGAAAAAACCCACCAATCCGTTGTCTTCATATGTACCAATGACACAATTAATTAACATTTTTTTTTAATCCTCCAATTTTTAGGGAAAAGAAGCCATAATAGTTTAGAGTTACATCTGAAGGTAAATAAAGTTTGATCAAAATTTGTTTTTGTCAGAAATAGAACTCGGTTCTTCCAAACAATTTGTTTTAAGGAAAGCTCACTAACCACTTAAGCCTTAATTAACATTCTTTTGACCTTTCTACCCGTGTACTTGTATGAAAAACTATTTTTGATATCCACTATTTTTTTTTATTCAATGTCCTTTGCAAAAACTATCTTAGATTTTTTGGTTTGAAAAATGTACAACGAAACTCGTTCACTAAATACGGAGAAGTGGAAAATTGTATGTTTGAACTTCAATTTGGTGTCTCAACATATAAAATGTTTATGCGGGTCGTAGTCTAAATTGAAGTAATTAAAGGTCTATTTTTACAAAAGGGGATCAAAATGTAAAGTATATAGAGGTATTTTTGCATCTCTTTGTGTTTAAAGAGCTTAAAAAACTCTTACAATTTTTAATAAAAATGGAATTTTATAATAATAAACAAATAGAAAACATATATATGTAGATTTTTATAATTTTAGTCAACCCTTAATGATATCTTGTAGATTTTTTTCTTCTAATTAACCTCACCCTTGATTTTTATATATATGTATATCCTCTTTCAATCAAACATATACACGATCCAATTCCTTTGTTTAATTTTCATTCATGGATCGTAGCTCTGACAAATTTGCTGCTACAGGTTTTTTGTTCTTGAACCCCAAAAATACTGGGTTCTTTGAACTATTTCGAGTCTATATTTTTGGTACCACCAAGTTACACAAAGCTAACTTTGTAGAGTGCCATGAGGTTCTTGAAGAGGAAAGCTTCGATCAATACAAGTATCTCTTTCTTTTATCAATATTGTTACAAAAGTTGCTTCATTTGTTTGCTTATCCATTGAAATATCTTGGCTTCATTGTTGAGTTATTCTTGAACCTGGCTAGCGGCAACTACAACATTTTCAAGATCATTTTGAACTTTCTACAGGGTTGTTATCTAATTCATTACTTTTTGCATGTTGATGTTTATATTGATTAATGTGCCAAGAAGAATTTTTTTTCCTTGTGGATTTGCACACTTTTTCTGCTCCCTCGGGTATCAAATACAAACAAAAGTTAACTATTCTATCTATCATGGTATTCTGATAGCATAAAAGTAGACATGAATTAGCGAAGTGTTTTTAATATTTACATTTTAAATAAGGGTTAAGGTGTGTTAATTCAACTTTTTATCATTAAGATAATAAAAAAAAATGATTAGCATTTGATGTATATATATTTTATGAAAATAGGTAAGGAGCTAGTGGATACAAATTCAGCAGATTTTGTGTCTATTATTGGTCATATAGACAAACGAGTGGAGTTGGACAAAAGCATCAAAGGTGAAGACCCCAAGTATAATGTTGCTTTGTCTATGATGGCTTCTAAAGTGTCTTACGAGAATGAAGCTTTTATACGGGACACAGTTGAAAATCGTTGGAAGGTAAAAATTGAGCACTATAAAATTGGCTAAAACGCACTTTTTACCCCTTAAGTTTATAAAAGTTGTAATTTTGTCTCCTTATTAAAAAAATGGCAAAAGTGACCCCCATGTCTACCCCATTTTGCAAAACGTTAATTTTGACTTGGTCAATCATATGTGGCATGCAAACTGTGTATTTTTTGAATTAAAAAAAAAAAAAAGCCACGAGTGTATATTTTAAATAAAAAATAAATAAATAAAGAATTAATTGGAGGAGCACGTGACATTCATCTTCTTCATCCATTTTTTAAAGAAATTGCAGAATATTCATCTTCTTCATACCTAAACATTCAAACCCAAAAAATTCTTCAACACAAAAAGCTTTGAGAAAACAAAATCTAAAAATAGAAAATTTGAAGGCAAAATAGTAACAACCAATAAATCAATTCCTAGACAAATCCAGCAACAACAAACCAAAAACCAATTAACCCATCAATTTACAAGAAAAACCTAGAATAAAGGGTTAGAAATAAATTACAAATTGATTCAGGAA
>Ga0315914_1006708_pt1 | contig 16209 bp, 13 predicted proteins | sample MpolenodulesMG_FD_203920 | JGI IMG/M metagenome (GOLD analysis project Ga0315914, IMG submission 203920) | Medicago polymorpha root nodule microbial communities from Los Angeles, California, United States - elongated nodules | ecosystem: Host-associated > Plants > Roots > Nodule | place: USA... | reverse complement strand
AAATCACAATGGATCATACCATACACAAGGTAAGAAACACCGATCATGCCATGTCTCCAGCAGTAGAAATGTAAGATATTTTTATGAATGATGAGTCAATAAATTAGTGTTTTTAATATATTATTTGTATGGTATGTTCGCCAAAGTATTTAACGAACACTATAAATAAAGTTTTCTGCTCTACTCATTCAACTCACAACTTACTATCTACCTCTGTTAAAAAAGTTCTAGTTGCCTTTGTGTTTAAAATTTTTCTTTTCAATTTGAAATCACAATGGATCATACCATACACAAGGTAAGAAACACCGATCATGCCATGTCTCCAGCAGTAGAAATGTAAGATATTTTTATGAATGATGAGTCAATAAATTAGTGTTTTTAATATATTATTTGAGTCTATTTTATTTAGATTTGATTTCGTTTTATTTAAATATTATTTCTGTATGTGGTACTCACAGAAATAAAAGAAGACCAAAATTTTTGTAATAGGTGTTTTTAGTTTATTTCCAATGTAATTATTTTTTTAATTTTTATAAAAAAATTCAAATAAGTCTAAACAAAAAAACAAAAAAAAGTTAAAAAAAATGATGTTCGTCAAACTTTTTCCAAAACAAGAAAAAAATAATATAAAATTCCTTGTTCGCCAAAATAACACCAAACAAGCAAAATAAAATAAATTATTAAAAAAAGTCTTGTTCGCCAAACACAAATTCAAACAGGGGTATTTTGATAAAATAAATTCAACAGATGAAAGATTTATCATTTTTTTTGGCATAAAGGGCAGAATTTTTTTTCTCAAATAAATAAGTTAATTTAGAAACTGTTTGCTGGCTTGTGTTCGATTGACTACTTAAGTGGAGTCGGATATATGCATGCATGATTGGATTGATCCAACACCGAATCTAAAATAGTGAAAATCAGTCATTCAAAGTGTCTGAAACCACCATTTCTAACATAACACTAGGACTAGAACAACATGTGCAAATAACATAAGTTTACATTTGTAGGATTAATATATAAGAACCTAGAGAGATTATTAGGGAATCGCTGCTAGGTGGTGGTGTATGGTAAATCAATAAACAAAATCTAATTAGCTTAAAGTATAATAATTAGGTTTGTCAATTTATTTTTTTCTTAGCAAAAATTTAGAATGAGTGGATGTTACTCAAGTTTAAGACAGTGAAGAATCTTACTTTTAAGTTTTACCTTCTTTCAATGGTACAAACTAGATCCGAAAACTAGGGTGTACGTGGGTCGGTTTAGGTTAGGTTTAACCAAACATAAACCATATAGGGTACTTCGGTTTGGGTGAGGTAAAATAACCATTTATTGTATCATTGGGTGAGTTTGAGTAAACCCGCTAATATCTGGGTTGGGTTGAATTGAGTAATGAGTTACCCAACTTATTTTTCTATTTTTTTAATATTAAATGACTAAATGACAGGTACTCAAAATTTGTCTTAAATATTACTCTAGTTTTTAATATTCTTAAAAAAAATTGGTTAACTGATTTTTACTATAATTTTATACATCATAGAATAATAAATTATAATATCAAATAATAAACTCCATTATAAAATACTTGCAACAAACTAAAATTGCATGATATAAAATTGCATTAGTATTAAAATAACCAAAAAGTGCAACATCTTGATTTGTAACTCTAGCATGTTTTGATTTTCGTCATATAGGATACAATTTTGGAAATATAACTTGGTTTATGACCATAACCTTTAATATTTTTCTTCTACTCTATGAAAATAAAGATAAAAAATATTGACATTATTGAATGAGAGGATTTCTGGGTTTGAGTCTGATTTTACCTAAAACCTAATTATTTATATGGGTTTTTTTATTTTTAGAAACTATACCAACCCAATTACCCGACCCAACCCATTTTTTTTATGGGTTTTATAGGTGGGTTTAACGAAATTTTATGGGTTGACTCAACCCACGTACACCCCTACCCGAAGCTATTTTTTTATATTACTACACAAAACTCTTAGGTCCGTTTGATGGTCAGGATAAGATAGAGATATGATATGATATAAAGCTGGATAGAGATAGGATATGATAAGAACATGATAAACATTAATCTTATCATGTGTTTGATGCGCACATGATAACAAACAAGATATCATTATAATTAAATGAAAAAATTGCCCTCATCATTAATTAAATATTTTAAAAATGACATGTTATTAATTATAATAGAAAATACATGCTATCATTATTTTAAAAATGACAATATTTTAAAAATGACAGAATATCAAGATAATAAATAAGGAATGATCTTCTAATCCCATCAGGATAATTTCTAACTCAGCTTATACTCAGGATAGAAATTACAAAGGAAAGTCAAGATAGGATAGGAAAATGGTTTATTCTATCTTATTCTTTTGGTGCATCAAACATAAGATTTCAGCAGGATATTATTAATGTATCATATCCTGTCTTCCTATCCTGACCATCAAACGAATCTTAAGAGTTTAGACTTGTCAATTTTGATATAAGATATAACTTGGGGTTGAATAAAAAAAATGCAAACAGTTTTATTAAAATCATGCATCTTGTAAATTCCTTTTATCATGATCAATGGACTTCCTTGAGATTTCAAGTGTATTTGTGCGAACTAAATTCTGTTTCAAAATCATTACTAATTTATTTATAACTAGGGTTGTTTAAAAAATTGATGAAAACATACATGTATCTTGCGATACACAGTAGACTACAACGTGTTTGAAGTTCGAGTTTTTTTTCATCAAGGGGAAAACAATAAAAAGAAACTAAGCAATTCATTGTCTAAATACTCCAGAGGTATCCGCAAGCAGATTGATATTTAGTTGAGGAAAAGAAGACATCCATATCTTCAAAGAATCAACATTTTTACCACCAAATTTGACCAACCAGTCAGTACATTACTTCTCTCTAATTTTACTTACATATATTCAAACAACTTTTCCAATATATTTTTGAAAATAATTTAATTAAATATCTCACATTCTCTAAGAAAATTCTAAAGCTTTGTAAAATGAGAAAAATACAATGTGAATATGTTTTAACATTCCAAAAAAATCTTGAACTTTATTATCAATATTTACAATGTCACGTATGATTCGTTTGATTTGCAAAATATCAAGTACTGTATGATTACAACTATTTCTTCCAATTTCAACTTGTGTATCAAGTTTTTGGGACTGATCCTTAATCCCTCTCGTATTCATACATTGAGGGTGGTGAGTTGGCAACGTGGAGATGAGCACACTATGATCATCATTCCTCAATGTTGATGGAAGTGTTTGACAAATTCAGAAAAGGTCGATTATGGTGGTCTAATCCGTAAGTATGATGACAATTTTAAACTTCGTTTCTTTGGTCATGTGGAGATTTCTCTTGGTTGACATCAAGTTGTGTTGTGACATCGGCTATAACAAACTTATATGTTACTCTGACTCTCTTCATGTAGTGTAGATGTTGACAAAAAACACTCCACAATTCCATCGTTATGCAAATATCTTGAAACTCTTACTGAACCATCTTGCCCATCGTTATGCAAATATCTTGAAACTCTTACTGAGCCATCTTGCTAAAGAACATTAAACTCTTGATATTCATCATATCCTTCAAGAAAGTAATTGTGTGCAGACATTTTCACTAAGCTGTAATTAATAGTTCAAATCAGTTTGTTATGTCCAATAAACCCGATCATGTTTATCATATGCTTTATTGGATGATCTTTCAAGCGTATCCTTTTCAATCACTTAATTTTATTCGTTTTATTTTCTTTTTCCTTTCTTTCCTCGTGCAACAAAAACAATATTTTTTTTTTTTTGTTAACTGGGGTTTGAACCCAAATCTTACATAGTTTATGCATTGTCCATATCACTGAGCTAAGCTCGCGAGTAAAAAAACAATATGCTTTACAACCATGGCTTTTCATTATCAAACGGCTAGTTGGACTTTTGAGTTTTGTATCGTATCCACATACCAATATGTGCAAATAAAATTAGTCGTTGCTATCTTCATTCTGGTTTTTCATCACTGTTTCCGGCTATCATTTTGTATTATCATCCTTTCAATTATTTTTTATCCACTTCTCTCCATAATTATTTATTATAGTTCTTGATAACTTGTGAAGTAAGTGAACCCCACCCATTACATCATGACTTCATTTTCTACTTGTATCACTTGTGACTAGCTGACACGGTCACACCATTATGTGGAGCCTATATTTCCTTCTTAACCAAATCCAATTGTATTTCGTTTACTATTTGAAAAATGAATTGATACCATTGAAGTTTTTGTTGTTCATCGATATATTTATGGAGGCACTGACAAGTGTGTTGTAGTTAAAGAATCAAATATAATAAAATCATCTTGAAACCTGTATAGTCTACCTTTTAAAAATATATTAAAAAAATTCAATACAAAATTAATTCAAAATATTAATAGCATAATGTTATTAAATGATTCAAAATATTTCGAAGGTGTTAGCATGCCACTATATTTTTTTGTAAAATTAATTCAAAATGTAAATTATTTTAAAATAATTAAATACAACAAAAAATATAATGTTATTAAATGATTGAATGTTACCAACAAAAATCTATCCGAATGTTCCATGTTATTTATTTATTTTTTTTATAAAAATAAATGATATTCATTTATTCAAATTGAAATAGTACATCGATACAATGCAAATTCGCTAAAAACAAAAATGATGTATTTGCGAACAAACTCACAACATTCATGTTAATAACATAAAACGACAAAGTACAAAAACATATAACTATATTTAAGTCTCCAGAATACTCATGTCTTCGGATCTGCAACGTGGACGACGTCAAAGTCATTGATTGGATCTGCACCGGATCGGAAGTTGATCTGACAATCTGAACCTGAACGAAACAAGAAATACAAACAATGTCGCACAGAGACAACGAACAAACCAACGTCGCACTAAGACGATGAAATCATAATAAAAAACGTAATAGATATGAAAATCACTTATTTCAATAAAAGGGAAAGAAAAAAACGATTTAGAGAGGTGGTTTTGGGTCAAAAATTAACTATAAACCACCCCTTTTGGTAAATGATAGAGATGAAACAAGAGTTTTTGTGACATCTCACAAAAAAGAAAGGGAAAAGAGAGATTTTCCATGTTATTTTTCTCTAACATAAACGAAGACCACAATATACTCGTATTATTAATATTTAAATTTAAACTCCTCACGTCACAAGTCACAACCTTTTTCCCACAATTAGGGCACCTAAAACAAGTCCTTAATTTTAGGAGGGGTATTTAACCGTAGTCTTTAAAAGTAGGATTATGGGTTAGGTGAAGATTTTGTTAAATTCTGTAGAGTATAATGATATATGACAGCTTATTTCATTGATATTATGTTTGGGACTGCAATCAAAATAACAATAGGTGATCAAGAACGTCCACACTTAGATAAAATATTGGTAATGGAGGAAGTATCAATCTTGTAACCAATAATCAAACTAAGCCATTGTCACAACTTAGCAATAAAAGAACACTCACAAAATAGATAAATTTCTTAATGAAAACCCTTTCAAAAGTTTCCCACATGATACCTTTTTTACGTATGACCTTGACCTCTACGTTAGAATTGGTTATCATGGTATTTTTTTTTTTTTTTTTTATGGTGGCTGAGGTTTAAACTCCAGACCTTACATATTTTATACATTATCTTTACCAATTGAGCTAAGTTCACGAGGACATGGTAAAACAAATTTATAGTGACAATGTAGACTCTTTGATCTTCGAAAGATTTTGATCCTCCATTTAAATATTTTTTTACAAATTCATAATTTTGATCTTGTCAATTGATTATGCACTCTCAACCTTTTGTATATTTTTAAACGGTCTTTTTTTTTTGGCTTTGTATATTTTGGTCGGGACTCAAGTTAACTTAACATCCTATTTTTGAAAACTCTCAACAACTAAACGATTCATTTTTATGTCAAGCTACCTAATATGTTGTGATACTATCAAATTAAACAGTAGGAAAATTTCTAAAGCGGAGGAGAAAAATTGCACAATAAAAAAATACAAAGACCAAAATTACAGTTTTACTAAAATATGATTACCAAAATTACATTTAAGTTTAAAAAGAAACATGCATTCAAAATGCCATTGATTAATACAATCTTTTACCAATTATAAATTGATTCGAATTTTGACCGAAATAATTATTTTGCTTACCTCTCAACTACATTCTAAGAGGATGAAGATCTTTTTATTTTTTGGAATAGTGCCATTAGAGGATCCACAATGGCCACATCTTTTGGTACTTCACATGTATACATATCACTTATTTATAACTTTTATAGTAATATTTTATCGACGGTCAATCTCTTCAAGACTGCAACCTACCATCTCACACAAATTTCTTAAACGAAAAACTTGTTAACCATTTATCAATAATTCTATATCATTATATTTCAATATTTTAATATTTAAAAGGTGGGTCCCACTTAAGGTTTACTTCACGTGAAACAAATTCATCTGCAAGATGGAGGATGATCGAAGAAACACATTTTTTTTGAGAGGGGTCGTAGAAACACATGTTAAAATAAAAATATTGTCTTGAAAATAGTGAGAAATAACAAATGCCAAATTTAAGTTTATACTCTCTCCGTCCCATAATAACTGAGTCATTTGCAAAAAAAAAAAAAGTGTTTCAAAATAACTGAGTCATTTTACTTTTCAATACAATATTAATTACTTTTTTCCTTTTATAACTCTAATTAATACTACTTTCATCATTCCCAATTCAATATATTCCACTTTACATTTATGATAGTGGAAAATACACCAATACTTAATAAGTGCACTTAAAACTATTTCTCTCTCCTTCATTTATACATTTTTCTTAATACGTGTTAAATGAACTTTTGACTCAATTAATCCGAGACGGAGGGAGTACTTTTTGTTTCTTAACCACTACTCTCTCCGTTTTTAAATATAAGGAAAATTGACTTTTTAAGTTCACTCAATTAATTATGAACCACATACATCATTACTTAAATGAACCTAAAAAATCAATTTTGCTTATATTTAGAAACAGAAGGAGTAGTATTTTTTGAGTAAATTACACTTCCCTCTCCTCAAAGATGCTTGAATTACACTCCCCTCTCCTCTTATGTTAAAATATACACTTCCCTCCCTTGAAAAGTAAAATATATACTCCTCTCTCTTATAAGATGATTGAATTACAACTCTCTCCCTTAATAATTAAAATGCAGTACACTTTAATCTATTTTTAACATAAATAAATATTTTTATGATATATACTAATTTTGAACTAGTACCATTTAAGAAAAATCAATTCATTTCTTCATATTTAAATGTCAATGATAATTAAATTTAAATATTTTTCTATTGATTTTATAATTTAGAGTATAAAATAAACTTTTAAATAACCATGCTTTATTGTCTTTCGTAATTTTTCACATATTTTTATTTTATTTTGGGTTGTTTCATATTTTTTTATAGGGTTTAAAATTACACGTTAATGAAACTGTGAATAAAAAATAGCAAAAAATACGTATTTAAATGTTGATTATATTAAAATAGACTCACAATACTATTTTTTTTCAAAGTGTGTTAGGTTTTTATTTTTTTCTAGTTTATTAGAAATAAAAAAATTATTGAGGGAGTAAAGTGTAGATTTTAACATAAGAGAGGAGGAGAATATAATTCAAGCTTCTCTTAGGGGAGGGGAGTGAAAAAATTTCTAATATGTTTTGAATCAGAGAGGCGGGGAGTGTATATTTTAACATAAGTGGGGAAATTAGTGTAATTCAAACATCTTTGAGGGAAGAGGAGTGAAATTTACTCTATTTTTTGAAGTGTATTACTACCTCCGTCCCTAATTATAAGACCTTTTTGAGAAAATTTTTTGTCCCTTTTTATAAGAGCCCTCTGCTATTTCCAACTACATTAATTATTTCTTTATATGCATACCCCTATTTATTATACATTTTTTTTCTTCAATTAGCAATAAATAGCATATGGAAAACATAAACTAACTCTCTTTTAAGATAAAATTGATTACAAACAACTTTAATACAAATATCCATTTTCTTAATTCCCGTGATTTTAGCAAAAAGGTCATATAATTAGGGATGAAGGTATTACATCATAATTTTTTTTAATAATTCATTTCTGCTAATCCCTCTGACTAGATCCTCCCATTTGATTTGGTCTCTCAATCCAAACATCCATATATTTCGGCTCCACCGATTGTCCCGGGAAAGTACAAACAACACTTGTAAAAATCAATTAATCATTCAATTAACCAATTAATTAGTACTAATAAGTCAATTAATTAATTAATACTGTAACGGTGTTCCAGTACTTCAAGTCCACACAACACTCCTTCAACCACTGGTTTCATTTCAGTTTCACTCACTTCCTCACTCATATTCTCTCTCTCTTTTTCCGTTCCTTCGTTAAAACCCTAACTGAAACCCTTCCATTCCACTTTCGCACTTCTACATTCTCACGCGCCACCACTCTTCAGATCTAACCGCAATGCTCAACTAACTCCACCGTAAAATGTCGAATCCCGATCCCAACAACCGCCACCGGCACCCTTCCTGGCCACCGCCAACTGATTCCAAACCAATTCCGCCTTCTTCTTGGGCGAAGAAAACCGGTTTTAAACCCAAATTCTCTGGTGAGACTAATGCTAGTAATTCCGGTCAGATAAACCGGCTTCCTCCTGAACCGCCGCAAGTGGATCTTGAAGCCGGTTCGGTTCGTCCTCCATCAAACGGCGTCGTACAGAGTAATAATGTGAATGCAACCGCCGTTCCGGTTGCGGTGCCGGTTGTTAAAGATCAAACGGTGAAGAAACGGAGAGATTCTGATGGTGTTCCGAGTACTAATGGACAGGTGAATCCGGCACCGGGGACAGGTACGGGGACGGGAACAGAGCAGGCAACGCAGGTGAGGAGGACGTCGAGGAATGAGGAAGTTGTTGATGGTTTGGTTGTTGATGATGAAGGATTTGCGTCTAGGCATGCTCATATGAAATATGAGCTAAGAGATTTTCCTGGATTAGGTATAATTCGAAATGTTTTTGGAAATTTTGGTGTTTTGAATTTTATCTATGAGTTACGAAACCAGACACGGACACCTGACACATGATGCCGATAATAATTTGAGAAAATGAAATAATTTAATGTAATCACATGTTAGTTTCTAATTTTGAAAATTTGTTTTGATTATGATTGTGTTATGTTGTAGTTCCGATTGCGGTGTATGGTATTCAGCATTACATTTCAATGTTAGGTTCGTTGGTTCTTATTCCGCTTGTTATTGTTCCTGCCATGGGAGGTTCTCATGTGAGTGATTTTCGAGTTTTTTTGGTGTTATGTTTCTCCTTTATATTATGAAGCTGTTATTATGCTGTTGTCTAATGTGCTAATGAATATGCAGGAGGAAATTTCTAATGTCGTATCAACAGTGTTGTTCGTTTCGGGGTTGACTACTCTGTTGCATATTAGTTTTGGGTCGAGATTGCCTTTGATACAAGGCCCTTCATTCGTTTACTTGGCGCCAGCTTTGGCGATAATAAACTCCCCAGAGTTACAAGGCTTAAATGGAAATGATGTATGGATGTTTCTTTCTTCGTTTCTTTATGTTTTTGATGATATTAATTACTGTCTATATTTCAATCCATCAAAGTCCTGTGTTAGTTTTCCAACAATTTTTGTTATTCATAACATCACGTGGGATTGTCTTATTATAATTTTTGCCAGCATAATTGAAACAAGGAAGCTGATAAGGTATCTTTGTCATTTTGCAGAAATTCAAGCATATAATGAGGGAGCTTCAGGGGGCTATTATTATTGGGTCCGCCTTTCAAGCTCTACTTGGATATACCGGACTTATGTCACTCTTAGTAAGGTATGATTTTTTTCATTTTTCCAGTCAGCAGGATTTATTGCTGTGGACAGAGGGAATGTGTGTCACAAAGGTTGAGAAACTGAAGTAATAATAAAATCCTAGAGGTTAATCGGTCAAGAAACATTTGTAGGGGCAGAAAATATTTACACACAGAATTCATTTCTTAACTGATTATTATATTTAATGGATGACAAACATTAGACATCTTATTACATCATGCGATACTGCTGACTTTATCATCAACAAATTGGTTATTGGTATGGCTTTAATATCTGAATCACACCCATTTGGATGATCCTAAATCCTTGTCCATGCCTTAAGTCTTGAGGAGGACTGACAGTGGTACTTGTAGTTATAGGTTACATGACCAACCAATGATGGAATGCCAACAATCATTGAACCTAATTAATAAATACCTTAGTATTATTGACACAATTCAATTTTACTAGTTGAGCTAACTCTTATTAGCATTGTCATATTAAATAGTTAAAGAATACAATTATATGAGAGGACATATACAATCGAACACAGAGACTATAATAAGAGTAAGTTCACGTCAAGGTCTTTTTATGGGGATCCCATGTGGCAGATTTAAAAAAAAATTCCCCCTCACCTCCCCTCAAACAGTGTTGGGCAAGTTGCTCTTAGTATATTTAAATTAGATGGCCAAGAAATGTACTTTTGGATGCAATGTGAAACCACTTCAGTACCTGAGCTTTTTGAAATGAAAACATTTCATATCATTTCAGTTCAATGTAGTTGATAGCGACCCTCATTTTATGAGTTTCCTTTCAGGTTGATCAATCCTGTAGTTGTATCCCCAACTATTGCTGCAGTTGGACTTTCATTTTTCAGTTATGGATTCCCATTAGTGGGTACATGTCTTGAGATTGGTGCAGTACAGATATTAGTGGTTATTGTTTTCTCTCTTGTAAGTTTTTATTAATTGGCCTATTTCTTTTTTAAAATATTTATTTAAAATGTGTACTGTACATATTGTACTGGTTGTTGCACTTAACTAAATTTTGTTATCTGTTATTGCCTGCTTTCTACAGTATCTTCGTAAGATATCTGTTCTTGGACATCGCATATTTCTAATCTACGCAGTAAGTGGAATGTTACGTTATCTTTCTAAGTTATTCAACAGCGGTTGAAATAATATTATGTGGTGTAATAAATGATCTCTGTTTTCTTTATCTAACTGACAGATTCCTCTTGGTCTAGCAATTACTTGGGCATATGCTTTCTTGCTTACAGAAGCAGGGTTTTACACCTACAAAGGGTGTGATGTAAACATACCTGCATCAAATATGGTTTCAGAGCATTGCAGAAAGCATTTTTCTAGGATGAAGCATTGTCGGGTTGATACTTCTCATGCATTGAAATCCTCTCCATGGTTTAGATTTCCCTATCCGTTACAATGGGGTGTTCCCGTCTTTCACTGGAAAATGGCTCTTGTAATGTGTATGGTTTCCTTAATCTCATCCGTGGATTCGGTTAGTTTCTTGTCTTTTTCTGTTTTTGTTCCTGGACTGTATTTGTTGTCTTAATTCTATCTGTATATATGTAATAATTTGTCTTGCTTGTGTTATCATAGTTAACTATATTTGACACTCTTTTTTGGAAATTTATACTTGACCTGCGAAAATAACTTATTTTAGTGAAATAAGTAGAAATTTTTTGTGGTATTCACCAATGACTATTTGTAACTTCATTTTAACCGCAAGATTTATTAGTGATGGGGAAATTTTTCTGTGAATGAAATATCTGGAACTCTGGAGGTTGTTAGTTGTCGGATAGTCTATCAAATCCAAACATAAAACAATAGACGACAGCTTTCCGTATTTTTAATTTCTAAGTGTATGTTCAGCAACGAGTTTGGCTACCGTCACCGCACAATGCAATGCATTTTAACATGGAAATTTAAATCTACAAATTGTAGCTGTGGATTGTAGCTACGGATGGACGTGCGTTTACAAGGCACTCATCGCCAAAACAAACATAGCATAAATGATTAATAACTTTTCTTTTCGCTATTCTTCGTTTCCATTTCAAGCAGAAATCGACAGCAAGGGCAACTAATTAATTTAGGTTCTATCTACCTGGGAAATGACTGAATCATAGGAAATAACCCTAAAAGTTGGCAAGGGCCCGTTTGGTTTGAAAAAATTATTCTATTTTCTGTTTTCACTAATAATTACATAAGTATCACATTTTTTTTCTTTTATTTTCAGTTTGATAATGGTTTTTGATGGTTTACAAATGAAACAGTGAAAACAATCTACAATTGTTCACTGTTTCTTATACCAATATTTGAAAACAGAAAATGAAGATTTATTTTTGTAATTTATATAAGCTGAAAATAGGAAACAAAAATAGAAATTGTTTCTTAAACTAATCTGGTTCTAAAATTTCAAGAGTTTAATGATTCAAGCAATTTTGTGATTAGTCATATATCTTATCATTTACTAATTTATTAGAGATTTACAACTATCTAGAAAAGGGCATCCAAGGGAGGATCGGACCCCTTGTGAATCTGTTGTAGACTCTAGCTGTTGTATTTGAACAGCTTGATGCCATGATTCAAACCTATGACCCCAATCACATGACACTAGCTCCCACCTTTGTGCCAAGGCTCCCCCTTCTAATAATATACTATCTTAAAATTAAGATTCTATGTTCTTTGTATTTTTCTTTATATGCAGGATTTACATATCACTAAATTTTGTTGGTGATATTCATTTGCTTTAAACTTTGCAGGTTGGCTCATACCATGCATCTTCTCTATTGGTAGCATCGAGACCTCCAACTCCTGGAGTTCTTAGTCGAGGAATTGGTTTGGAAGGTCTTTGTAGTGTCTTGGCTGGTCTCTGGGGAACTGGAACTGGATCTACAACTTTAACCGAAAATGTTCATACAATTGCCGTGACTAAAATGGGAAGCAGGCTGTCTGTTCAACTAGGTGCATGCTTTCTGATATTGTTGTCTCTCATAGGTAAGGTTCTTTTATTGTTCTGTTCTTGAATATTAAACTTTATCGAAGTACACTTATTTTAAAAAGCATTGAGTTATAAAGATGAAAACTGAATAGCCATTTAGGCTATGCATATTTGATATTTTATCAGAAGAAATACATGCTTGCATGCTATTTGATATTATTTATCATTCAATTTCTTTGGTTTCCTTGGTTGCACAATGACATTGAATTTACATTTTGCTGGTTCTTCATTAGTTTCATCTATTATGACATCCAAGTGATGCTTTAGTTTCTAATCTCATGTCAATTTTTTTCCTAACAAATGATTACTGCAATTTTCACTCGATCAATAATTTCCTAACGAATGAACAAAGTGATATGGTTTTCTTGGCCCAAGTTGCCTAAAGCTATGAAATCATCTAACGTGTAATGACGGACAAATTTACAGTTATTGTTAATATTTAGCCTTTATGTAATGCATGCATTAAGTATTGATATAGCTTAGGGTTTATGAAGTCGCATCCGATGTAGGATATCCGAGACTGATATCACTACAGTTGAGAGTGAAAGGAGATAATAAACTGTGGTAGACAATAGATGCAATGGGCATTATACATTTTCATAGGCTTCTGATTCTTGATGTTAGATACTAATAGTAATATACATTTTTTATGTCATTTAAGATAGGTCTTAAGCCTGTCAGTTTTATATGCATTTACCGGTGCCCTAAATGATTGAGAGAAGCTGGTTTTTAAGATTTTAATTTGTAACTGTACGACATGTTTGTAAGGAAACGATCAATTTGTAGTTTGAAATATTAATTACATACCAAAGCAGGGCCGGCCCAATGTATTTTGAGGCCTAAAGCAAAATTTAAGATGGGAAGGGAAAGTAATAGTAATATTTTATTTTATATTTATTATAAAATTTATATTTTTAAAGTATAATTTTTAAAATTAATGTATATTAGTTTGTATGCAGACAATAGTGGAATTTAACCCCAAAAGAAAATAAAAATAGTGGAATTTAACCAATTTCTGCTAGACCAAAATAATTAAGCAATGTAATCAGAATAAAGTTACACTTAATTTTCTCAAATAAAAATGTAGACATAATTGCAGTCATTTATAATGTATGTGTTGTCACAATTTAATAAAACACATGACATGTGGTTTATTTTTTGGTTGGATTAAGTTTTTGTTTTTTCAGCGGAAAGTTTCGTTGTTTATTATAGGATAAAGATAAAATAACAATAGAGTTTGACCAATTTCTTTAAGGAGACTAAATCAATTAACAATAACTGTTGTGGGGAAAAACTAGAACATAGTTGTTATCTAAATAAAAACTAGGATATGTTTTTTTTTTAAGGGAAAAACTAGAACATAGTTGTTATCTGACAATAGTTATATTGTGTCATCACTTTTTTCCTTACAGGAGTCTCATCACATTGTTAATAGTGCAAAGGTTCACTCCAAAAAAAAAAATTATAGTAAAAGTAATTTTATTTTTTTTAATAAAACATTACTCTAAAAATGTTTTTGAATTGGACTAAATGTACACTGTATTCAATTTCAATTTTTTTAAGATTTAGAGGAAATTTAAGATAGAGGAAATCAAAATGAAAGACTAGCAAGAATCGATCTCTAGGCGCTTCTTCCTTTGTTGCATATTACTACCATCGCATCATTCATTTTTTTTATAATTGTTTACAAGGGTTAAATAAACATATTAAGAAAATATGGCATATGTATAATATGTGTGTGTGTGTGGGTTATTCATTGCCAAGCCCATCAACGACATAACAGAAACTTCAGAAAAGCTGTTGATTTTTTACACTGATCCTATCCCTTTTTGGGGCGGCATAAGCCATAAGACAACTCGAATATACAATTCATTCATAGAAAACATTTCATGCAAATTTATCCATGTTTGATCATGCTTATTCTGTACCGCAGGTAAGATTGGAGGGTTCATTGCTTCAATTCCTGAAGTTATGGTTGCTGGTCTCCTCTGCTTCATGTGGGCAATGCTCACAGCTTGGGGCTTGTCAAATCTACGCTACAGTGAGGCCGGAAGCTCTCGCAATATCATCATAGTTGGGTTATCATTGTTTTTCTCTCTTTCCATACCTGCCTACTTTCAACAATATGGCATCTCTCCGAATTCCAACGTGTCTGTGCCAAGTTATTTTCAGCCCTACATTGTTGCTTCTCATGGGCCTTTCCACAGCAAATATGGAGGGGTATGCCACTGTCATGTTTTTCACCATTATGATTTATGAAGTCCTTTGAATTTGCCTGCACCAATTTTTGTGATCTAAATTACCATTGTGAAATTTTTGGAAAAAATAATAAATAATCCAAAGGCCACCTTGTTTTTTTTTATATCAAGCCAAACACCACTAAATTTCTCAGGGTGGTGTGCTGGTGACAAAACCATGTTATTGCATATTATTTCCATTATCCTGTGATTGGAAACTGAAGCTACTCTCATTCGATGGGAACGGTTTGGTGGTTTCATAGGTTTTAAGGTCAATTTTGACATCTAGAATTAATGCAGTGAACTAGCTAATATGAATATGTGGATTTGGCTTTAGATATGTGATTGGAAACTGAAGCTACTCTTATTCGATAGGAATGGTTTGTTGGTTTCATAGGTTTGAAGGTCAATTTTGACATATTGAATTAATGCAGTGAACTAGCTGATATAGTAATATGAATATGTGGATTTAGCTTTAGATATGTGGTTCCCTTGTTATTTTAATCCTTGAATGATGATTAAAACCCCTTGGTTGAAATGTTTTCTATATGATGAGTGCTATCAACACATTCTCTAACATACACTTTCCTACACACTTCCTCTTATTGGTTACATTCAAACGAGTCTCGCTATATAATGTGGGTCCCTTAGAAATTTGGTGAATTTCTACTAATGTGTTGCTAGCATTCTGTTTGCTGACATGTTTGTTTTTTCTGAAAAGCACTAATTAATCTGTTCCTTTCGCAGTTGAACTATGTCTTGAACACACTTTGCTCGCTACACATGGTGATAGCGTTTCTTGTTGCTGTTATCCTGGATAATACTGTACCTGGCAGTCGGCAGGAGCGAGGGGTATATGTTTGGTCTGAACCTGAGGTAGCCAGAAGGGAGCCTGCTGTTGCTAAAGATTATGAGTTACCCTGGAGAGCTGGTCGGATTTTCAGGTGGGTGAAGTGGGTTGGCCTGTAATTCATGTCTCGGGTTAAATGATGGATAGTAATAGGTCATGTTACATAGTAAATTTGTATAC
>Ga0315914_1006706_pt1 | contig 16212 bp, 9 predicted proteins | sample MpolenodulesMG_FD_203920 | JGI IMG/M metagenome (GOLD analysis project Ga0315914, IMG submission 203920) | Medicago polymorpha root nodule microbial communities from Los Angeles, California, United States - elongated nodules | ecosystem: Host-associated > Plants > Roots > Nodule | place: USA... | reverse complement strand
GTAAAGTTAGGGGGTTGAAATGTGATTTTTTTTAATAGGGGGCAAAAATTGCTACCGAGCTAAACATAAGGGGTTAAAAGTGCATTTTAGCCTTCTTAATTTGATATCTTGGTTGCTACTAATCTTTTGTTTTATACACGTCTTTTTTCTCTAGCTATTGCTTTTTTTTTTGAACAATTCTCTAGCTATTGCTTGTTACCAATATTATTTTAAAAATTACCACTAATATTTTATTAATGTACATGTGCATGCACTCATCGAAGAGGCATAAGAGGCTTGTGGATAATTTCACTCATCGATATCACAACTTCCACCATTATCTTCCTCTCACAAAGAGTCGTGATGGCAACACTGTCCGTCACAAAATGATTCACCATTGGTGTGTGATAGAGGTAACAATTTCATCATAAAAAATTAAAGAAGAGTTTGTTTTCACCAATTTGGAAGCATCAATTTCTTCTCGCAGCATGTCCATGATTCTCTTTACACCGATTTTTAGTAATGTAAACTTCATTATCAATCAACGATCTAGGATTGGATAAATGTCTTTTTATAATGTTCGTTCGTGATTTATGATATCACTTCATGCGTTCTTTAAGAGCAAAATTATTGTTCTTATTAATGTTAGAATTACATCCAACAACTTTTAATAACAAGTTGTCTCATGACAACATAATAGAAAAATACTCAAGTGAGCATATTCAAAAGAAAGATGAAAAGAAATGCAAATTACAAAAGAAACCCATGAACCTGTTTGCCAACGCGGCGTCAGTGTTACAAGGCTTTCAGAAAATAAGATCTAACCCTTTGTTTTTATTATAAAATGATATATGTGTATATATATATATATATATATACACCTTGCTGGAAAAACTACCAATAATTTCCTATACTTCGAGCCCTACACTTAGCATAATTACCAAGACATTAGAAAATAACTTCCATGCACTCCAATTGTAACTTTTCTTTCTCCGTATCATTGGTCAAAAACCATATGCGTACAACACATTAAAGCACTTGGTCGAAAATGTGGTATGTCGATGTCTGTATGCTCGTGGTCAAAATCTCTTTGCACTTTGTAGCATGTGAAAATATTTTATTTTTGGTATTAACAGGGGCCACCCAAAATGAGAGGAATAACATTTTAAAACATAATACCAAAACTTAACAAACGGTGTATGGTCTTCTTTCGACCACTTAATCATTTTTCTTTTACATTTCTTCAAGTCAAATTCAAATTTAGTAATCCTTCGAATAAATCCAAAATGGATTGATCATATGAACCTTCTTTTATTGTTATTTATGCCCTCTCTCTATTAACCTTCTATTTAAAAATCTTAAATAAAACGGAGAAAAGTATTTTGATAAAAAACACAGTAAAAATAAAAAAACAAAATATAAAATTGTCAACACAATTCAAACCCTCTCTTGTGTTTTCCCGCGTCTTAAGAATGGCCCTATCTGTTTTTCTAACTTGGATTAAAAAAATTATCTTCAAAGGAACTCAATGAGTAATTTATTGATAAGTCTATAAATTGATTAGATTCTTGAAGTCTTGGAAAATAAAGAAAAGACTTGTTGCTTCTATTTTTGAAGTTGTTTCTTTAAAAAATTAGAAGGAACCCTTTAGAGTTTGAAAATGAAACAAATCTTTGACAACCTCTCTCTTAGAGGCGGGGATATTATTTTTTGTTAAAAAGGACCGAAATTGCATCAAACCTTTCGACAACCTTTTACAGGGTGGATGATTTTTTATTAAAAAAACAGTTGTGTTGGAGTTTGAATATACTAAGTGGCTTTTGAAAATGCTGAAAATGAAGGATGTTATGCGAATAATAATATTCACGTCTTAAGAAATTATTTTTAAAGGAGATTGTTTTTGCTATAGGCATTAGAAATCCTAGAACTTAATTTCTAAGTTTAAATTGGGTATTTGGATACAGTTTGAACCAATATTATTTCATAAAAGTATCGAGTTCTTGTGGGAGACAGTTTGAACCAATATTATTTCATAAAAGCATCGAGTTCTTGTGAATTCGTTTTTTTTTTTTTAAATTCAAGATTTTTGCTACATTGTTTCAAATTAGAGCCTCCTCCTAGTTAAATATAGGAATATAATTTGGTGTTGAGTTGGTTTGGAATAAAAGAAACCCTATGTTTGATTTATGATGTAGGTTGAATTTAGGGCTAGTATAAGGATTTGAGGGACATTATTTTAACTTAACCAAATGTCGATTCAAGGTGTTAGAGGTCTAAGAGAAATTAATTGTGTTTGTTTAAAGAAAACTTGTTGAGATAAGGACACTTTCGAAAATACATCACGGAGGTGCCAAAAATTGGAATTTTTGAGGTGCCAAAAATCGGTGGCCGATTTGGCTAAATCGGGGCCCGATTTTGGTTGATTCTGGAGACTCCTGTCTCGACATTTTTCGGTGTCTGAAGAGTGAGAATCGGCGCCCGATTTCGCGCAGCAGCATAAAAATAAAACGTATTTTTATGTCCTAGATTTGTTCCAATTTTTTAGGGATGCTTTTACTATAAATATAGACCTTGTATCAGATGAAAATGTGAGTAGAGAGCCAGCAAACAAGGGTTGAGAAGTCAACATCAAAACTAGGGTTTGTAGAGAATTCTCTTGGCAACAAACACTAGGGTTGGGATTGATTCACCTTGGAGAAACACTACTAGGATAAAGTCTTTTGGTCACGGGAAGAGATTCAGGACTTTGGGTAGAATTAGGTTTGAATACTGATTCTTGTAACCCTTTGATATCTCTTTTGTAAAGTTACTCATCATTATAGTGGAACGGATAACTTCTCTCTCCCCCAGACTAGGTCAGTATTTGACCGAATTGGGTAAACAAATTCCGTGTGTTCTTTCTTTTTTTTTCTCTCGGTGTTTTCTATTTTTACTTGTGATTATAACTGTCACCAACGTTGTTTTTGGTTGCTTAATTATTTTGCTCCACACATCAAGTATTTTATCGGTGTGATTTTTTAACGAATTCACAACACATCATACCATGTTTAAGTAGTAACTTGTTCCTTATGAGGGTTTTTTTTTTTTTACAAATGTTTGATTAGTAACTTGTTCCTTATGAGGTGTTTTTTTTTTTGACAAATTGTTCCTTATGAGGTTGATTATATGAATATTTGTATTGTGATAATTTTACATAATTACTAGTGGGTAATTAATGTACCTAATTGGCTAAGTGCTTTCTTTGTAATGTACTTATTGACTTTTGGCCGTTTGAATGAATGAAATATCAAGCTTTTTAAAATAAAATTCGGACGTTCAATTTTTTTATTGGTTTAACAATCCAATATATTGTATCCAAAAAACTTATGTTGCGTGATTGTATTGAATTGGAAAATACCTTGTATTCCCATTAAGCCTATTTACTTTATAAAGACTAGCATCCCCATCTTTCTTCTTATATTTTTAAAAATTATAGATATTGTAAACTTTTATCCTGATATTTAAAACATTAAGTTATTTATTTTTTAGGTAAGGATAAAATGGTAAATAGAAAGTTGAAATTAAGGGTAAAATTGAAAGAAAAATATTACACAAAAGCATTAGAGTAGAAATGAAGGAAGAAACCATGTCTTGATGGTCCAGATACTTGACCCTTGCCTTGTACCACCAACTTTATGAATCAATATAAGTGTGTGTAAAGGTCTTTATTTATAGGCATCTTTACTTCTAGGTTAAGTTAGGATTTATGGGTCTTTATGAGTTTAGCTCAATTGGTATTGACAATGCATAATATATGCAAGGTTCGGGGTTCAAACACCGGCCACCACAAAAAAAAAAAAAGAAGTTAGGTTTCATGGACTTTTTTCTCCAATCCAGCTTGAAAAACAAGTTGAATGTGTATTTTACCTGTCAGAAAGTGCAAGAGCGCATTAGTCAGCCCATGGGGCTGTGTCATGCACACGTGGGCATCTTCCATGCGCATTGGGCATCCTCTAGGGGCCGAATTTTACAATTTTTCGTTCTTTTTTCAAGCGATCTTCCATCTGAAAATGTCTTGGAACTTGGGATGATTATTTGTGTATTATCTTAAAAATCCTTCTAAGCAACTTTGATCTTCATTATTCAAATCCCTTAATCCTCAACGTGGTGTCTTGTTTTGCCGTATTATATGGTTTATCAATAAAAAAGACTCAAAATAACTATGTAGTTGCATGAATATGGAAGAAACACAATGACTTGAACGAAAATAATAGAAAATGTCCCTCAAACCATTAACAACTCCTCTAAATAACTTTTAAATTTTCTTAAAATGCAAATAAATAACTAAAAACAGCATAAAATATCATATGTTGATTTGTCATCAAAATGCCAAAAAGACAATGTATTAAAAATAAACGGTCAAAGCACAATGAGTGCTAAGAATTGGAAGGTTACAAAGTTCTGAAATACAAAAACATTACCGTAAACAATATTGTCTCCAAATCAAGCAACAAAAATAATTTAGAATTAAATTACAGAAAAAACCACTCCTAAACATATGAATGATTGAGTACTTCATTGATAGAAATCATATGAATTTTTTTTAGCTTTGACTTGATCAATGACCAATCTATAAATTTTACCATGTCTAAAAGAGTATGAGCTAACATTTCTTGATTACCAAACACCTCAATGCGGTGCTTCTTAAATCATATATATAAATAAAAATTGCATCATAAATAAATTTTTGTAAGAAAAAATTATTTATAATTTAATAAATCTTAATCACAAATTTAGCCACTTCTCTATGATGTCCATCATCTTACAAACAAGTAAGAATAATGCTCTTTAAGCACCTAGTTTTTTTTGCCGCATGAACCTCAAACTATCAAGAATATCTCTAACGGTGATTAACTATTATTCGCCGCTGAAAAGTAGTTTGAAACCGTTTCTATGAACGACAATTAACTATCGTTCACATAAACAGTAGTTGGGATGCAGTCGCATGAAGAAACGCAAACACAATATCAGAGACTAAGAATTGGCCAAATCGGGCACACAAACTTATACACTTTCAAGCACTCATTCATATGAACAGTACAAATAATCAACCACAAAATTAATTTGATTAGCAATTGGGCGCACACACGTAAAAACTCTTAAACACATGCAACATTTAAAATGAAATCATCATTCAAATTGCATAAATTTGTAATTAATCTATTCCAAAGGGAAAAATAATCATCAGAAAGACCTGCTCCTTCGTTCAACTTGATATTGAGTGTCCGACAATGTTTTATTTGCACACTGTTCAAGATACGCATATAGGTCGACACTCCTGATCTGCTGGAATATATCCATAGTATCTTTGCCATACTCCTCCTATATCGAAACCTCAACATTTGCTGGCCAAGGTTGTTCTCCCTTGACTGAGGGCACTACTTTAAGATGAGATATCCTTTGGTTCCAAGAAATGTCACCTAGTATGTGCTGCCACCGGTTACGTTCTCCAAGAATAGACCCCGCCAGCCTCATGTATAACCTACATCAAATAATCTTGGAAAGTCTGATCTACCTAGAAGACATTAATAGTAGGCGTGTATGTGGGTCTATTTGGGTTGGGTTTTGTCAAACCCAATACCCGAACCTCGGTTTGGGAGAGGTAAAGTAACCATCCGTTACGCTATTAGACCAGTTTCGACAAACCCACTAATTTTCAATTTGGGTTCAATTGGGTAGTGGGTACCTAAATTATGTTTATTTATTTTTTTGTTAATAATATTAAATGACTAAATGGCGAGTCCTCATATTTTTTCCATAAAAATTACTCTATTTTTTTATTTTCTTAAAAAAAATGTGTAACATATTTTCATTATATTTTAGCGTCATAAAATAATAAATGATAATGTGAAATAATAAGTTTCATCATAAATTACTTGCGACAAAATAAAGTTGCACGATATAAAATTGCATTAGCATCAATTTATTCAAAAAATGCAACATCCTAATTTGTAACTTTAGCATGTTCTGATTTTTGATATAGAGGTTGTATTGTGTCAATTTTCGAAATTAGACTTGATTTATGACCAAAACTTTTGGTATTCTTCTTTTTCTTCCATGTGAAAATAAAAATAAAAATGTTGCCATTATTGGGTAAGTATTTGGGATTAGGTCTGGTTTTACCCGAAACCCATTATTTTTTATGGGATTTTCCTTTTTTAAAACAATACCCACCCAATTACCCAGCCCAACCCACATTTTTGGTTTTTTTTGGGTGGGTTAGATCAATTTTCCGGGTTGACCCAACCCATATACACCCTTAAATAGCTGATGCGATGGAAAGATGCATCAAAATGGTCTATGTACGATCATACTGCCTCATCACCCGCTCTAGCAAGAGGCCATAAACCATCTTGCAACCATACTTTATGCAACCAAAGTACCAACAAATATTATCGAATGGAGCCTCTAACGGTGATCACTATATGGGTTGAAGATCATGCCGTATACCTATAGACAATCAAAGTAGGTCTTGTAGATGTCTGGTAACTTGTCACCCTTTCCGGAATGAACTGCGAAGCGCATGGTACACTAGTGCAAATCAGGGATACAAGACCTGATTTTTAAAGATTTCAGACCTGTTTTTGTGCAAAAGTGGTCTTAAATCTCTAAAAAAACAGGTCTTGTATCCTTGATTTGCACTAGTGGTATGTCGACGTAATAGTTGAGGTAGATGTCATATGGATATATTCCATTGAAATGCTCAAGTATGGATAAAAATGTCGTGTTAGGCTATCGAGAGCCAACATAAAACTTTTTTGAAACTTTATGACATAGATCAAATATGTAATAATGTGAATGCTAAGTCATTTATGAGAGACAATATGTTGTATAACTCGAGTACAATGTCAAATGAGCAAGAGTTGATGCATGACATATAAATACAATGAAAACTAGGAAAGGATTTCGACATTTTTGTGATGATTTAGAACACCTTAAAATAAAATTTTGAGTATATTTAAAAGGCTTAATTATACGACTACAAGAAGCAATTTTTTAAAATGAGATCTAAATGGACATGTAAGAAGAGTATCGAAATGTTTTTAGGGTTGCGTTTCCAATTTCAATTTCCATATTTACATCTCATTCAAAGATTGCTTTTACCTCTTATTTTGCTTAATTTAAAATATAAACTTGACTCTTGGCCCCATAAATAAAGCATGTTTTTGCCCTATATATAGAGAGATTACTTCATTATTCTTTATCAAACATTATTGCATTGTCGTTGCCAAGAAGTGGCATGGCTTACTCAAAGGTGTATGTGTTTGTTGGTCTTTTTGTTATTCTCTCTTATCAAGTTTTAGCTGAAGTTCCGTTGCCTCCACCTCCTATTCTCGGTGAGTCATATATATTTCAAAAATCTATGAATTACTAGCACCCATTCTTTTAAGAACCAATGGGTTAACAAAAAAAAAATCATACAGTTATGGTAAACAAATTTTACACATGCGTTTAGTCATTTCACACTTTTGTTTTTTTAAGGACTATCACACTTTTAATTTGTTGATAAATTTTACTGTATCTACACAAATATTAATATGATTAAAATATGATTAGAGAAAGCGAGACAAATTGAAAAAGATTGCAGTTTTTTTGTTTTTAAGATCATCGATTAACACTCTTTAAAGTGTGTTTTTTTTTTATAAATAAATAAAAATTAAGAAAAGGTTTTTTCACAAAACTTGGACAACTGGTAACCAGTTAAGGCTCTGTTTGGCAAAGCCAAAAAAGTAGTTTATAGCTTATAAGCTCGTCTGACAAAAAAAAAACTGTGTTTGGTAACGGCCTCTTTAGAACGAGCTTATAGCTTATTTCAGGAGCTTATTTTCCAGACGCTGTTTAAAGTAGCGTTTGAGCTTATAGCTTATCATCTTTTGTCTCATTTTTACCCTTATTAATTTAACTAAAATCCATTTTTATCCTTTGCACTAAATAGCTATGTTTAAGAAAAACATGTTACGTTTAATTATATTTCAATTTCAATGGCTGATAATAAATACATACTCACGTTATTTTTTGGTTAGAAAATATATACTCAAATTTACATAACATTTCTCTTAAAATAAAACAAATGTTACTTTTCACTTAAATGGTTAAGGATTTCATTAATAGAAACTTTGTCTTGAAAATAAAAGTCTTTACTTTTTTCTTAGCAATAATTACTCCATTTTTCGATGCAAACTTACTTATTTTATTACTTTAATCAATGCCCCAAGGGCAATGGTTAGCATTCTCCTTAAAAAAAAAAGTGTTGTCACAATTAGCTTTTTCTTAGAGGGTCACAAGTAATTTTTGTTTAACTTTTTTCAAGGTTTTGTTTAATTTTTTTATAAAGTATAAAAACTAAAATAAAATAAATTTTGAAATAAAACATCAACAAATTTATGAATTTAAAAATAACATATGAAAGGCGTATTAATTAATATATTTAAATTACTAAACTTTAAATATTTTAAATATCAATTGATATAAATTTTATTATGAATTAAGAATACCATTTTATGTTATTCTACATTTATCAACCAGTTGAACCATTACTTTTACCAAACACTTCAAGTAGCTTATCAACTATCTGTCATCAGCTAAAAGCTATAAGGTATCAATCATCAGCCATCAACTAGCTTATTAGATATCCGCTATTTTTACCAACTAGAGTCCATGAATAAAAAAAGGTGGGGGATTTGGCTCATTCTCATTGGTGTGTGTGAAAAGAGTGTGCTAGAGGGTGTGACCCTAGCATTTCTTACTGACACGTATATGTGATTTTCTCGTCAATATTTAAAAAATAAATAAAATAAATGCTTATTTAGGATGTAGATAAGTCGTATTGTTAATTTTGATATATAAATAACTAAGCAAATGGACTCAACAAGGACGAATTGTTTATAAAAATCTGAATTCGATTTTTGTATGGAACAATTATTGGTTAGACATTATTTACCTCTTGACCGAACTACAAGCGTCCATTTCCCTTTAAAACTAAAGGGCTAACACCAAATTATTATTTATTTTCATATATACATCATCTGGTCATTGTTATAAACAAAAATTAACATTTTAGATTCATTCATTAGAAGATGTATGTGATATATAACAAAGACATATAATCGTTAATTGAATGAATCTAAAATGTAGATTTTTACAACATTAAAAGATGTATGTGATGTATAACGGAGTGGTGTACATTTTAATGTAATTTTATTTACATCAACAAGCAAGTGTAAATTAACAAGAGGAATGATATTTTGACAACCATTTTTAAACAACTTTTAGTGACAACCTTTTTCCTCTCTTTTCATTGGACAATAACAATAGAGTGAGAAAAAAGAAGAGAGAGAAAAAAGTACAATGAGAGTATAAAAGAGAGAGTTATCACAAAAATTGTTTAGAAATTATTGTTCAAATATCATTTTTCAATTAACAAATAGTTGTGGTCAATGAAGAGGATATACGTCCAAATGGCCCCAAGAAACTTCTATTTGTAGCTCTAGAGACCGTAGAGGCGGTTAATGAAATGATTCACCATTATAAAAATAGTGGTAAGACATCATTAACACTATTTTTACATTTTATGTTTCTATGACATAATGCTCATTTTCTACCATTATTGTAGGCAAGATGCATAAAGTGATGATTCCAGCAGCTGATTGGATGACTATCCGTGCAAATCTGATCAAGAAGAAGTGTGCTGAAACTATACCTAATAGCCGAAAATTTCTAAAGCACTTATGTGAAGACGATAAAGTTTTCTTAAGTGATGAGGAAAATAATGTTTTCAAAATTGACGAAGAAAATAAAGTTTCCTTAAGTGACAGGGAAAATAAAGCTTCCAAAAGTGATGAAGAAGATCATGTTTCCAAAAATGATGACGGAGATCAAGTTTCCAAAATCGTTGAAGAAGATGCGGTTTCTAAAAGTGGCAAGGAAGCTAATGTTTTCAAGAGTGACGAGGAAGATAAAGTATCCAAAAGTGGCAAGGAAGATAATGTTTTCAAAAGTGATGAGGAAGATAAAATTTCTCTAAAAAAATAATCCAATTAAACCAGCTATCAAAAGTGTATGTGTATTCTTGTGAAAAAAAAAAGTATGTGTCTATCACTTGGTGCTGATGAGGAAGAATTCATGAAGGCGCGAAAGTCATGGTTGGTAATGGCAGGGATGAATGAAACTTTGTATTTTAATTCGTTGTTCTGATTTATTAGTTTTTCATTGCGTTAAAACTTATGTCAGTTTATGGCAATATATTAGAATGATTTTATTGTATTATCCTGTTTTGTTTTTTAAATAATGCACAACATTTTCAAATATAATAGACTGTATTTTGTTGATTGTTTGCATTCTTTATATGTTATGATCGAGCAAGAAAAAATAATAATGAAATACATATACAATTTCATTAAAATTTCACTTAATCATCAGCGTAGGGTGTTGCAGAATGGTTGAGCAAGAAAAATTTCATAGAATGAACAAAATTTCAATACAAACATCAACGGGAGTGAAAGACAATCTAATGGCAGTTAATTAATATCATTATTAATTTGGTCATCATCCAAAGAAGTACACTTGAGACTAATGAGAATTTATCCATTTTAATGTCTTACATTTGCGGAATTTCTTTATTTTAATGTCATTTAAGCGCGTCTCCCATTATACAATATAAGACCATCCACAATGATGGGTGCTTCACCTATTTAGCACCACATTAAATAGGCACCCTCATTGTGGAGAATAATATATGGGTGGCTATGGAGAATGGTGGTTATGGAAGCACCCTCTCTCTCTTCATTTTTCAGGGTCTCATTTAATAAATCTTAATAAAATAAATAAATGTGGTTAAAATATAATGACGTAAAATTATTTGTGGGACCTATTTTATAATTTATTTTGAGATGCAGGGTTGGAGAAAAGTGATGCTTATTAAGTATTACCGTAAAATAAGTGATGTGAACATATGAAATAAATGTAGGCACCTAATTTATGGTGTTCTGTTGTGGATGATCTAAGTATTCAAATGTAATTTCTATACATTCCCATTACAAAAACTATGACCTTAATGTCATTTATGCGCATTTCATTTACAAAAGTTATGTCTTTTAATTCATTTATGTGATTTCTCAATAAAAAAATTATGAATTTTAATAACATTCATCCGTCATCTTGTTACTGAATATATATGTTTTAATGTCTTTTATGCACCTCCCCGTTATAGAGTTCCTGCATTTTAATGTTGTATGCGGCTTCCTTTTACATAATTTTGACATTTAATGTCATTTACGTTCATTTCCATTACATAATTTCTGCATTTTAATGTCATTTATGTGCTTTTCCATTATAAAAATTATGGCTTTTATTGTCCTTTATGCGTCTTTCCATTTTCAAATTTATGCTCTTTAATGTCATTTATACGCTTTTACATTATAGGATATTTGTATTTTAATATTCTTATTATAAAGTTCATCCACTTTAAGGTCATTTATGAACATCCGTGTTAGCAGATTTCATGTCATTTTAATGTGATTTATGCGGCTTTCCATTACAAAATATTTGCATTTTAATGTCATTTATGTTTCTTTCCGTTACAAAATCTCTGTGTTTTAATGTCATTTATGTGTCTTGCCTTTACAGAATCTCTGCATTTTGAGATTATTCATGTGCAATCCTTCTACAAAATTTTCTTCACATTAATGTCATTTACGCGTCTTTCCATTATAAGTCCATGCTTTTTAATGTCATTTACATGTCTTCACATTGTAGATTTTCTGCATTTTAATGTCTTTCACATATAAAAAAATATGGCTTTTAATGTCATTTATGCGTTTTTCCATTTAAGAATTTATACTCTTTAATGTCATTTATGTGCATTCCTTTTACATAAAATTTTGGATATATTTAAATTGCTTAATTATGCGACTTCAAGAAATAATTTTTTAAGGTCACCCCTATCTTCTTCTTCTTTTTGTCAGAGGGGTGATTTAGGTCAATTTTGACCCAAAAATCACCCCTCCGAGTTGTTTTTCCTTATATCCTAATTGAATAAGTGATTTAACATATTTTCTGTTTTCTTTCGTTTGTTTTTGTTGATTTCGTCGTATTTGAACGACTCTGTTTGTTTTGATTTTCCGTCTTTGTGCGGTGTGTTTTTGATTTCTCGTCTTAGTGCGGTATTTATTTGATTCAGGTTGAAAGATTAGCTTTGAGCAAGTGCAAATCCGATCAATGACAATGACTTTGGCGTCGTCAACGTTGCAGATCTGGAGACATGAATATTCCAGAGACTTTAACATAGTCATATTAGTCTTATTTGTAGGCATAAGTACTTTGCCCTTTTATGCTATTAACATAGACGTTGTTAGTTTGTTTACAAATTCATCGTTTTTGTTTTTTGTGAATTTGAATTTGTATTGTATCGATGTACTCTATCAATTTGAATGAATGAATATCATTTATTTTTGTAAAAAAAATATATATTAATTTAAGATCTAAATGGACATGTAATTAAGAAGAGTATCGAAAGGTTTTTAGGGTTGCGTTTCCAATTTCAATTTCCATATTTACATCTCATTCACAGATTGCTTTTACCACTTATTTTACTTAATTTAAAATATAAACCTGACTCTTGGCCCCATAAATAAAGCATGTTTTTGCCTTATATATAGAGACAACTTCATTATTCTTTATCAAACATTATTGCATTCCCGTAAAAAAAATTAAAAAATCAAACATTATGGCTTACTCAAAGGTGTATATCGTTGTTGGTCTTTTTGTTATTCTCTCTTATCAAGTTTTAGCTCAATCGCCGTTGCCTCCGCCTCCTATTCTCGGTTAGTCATTCTAGTAATGTATAGTTTAATTTTGTAAGACAAATGCATATATTTCAAAAAAATCTATAAAATACTAGCACCCTTTCCTTTAAGAACCAACGGGTTGACAAAAAAAAATCATACGGTCTTGGTAAAAATATTTACACATGCATTTAGTCATATCACAATTTTGTTGTTAATTCTTAATAAATCTACACAAATATTAATACAATTAGAGACATGTATAAAACTTGTCAATTCAACTAGACTTTTACCCACTTTTGTACAAAAAAAACTTGTCAATGGAACTTATTTTTAAATTTGAGACCTACTCCTTCCGATCAAACACCATTTATTATTCACCTCCCAACCGAACTACATATTACCAACACTCATTTTCCTAGGGTTAACACCAAATTATTATTTCTTTTGATATATACATTTTAATGTAAGACGTTTTACATCAACAAGCAACTATAAATTAACAAATAGTTGTGGTCAATGTAGAGGATCCACGTCCAAATGGCCCCAAGGAAATTCCATTTGAAGCTCTAGAGACCGTAGAGGCTGTTAATGAAATGATTCACCATGATCAAAATAGTGGTAAGACATTAACACTATTTTTACATTTTATATTTCTATGTTATAATGCTCCAATTTTACCTTTCATCAATAACTTAGAGCCAATGACCATTATTGTAGGCAAGATGCATAAAGTGATGATTCCAGCAGCTGATTGGATGGCTTTCCGTGCAAATCTGATCAAGAAGAAGTGTGCTGAAACTATTCCTAATAGCCGAAAATTTCTAAAACACTTATGTGAAGAGGAAGATAAATTTTTATTAAGTGATGAGGGAAATAAAATTTCCAAAATTGACGAAGAAGATAAAGATTCCTTAAGTGATAGGGAAAATAAAGCTTCCAAAAGTGACGAAGAAGATAGAGTTTCCAAGAGTAATGAAGAAGATAAAGTTTCCAAAAATGATGAGGGAGATCAAGTTTCCGAAATCGATGAAGAAGATACAATTTCTAAAAGTGGCAAGGAAGATAATGTTTTCATGAGCAGCGAGGAAGATAAAGTTTTCAAGAGTGACGAGGAAGATAAAGTATCCAAAAGTGGCAAGGAAGATAATGTTTTCAAAAGTGATGAGGAAGATAAAATTTCCTTAACAAAATAATCCAATTAAACCGGCTATCAAAAAGTATATGTTTATTCTTGTCCAAAAAAAAAGTATGTGTGTATCATTTGGTGCCTTATATACAAGAGCATGCAATGATGTGCATAATAATATGTTTAAATAAAAAGGTTGAGAGTAAACACTCTGGTGATAATTTTCTATATATATGCTGCACGACTTTAGTTTATATTTAACAAGATAAAATAAAATATATTAAACAATAAGGAGATCCCAAAAGAATTTATAAGACAAAAGTCAGTCACCAATAAAAACAAAGATAACTATCCCTAAAAATAAAAATAACAACAAAGATAACTAATAATTATAGAACATTAACAAAATGAGAGCTAAGATACAAGGCTCATGTACCAAACATGATTAAACCATCAATGATAAAAATCAAAAACTAAGTTATTATGTTTAGCTTTCAAACACCAGAAAGAAAGAAAGAAAGATGTTTGACTTTATCAAAAAGCTGATGTAAAAGCAATTACTTTGGTTGAAAAATACGAAATCAAATCAAATGAACCAAAGACCGACTTTTCTCTAAGTCACATACTAAGCTACCGAACAAAGTGAGATGATCAGGAATATGCAACTTGCCTGCTAAATGAATGTCTAACCATTGAGGAATGAGAAGCATATTGAACCAAAAAATCCACACCTCACATAAAGATGTGTGTGTGTGTGTCTATATATATATATATATATATATATATATATATTGCACATTTGAGGCTTATTTCTCAAAAGTGTATTAAATCGTTGCTTGTTCCATATTTTATTAATTTGAGTTCCATCATCTTGAGCAACCATAGGATCATAATCACCATCAGTGATTGTTCTCCACATCCTTATCTCTAGAGATTTGATGTAAAGTTACATCTTTCTTTTCCAAAAGTTGTAGTTTGATCCATTGGAGAAAGGTAGTCTTGATTGAGAACCTCCTTCTATATGAAGCATGTTGGTGAAATTATTTTATCAGCCATTTACTTCTTTGTGAACCTTTCCTCTAACATTGGTTAGGTGTTCTAACCCTTACATGAAGTGCTATGATGGCAATTGGAGTAAAAATAATGGTCACAAGGAATGTGGTTTGAATTGTAACCCTTTGAAAATTTTGGGTGTTTCTCAAACCTAAGATGTTCAGATATGATGATATGAAGTATGTATCCAAATGAATTCGATACAATAAGAGAATTAATGAATGAACTTGCTTCTGAACTATCAAATAAATGAGGTAATGGATAAAGAAGATGATACAAAGAAGTTATCATGGTTCATCCTAACAGGGCTAGTCCAGTCCCCACTTGATGTGCTACTTTTCAATCTGGTGTCTGAGATACCCTCTTAGATTCTACACTATTTTCTCTTCTTTTTATGGTCTACTTTGCCACACAAGTTTTGGACAGCCTCTTCAAACTTTAGCTACCACACAATCCACCTTTATACCCTAAAGAAGATTAGTGAAGCTTCACAACTGAATACATAAATTGTTCTTGTGATCTTGATCATACAGTTGATCAATTTGATATCACAATGACCTCTCTCTCTCTCTCTCTCTCTCTCTCTCTCAACCAATCACATTAAGGTGAATTTGAAATTTTGTTTCTTTAAGTTCAATATGACCACACACAGTTAAATATGATCTTTTTAAATATATTTAAGGATGTGTCAAAGACATACCAGATGCTTGATCTATTTGTGATTGTTATCTAACGTTGTCAGAATGAATCTCAAGTTGAGAAAATGATTCTAATCTTTTTCAATCAATCTTGATATTCTACTTATGATTTGTTCAGATCTTATTCTGATGTAGAAATGAGAGTTGATAAAGAGAGATATTTCTCATTTGAATGACAATACCCTTTATAGAGCTTTTATCTTGGTGATCAATTCAAAAACTAGTAGTTTGTTTGTCTTTTAGTGGCTTGCCTTGATGACCAAGTAACTCTGGCAACTAATTGTTATTCCTTGTGCTTTGCTTCACAGCTTCTGTTATTTGATTCTGATCTTCTAGTGTACCTTTAGGCATATTTCTTCCAGTAATTCATTTGGTGTTTTCTAAATCTTAACTTCTGATTGAAGGTGAGAAAAATACAAGAATGAGGGTTGAATTGTGTTTTCTTTTTCAAATTTTTCCAAATGTTTTTGTATTGGTCGAAGTCTTAAATGTTTAGAGTCGAACTCAGAGTCTGATAACAGCAGAATAAAAC
>Ga0315914_1006705_pt1 | contig 16212 bp, 9 predicted proteins | sample MpolenodulesMG_FD_203920 | JGI IMG/M metagenome (GOLD analysis project Ga0315914, IMG submission 203920) | Medicago polymorpha root nodule microbial communities from Los Angeles, California, United States - elongated nodules | ecosystem: Host-associated > Plants > Roots > Nodule | place: USA... | reverse complement strand
GGATGAATCTTGGATTTGGAAGATTAATTGTTTTTTTTAGCCTTGATTTGGTTGCATGTTTGCGGATGATCATAGAATGTGAGAGAGGAAAGAGAAAGTCAAAGAACAGAATTGGATATTTGGAGGTGCATGATAAGCAATTTATCCAACAGTTGATCAAAACTTGCGTACCGTGCGAGACATACTTTAGTCGCACACCCTAGCTTTTGCCTGGGTTTGAACCTAACTGATTTTAAAGGATATTGTAGAGATTGAAAGCTAATTGTTCTGCCACATTGAATTATTATATTATTGATTTAGCATAGTTCTTTTGCCCTGGACCGGCCTGCTGCTGGTGTAAGACTTGAGACTTAGTAGTGTGCTCCTCTCTAGGTCTCAGGTTCAATCTTCCAGGTGATAACAATTCCGGTGTTGGTGCGTCCTTACAGGAATGTGCTCCGACTTCAACTGGCCCCCCTCTAGTGGAGGGTGGGATTGGTCCTCTCAACAATTCCGGTGTTTCAGAAAAAAATATTTAGCTTAATTTTTTTAATATTATTATTTTGAACCTAGGTGGAGGCCGTTTAAATATGAATTAAGTTTCATTGGTTTTGAACTGCATTACCATGAACTATATTGCTTGTGCATTGAACTCATACCACCCCTCTTTTTACTGTTTGTCTATCACTTTATTGTATACTATTTAGATAATCATATTAGAATTGTTTGTTTAAAATGAGCGAGGACACGATGATTTTCTCTCCCCTCCAAATTGTTGAGTAAAAATGTGGATATTAATCATGAAGTTTTCAAGTGAATAAATACATTATGAGCTTAATTGAACGAAAGCTTTTTTTTCATATATCACGACCTTTTGTTCATCTTACCTTGATTTTGGTCCTGCAAGTTTGAGAAAAATATTCACTTGTAACACAAGGTTTCTATATCAAGTGTTGATTATATATTATCTGCTATTATAATCTGAAAACGAAGCTAGTTTCCCCCCGATTTCTTCCACAGCTATTACATTGATATCTCAAAGGAGCTAAAATTTATAACATGAGTAATGCTAACCTTAAATTCTGAATCAGGATGTGGTCGATGTCTGAATATAAAGAAATTTCAAGGACCTCTAGAGAGATCGAACCAATAAAATTAAACTCAGACGGTTGTAATCTTAATCTAGTAAGTGTATTAGTCAGATTTCAACTCATGTCATATTTTTGCTATGCATTTCTCTCCCATCCCATGATAGACTCTTATTTAGCTCCTCCTAGAATTCACAACAATCTTAAAAGTTCTGTTCAATTGAGGTGTATGAAAACAGGAATATATTTGATGTATAGTTCTACACTTATTTTGTTCTTTTTTATTAGTTTATCACACCTACTGACACACACACACACGACTACTAGTGTAAAATCTACTCGTATTCAGGTATTGTATTTAACTAGAATGTAAATTATCGCCTATGAATGGGTAAATTGTTGGATATATAAAAAAGGTGATCCATATACCTAATGCCTTAAGGTTTTAGGTGGAGATGTGGCGTCTCCCTCTCTTGTGGTCTTGAAGCATTGAACCATTGTTTCTCCCGGACTCCCTGACAAAATTTATTTTCCATGATAATTAAACTGCCAAATGCAAGCCAAGGAGTATTTTCATCTCTATTAAGCTCCCTTGTGTGTGCTCTGTGTATGTACCCTTGACTTCTTAAGTTTACTGAATCAAAATATGAAAAACCATGCAAGGAAGTGTTCAACTTATGTTTGGTTGACAAGGCTTTAATGGTGAAAGACCAACTATTTCAAAAGATTCAATGTTAGCGCAAGTCAAGCGTGTTTATTTTATCTAATACATTTTCTTAGGCTGTCAGGCATGTAACTATTAACTGCATCTTTTGTTATTTACAAATGTGTTCATGACATTTTTTTCTCTATGTTTCTTCCATTGCTCCAAAGATTGTAAAACCTAGCTCCAATTACAGTAAAGTTGAAGTTTCAAATACCCAGAATGTTATCAAGTAAGCCAAACCAATGGCTGTTTGCACTGAATCTATTTCTATTCGTATCAAATAACTTTAATTCTAAAACCATTATTATACATAAACTGCAGGAATTCGAGTAAGACTGTCTTCATTGGAGCTGAATCTTAAATTTGCTTTGATAGCTCATGCCTGTATTTATGGTCAATAGTTCTGTATCAGGAGAACCAAAGAGAGTTGAGTCAACTCCAAGGACAAAATGTTTCATTGTTATAGGGATCAATACAGCTTTTAGTAGCAGGAAGCGAAGAGATTCTGTTCGAGGAACTTGGATGCCACAAGGTGGTTCAATGATATTTCAGCGTTCCTAGTTTTTTCTCTTCACTTTTTGATTCTATGTACCTTATGCATTTGACCCATGGTTTGAAATAAACAATCCATCAGCTGAGGATAGAAAGAAGCTGGAGGAAGAAAAGGGCATAATCATACGTTTCGTTATAGGTCACAGGTCAGATTCAATGTCCCTTGATATTCACCGTCTTTTTTAGCATAATTACATATTTATGATTATTCTGTTGCAGTTAAGTTCTCATATGATTTGCTCATCGAAACTTTGTTTGTGGCCTTACCATCAAGTTATTTCAAACTGATAATTGATAGCCGATATTCTCCCATTTTGATGCGAAGTTGGTTTGTATATCTATTCTTTTTATTTAGATGATCTTTATATAATTATTGCCAAGGTTGATAACATAAAGTCATGAAAACCTTGGGGCCGCTAACATCCATGATGAATTCCTACTGGTTGGTTAAATTCATATTTTTTTGTGGTGTTAGAAGTAGTTAGAAGTAATTGATTACCCATATTTAGTTCTCCTTTTTGTCTATAGTTCTACATCAGGTGGAATTCTCGACAAAGCTATTGAAGCAGAGGAAAAGCTTCATGCTGACTTTTTGAGGCTGGTGATCTTTCTCTCCTGTTATTTTTCATTTAAATATATTACTCTATGTCCTGTGTATTTTGTACTCTTTTCTTATATGAAAATAATACATCAATGTTTGAACAGAACCATGTCGAAGGATACCTGGAACTATCAGCTAAGACAAAAACCTACTTTTCAACTGCTGTTGCCTTGTGGGATGCAGAATTTTATGTCAAAGTTGATGATGATGTTCATGTGAATTTAGGTACATTGAAAAATTCTTCTGTGTTTACAGTTAGTTTTGTTTGATAATTAGCAATTGTTACTTGCTGCTTATATGTATGCAGGAAAATAACTTTACATTGTTTTATAAAAGAACAAATAAATTAGTTAAATTTATTACAAACGTTATGTAAAAAATTAAATTTGTTACAAATGATAACTGAATGATTGACACTTCTAATTCTAAATATGATAGGTAACCATTTACTTACTTGCATGGCCATTATTAAGTGTGAATCGATAGAAGAATGAAAGACATACAATCCATTAAATTCTTATTTGGTATAGGTTTATTCGACTACCTTATTTAGAAAATTCATAATAGATGTCACTATTCAACCACTGTAAGTTTGTGTAGATTCTGTGGTATGGCATTGTCACAAAGCAACCATAACTGTTGATCAATATGAACATCCATCATTAACTCATTGTGTTGTTTCTTTTCTAAATCTCAGCAACACTTGGATCGACTTTGTCTATGCACCGTCTGAAACCTCGGGTGTATGTTGGGTGCATGAAGTCTGGTCCTGTCCTTTCTCAGAAGTAAGAAAATTTGAGTTGTGTTTTTTTCAGTATGTTTAAAGCCATTTCTTAGTGTAATTGTCTTGCCACAGGGGAGTGAAATACCATGAACCAGAATACTGGAAGTTTGGTGAGGTTGGAAACAAGTACTTTCGTCATGCTACCGGACAATTATATGCCATTTCACAAGATTTGGCAACTTATATATCAATAAATCAGTAAGTTTTGTTTTCGTTGCATAGAAATTGAGATATTATTGAAATTGATATTTTGCGTAGAAACGATTACTAATAATTTTGTGGACTTTGTGCGGCTTTCTTTACTCATTATTAATTGAATGATTTTCTGAGTAATTTGGCACACAGTATTTAATTCTTTGATAAATTATCAACAGTTTGATTTTATAATGTCAGGGATGTGCTGCATAAATATGCGAATGAAGATGTTTCATTGGGATCATGGTTCATAGGCTTAGATGTGGAACATGTTGATGATAAGAGAATGTGCTGTGGTACACCCCCTGGTATGTTCTTTTGATTCTCATCACAATATATTAAAAGAAAAACAATGTGACACCATTGATTTAGTACCTATTCAGAAACATCAAAACTGAACAACTAATGAAAAACTTTGCATAGAGTCACATTTTCGAGAGTTCTAGCAGACATCATAAAATATATATGTTACTCTTGTGCAGATTGTGAGTGGAAGGCGCTGGCAGGTGATATATGTGTTGCTTCATTTGATTGGAGATGCAGCGGGATTTGCAAGCCTGTTGAGAGGATGAAGTATGTTCACCAGCGTTGTGGAGAGGCTAAAAATGCATTGTGGACCGCAACTTTCTGATATGTCGCAACTCATCTTGAAAGATTAACATATGAAAGTAGTAGGACACTTGCTGCTTGAGAGCCCTTCTTTTTCCAAACTGAAGAAATGAGGTAACCCCGCCGAAGATAATGAACAAGTAGAAGATTAGAGTAGCAACCAACCCATTCTTTTGTTAAGTGGCCGGAGCGCTTTCTATTCCAGTTCTCTGCAACGTTAACATTTTGCAATAATCAGTTTTCATTACGTCCAACTTCTTTTTTGATAATTTATGTCCAACTTATTTGTCTTTTCTTTAGAACTTTAATATAATTTTAGTTGTTTCTCATGATTGTGTTAATTATCAGAGTTGGCAGAGCCAATAAACAGAAAGTTTGGAAAACTGTTTATTTCATAAATGATAATGCAAATTTACAGGCTTATAAACAATATGAAATTTACCGAAAAATATCAACTACTAATATTTTACTGGGATTGTTATATTGCCATATTGGTCAACTAAAATAGAAAAATGAGAAGCAGAAAATGCTACAACTCTGAGACATTCAAATTCAAATTTCAAAAATTCAAAGGCAAACTCTCAGAGCTCTCTAACACTCCTTTGTGAGATTTGTCTTGGACATTGAAGTTTTAGCTATCTTGATTTAGAAAGTGTTTTAGTCATTGTGTTGGTAAATTGCACTTCAGTTGAGCAATAATGAATTTCATGATAGCAAGATCAATCATCTCAAATACATCCCTGCAATGTCAACATAAATAAAGTAACATAAATATATGATGCATATTGTTATTATTTTTATTTGTATTTTTTTTTTCAAATGTAAGCTTTTCTGACTCAGTTTGTCTGTTTTAATTTGCATTCACTATGAAAGATAAATATAATTTTTTAATATTTTTTTATCAATATACTTTTTTAGGAGTGAATTTAATTTTAAAATTCATTGAAGTTTTTGGTTACAATGCTATCACATGCATTAAGTTTATTTTTATTTGAATTGCGAGTTTTATCCCACTAAGTTGGGTCGAGTACGTGGATCAAATTCCGCTATAATGTTATATTAAACAATATTTGGATTCAATTCATTAACCACTAAATCTTTCCTAATAGTTTCTCCTCTACTAATCATATCTTGTATAGTCTTACCACTCATCAAACACAACATATAGTCTTACCACTCATCAAACACAACATATAGTCTTACCACTCATCAAGCACAACATCCTCATCTCCGCTACGCTTACTTGATTCTCGTGTTGGTTCGTAACCGTCCAACACTTTGTACCATACAACATTGTCAGTCTGACTGGTGTCATATATAATTTTAATTTTAACTTAAGTGATACTTCATTATCACATAAAACTCCAGAGACATTTATATTATATTAAATATATTCATTTTAGTCCAATTGAAATGTTTTAGACAAGGAGGTAAAGTAAATCTTTTGTAAGCGCTACCTAATTTGTTATTAGAAGAAGAAGAAAAGAATTACAAAACCAAAATTATCGTAGAGGTCCCCAAGTATCAAAAGTGAAGGCAGGAGGATACAACGCCAATACACAAGTTATAACCATCTTAGTTGTCTTGATTACAATATAAACATTAATGTATTATATGACGGATAGGAATATATAAATACCAACTTTTTATACAAAATTGCAATTAAAATTTGTTAATTGAAAATATAATAAAAACGGAATAATTACACTCACTTCTCCTGAAGTCTATCAAAATGACACTGACATCCCCTTTTATTTTAAAACATACATTAACTTTTTTAAGTTATCATAAAATAGACTAACATAAAGGAGTTTGGGTGCAGTTTTAAGGACGCAGAAATTGGGATTATTGTTCTTTGGGGGTACTACTTCAATTGATTCTTGAATTGATCCTTTTGGCTACCATTCCCTAGTTTGCCTTGTTGCTCTACTTCAAGCCTCTCGTTTGTCTTCATTCCCTAGCAAACTTGATGATGAGCTGATGCGGTGGGTCAATGAAACTGATGAATTAACAGAAAATGAATTGGGAGCCACTGGTTGTAAGCTTGCGCTGGTTGGTGAATCATGGAAAGCCATAGTCTGTAACTGAAGCTTAACCCCGTTAGAAAGAGGGGATGTAAGTGAGATAAGAAAATTAGAAGGGGTGTTTGTGTTATATTAGTAAACCTTAAGGGAGGTCAATGTAATTTACCCAATATAAACTAATTCATTAAAGCTTACAAAATTATAACCATCTTAATTGTAATGACCCTTTAAAAAAAACTACAATGATGTCACAGTGTCGGGAATAAACCATAAATTAATAGGAATATCATTGTATTTTTTTTTTTGAGGCGGTCATTGTAGATTTTTAGTTTTTGTTGAAGGGTCATTAAAGCTAGCTATAGCCTATAGGTAACATAACATGAAAAAATAGTAGCAATCAGAAGTTTATTCAAGCATGTTTTTTTTTGCAACAATTGGTATGTTGTCTTGGAGAATCAAATCACTGTCTACACCTTTTCTAGTTGGAAATACTTCTAAAATTAATTAATGCATATACATTTGTCTGGAAAGTGCTTCAAAGTTTTAAACATAAAAGCAAGAAGAAGAAAAATAAGGGATATTTTGAGCTAAGAACCTTTAAATAGAAGCAAAGTAAACATAAAGAAAAACTTACATGTTGCCTCTTGATCCGTCCTCAAATGAATTAAGTCCCTACCACCTTCAAAAAGGGAGAAAAAGAAAAGGTACAACAAATTAATGAATTAATTTCCTACCTACCATACCAATTCATTTGTTGTGTGATCCCACACCTAGAGAATTTTTTTATCATCATGTCACAAGAGAAAAAGACTAGTAAGATGGCTAGCTAGCTTGCTGGATGAAGATAAAATCTGCAGAAGAAAATAAACAAATAAATGGTAATCAATCACATTCATATATAACTATTAAATTATAGAACTCACTTAAGGGAAGAAAAAAAAAAACCTTCGCAATGCTGCAGATTGTTAAAGAGTAGAAAGAAGCTGTGCCCGATTAACACGTGATATTGGCACGGCTCAATCAAATAACACGGAGCTTTGTTGAATTATCAAGGCACTGCCTTCTGATTGAACCGCACCAATATCTCATCTCAACTAGCTGTAATTCTCAACTATAAAAAAACAAAGCTTCTTTCTCCTGTCCTCCACTTTTTTCTGAAGAAACAATAACAAACCTTTGTTAATCAATGTGAGACATCAATAATATGTCACTAGAATAGCTTAAATAATGTGGCCAAAAGAACATTTAGTACTCAGAAAGAACGATGAAAAGTGTAACAAGAGTGGTGAAGAAGAGGGCATATATGTTTTGTTTGAATAAGTGTGAGATTCTTAAAATTTAATATGTGGGAGGAGGGAGACAGAGAAATGCAGAGTCTTAAATTTGGTGGTAACGCATTTAATTTAATTTGCCAACGACCCTGCAAATAATAGGAGGACACATTAAATTTTGACAATTGGAGAAAGGCATATTTTTTGAATTACTTACACAACAAAGGAAGAAAGAAAGTTGAGTCTATACATATTTATTATGAGTTCAGATGGATGGGTAAGTTGGTCTGCTGCCACTGCCAACCTCACTTGAAATTCAAATAGGAAATGGCTTTTGTAAAGTAGTAAGTCAGTGGTTGGTTGGTAAGTCATTGTGAGTATGGTCATCATCTGATTGAGTCGGCCTCATGTCATGTTTTTTTAACGCTAATCCCCCTTTCATACATTAGACATCCTAAGATATCTCCACGAGTTACGTCCACTAAACCTATTATAAGACTAATCATCAAGTCGGCATTAGGGACAACTCTAGACATCATTCAAATTCTTTTTCTAATAGAGGGAGTTATGTTAATGACTCTCGTTACATCATGCTGGTTATTTCTAATAGTCATGTTAACAAGTATCTTAAGGATAAATGTTTTTTGGATACATGTAAAGAAAATAAAAATAATAGTGTTGAATTGGAAACTTATACTTAAAAAAAATTGAATTCACCACTTTGCAACACAATATTTATATTTTTGTTCCTTTAACCAAGTTCATTAGGACACTCTTTAGTATTTTCTTTTTTTCTAATATAAACCAATTTAATTTTATTGGGTTCTCACTTAACATACATAATTATAATTGCAAAAGGTTGAATTCATTCGCAACATCCACAATGGAGAACTCCATATTTGAGTATTTAAATGAGTTTCATATGTAAACATTATTCATTTATAATTGTTTATTCATTCTTAATAATCACTACTCCCTCCGTCTTATAATATTAACGTTTATGGTTTATTTACGATTATTAAGAAAATGATTAATTGTTTCAATATAGAAATGGAAATTTTAACATGATATATTAGATATAGTTAAGGTGACAAATTATTACTAAAGAATTGAATTGAATATACATGCACTTTTGTAATACTCGTTTTATTTAATTTTGATAAAGTGCACGTTCATACTCAATTTGATAGAGTTGTGTTGCTAGCAGAATATCCCTCCTTTCCATGACATGATAATAAAAGTAGAATAATAGGCGCATGCATGGATGGGACCCTATTTCCGTGAGGAATGCCCATAACTAAGGGGGAGATTTGCTTCCACACGTTTTCGATGGAAAAAGGTTTTACTTTTATCAATCAACATAATTTATATTATGTAACTTATTTTTGTTAAAGACTATGATACTCTTTTTCTTTTAACCGGAATTTTCACAAATAAAGCTGCCTATCTAACTTTTTTGATAACAAGTGCTAATTACTAATTAGGACTCTTCATTTGTATAGTTGCTGTTTTGCTTATCTGTTACCTAGTCTTTGAATTACTCATCTCAACTCAACTGTGTTGCCAAATGTTCAAATGCATTTAGCAAAGTCATTAAGTATTCTCGTGGTTGCAATGCTATCACTAAGTTTGGTTTGAATTTATTTGATTTGATTGGATTATCTACCATGAACGTTATGTGCAAGGAGGAGTTCGAACCCTGAATTTCACATTTCTCCCCACATAATGTGTGTGACTGCCACTAGACTATTTGACAAAAAAAAATTTTTTCGCTTGTTTATGATATTGCTTTCTTAGAGATTTTTAATTTTTTTCCCTCATTCTTTTTATGTTTTCCTCCGCATTGTTTGAGAAATGTAAACTATAATTATGTCAAAATTAACATATATTTTTTACAAATTTATTTATACAACTACCAGTTTTTTATATTCATGAAATTTACGGAGGGGCTTATGTGATGAACAAAAGGAGTATTTGAATTTTTACATCCACTTCTAAGCTCTCATGTAACTCCACCACTGAGACTAATGAATACTCGTATGACAATTAATGCAAGCAATAAGGTTTTGTTTGGATAACTTAAAACTAACGGAGTAGATTAAAGCAAAACAAAGATTACATTCCATTGTTTAAATATTTTACGATGGAATGGAACTAATTTTCCATTTCAATATTTTACGACGGAATGAAACTAATTTTCCATTTCAATGTTTGAAAAATGGACGGAACGGAATGAGTTATAACTTTTACGCCAATTTTACCCTTTATTTAAAAAACATCAATAGGTTGAATTCTCAACTCAATTTAATCCATATATGCTTATTTTGGCATCGTTCATGAATAACACCAACATATATAGTTCCTTACTTCTTTTAATGAGTACCTTCATTCATATGTGTGTCTTCAAAATCAATACAAGTAACCATAAGCAAAATAAAACCAGTACAGTGTGTGGTTCATGAATAGCACCAACATAGAAATTACAGAATGAGCCCATACAAATTATGACTTCATTTCAGGAACTAATATAAAATGATAAATTCGTAATTAGTTATAAAACAGTAGAGCTGCAAAAGGATTCACAAAATATTGGGACACCTTGGTGGAGTGCAGAACGAGACACGTACGATGGAGATTTGTAGAAGATGAGAGCGTAAAGGAATAATAAAGGATGAAGAGAAAAAAGAGGGAATGAGGCGCAGGAAATGAAATAGAAAAAATAAGGACAAAATTGTAACCGTATTATTAATGTGTTCCATTTCATTGGATACACTTTAAATTGGGGGAATGAAAAATTTGCTAAATAAGTGGTATTAAATGGAATGGGTTCCATCACACTCCACTCCATTCCATTCCATTCAATTTTTACAAAACCAAACAATGAAATATGACTCATTCCCACTTCATTCCACCATTTTCCATCAATCCAAACATAGTTCAAAAGAACATACAAATAAGTGTACATTATCAAGGCCATTCGGAGTAGAGTCATTAAGAACTAAGATTAATGTGATATCAATTGACATCAATTTATGATGTTGTCGGTGTCAACAACATTTTCTTTTAAATGGATTATTTTGATTCATCCATCATATTATCCAAATTTAAATTTATTTAACTCATCAATTTTGTCACCCTTAATTTTAATCAACATTTTGCAATTTAAGAGAAATATTTTCATCTTATCTATGGGGTCAAACCTCTGGTAGGTGTGCTAAAGTGCAATGTTGATGCGATCAACTTAGCGATCTTATCTAAATTCTACGACGTATTGTTTGAAACAAACAACAAATCTCTCGCTCACACCATTACCTCTACATCTATCCATCACAACGAGTTTGGCGACCTTGTATAGCAATATATAAGGATCTTTTGAATGACAATTCTGACTTGTAGTATCGTATATTCGAAGGCAAGCTAATAAAATTGTCTATAGTATAGTTGGATCATCTTTATCTCATCCTAGACCCTATGTTTTCTATAAAGTACCAATTACTTGTACTATTTGATTACGAATAAAATGCATTAACCTTGAATTTGCTAAAAAAAGAGAGACAGAGACAGATATAGTGTTGGATATTAGATTTTCTTTCTATGTTGAGAAACATCCAAATATTCTAATCTCTTATACATCTCACTTAAATAAGTGGAGTGAGGGTCATATTTGGGTTGAAATTAGAAGACAATGTTTCAGTCAAACTGAGCTTATAAGTGGCACTGTTTAAATACTAACGAGCATACTTAGATATGTTGTCCAGTTTAATTTATTCTTATTGTTCTCTGCTGTGCCAGTGAGTTACTTATTGTATCATGGAATGGATCAATCCTTAATGACACAAATGCCTTTGATTTACACTTCAAAATTTTATTTTGCAGTTCTTGAAGTGATGCTGATTACAACATCGAATACTTTAATTAGACAACCGGTTGAACAAATGTCAGTTACGAATAAATTCCGAAAAAGAGGGTTGTTAACACGTTTTACACGCTAGCTTCAGCCTTCAGGTACTAGCTAGCTAGTAGCTATGTGCAGTATAGATAGATGAGCTATACTATAGTACACCACATATGCACGCACGAACCACACGACAAAATACGTGGTATTGTTTGAATAATTTTAATTAAATTAAATGGAAAAATATGAAATTGTGGCTAGGTGAAATACATGGTTGTGTGGTTTCCACGACAAATTCACGTTATAGTACACGACAATATGCACGCACGAATCACACGGCATAATACGTGGCACTGTTTAAATAATTTTAATTAAACTAAATGGAAAAATATGAAATTATGGTCGGGAGAAATACATGGTCGTGTGGTTTCCACGATAATTCCACGTGGTGCTTTTTAGCGTTTTTCATAGATAGATATTACACAGATTTGAAGCTTCACTAAGCAATTGTTTTTCAAGATCTAATTTATAATATTAGTTAATTTCATTTGACATTAGCATATGAAATGTTAGGGCTATATTTAGTTGAACAACCAAGAGCACATCCCCTAAGAAAATAACCAAAAGCACATAAATTTCAAAGAGCTTTCCTCGTGGAAGTGGTTTTGTGGTAAGAACTGTGCTCCTTATATGAGTGGAAAGCTCATTTCATCACGTGCTCGTCCCGTTTGGGTTTGTGGTGTTGGCGACTGATTTCACGTCTAATTTTCTATAATATTCATGGTAAATAAAAGTTTTTTAGCCTTTTCAATTTACATTGATAGTGTGATGGATAATTCTAAAAATGATTTGTCAAAGGAGACATCTATTAAAAAAAAAAAATTATGTTTTGGGTAGAGAATTTCGTTTTTGTACGGTTTTTATTTTGCACACATCAAAGACCTTCCAACATCTTAATGCCCCTACTTAAATCACAAGCTTGCGTCACCAAGCTCGGCCATTTTTGTACAGTTTATTATTATAATTGTTGTGGGTTAGTTGATGTCAACCTTTCTTCTTATAAATATAAAAACTAAGTACATCATGTTTTTATTTAACAAAAATATATAGTATGTGAATATAGTATTCAATATAGATTGTTGAAAATATAGTGGGGCAAATGCCTCCCCACAACTTTGCTTGTAAGTATGTCCCTCATTTGAAATTGACAAAGAAATTGTAACAATTACGTTGAGTTACTGCAATGTTAATATAATATTCAATAAAAATTGTTGAAAATATAGAGGAGACACATGTCACAAGTCTTCAAACAAGTTCGTTCTTGAGTTGAATTGAGATGAAATTGTCACAATACATTGAGTTATTGCAATTTGGACAAAAGTTTTGAATTTGACAAACCAACTTTAGTTCAAACATACACTTGGTTTCATTTTTAGAGTTGACAAATATGATTTTAGAGGTGAATATTTGATTATGACATGTTTGATTGTCGATTTTGCCTTTAGAATTGATTCTATTTGATGGTTTTGATTTTAGAATTAACTTGAACACTTAAATTTAAGGTTCAACTCATTTTTACATAAATGTATCCAAACATTAACTATTTTACCTTGAACTCAATCTTAATTGGAACCAATTTTACATAATCAATTTACTCGAGATTAATTTTTTTCCCAACGCAAAGCAAACATAGATTTAATCTACTTGGTGAAAAGACCCGAATTATTTTATATTTTAACAACATATACATGATATACAAACAAGCTAGCTAGCTAGTTAGTTTGTACTTCTACTTGGCCGCCATAATAAAACCAAGGCAGTATAAATAGTACAAACATTGCCTGCAACAGAGAAATTAAACATAAAATTGGAGTCGAAAAGCCAAAGCTGAAGGTGAAGGTTGAGATGAGATGAATTTATCAATGAAATATAAACTACTGGCAAATTAAAGTATGCAGAAAAAGTAATGAAACCCTCGTTTCTTTTCTCTTGACCAAAGGAAAGGACCAGTACTTGGTAGCCACGATGTGTCCCTATCTTCATGTGAAACAGTGTCTTTTTCCTTTCCTTCTTTTACACTAGAAAACAATCTCAATTCAACAATGTCTGATTACACAATAACGTGAAAATCCTGCAAACTTATATCATATACCATCTTCACCTTTCATTTGTCATTCGCACTAATGTTCATTTGAAGCAGTACTCATGTCGTCTTTAATTAATGTTCATACATTTACCCTTTGAAATATTCAATTCAAAGGAATCTTCAGACAAGGTTCACAGGTGCAATATTCAATACCAAGGAACTGCATGTGCTTTGCCCTTAAGCAAAATTAGCACAACCACGTTAACAAATTTTGTGTATTCATATGTTGTTTTTCTAACAAATATCTACTATATAACACAACACCAATACTACAAGAATAAAAACTAGCTAGAATTAATGTTACCTTAAAAATAATAGTGGGGTTTGTGTAGTAAATGAATTAATTAATATTGTTCGTACTTGTGCCAACATAGTAACATAATAATGCACCTCTTTAGTATGTAGAGCCTGGACCTCTCTTCTTTAGCTCTCTTGAGGAACCTCTTCTTCAAGCTTGAATTAGCCAACTCCTCACAATTACTAGGGTATGTTTTTGAATAAGAGTTATCCATGTAGTGTTATAGTATATTTTTGGGTAATTAGCTAGCTAGCTAGCTATAGTGTAATTAATGGGAGAGGGAATTGAAGTGAATGAATGTGATGAAAAGAAATGAATGGGATGCAACATATGAATGAATGAATGAATGAAGTAGTAATTGGGGTATGTATGGGCAGCAGTGTCGAGTAGCTAGCATTGTGGTCCTTGGTACGATCTGACTCATACTCTGTGTCTGGGCTCTCTTGGTTTGGTTTGGGACTCAATGGATAGATAAGCAGGCCCGTGAGAAACCAACCATCTAGTGGATGGTGATCCCAACTTTGATTAGATATTCGTTACTGAGCACCGCTCTTTACCCAAATGGTTTTACTCATTCCCAAGTAAAATGACTATAATACCCCTGCGTGAGTTAATTCAGTCGGCGCGCTAATTTCTTCTTCCTTCCATTTACGCTAGTTTCTTCTTCTTTTTTCCATTTATGACAAATTCTGCTTTTTGTTGCACTGTTTCTTTATGTGAAAAATGGTGTTGGTTATTCTTACTTATACTCAAAATATGCCACTATCTATTAATTAATTTCTGTCCCTTATAGTTCTTCTATTCCGTGAAGCAGAACAAGAACAAGAACAAGGGAATATTAAATCGTGAAGCAGAACAAGAACAAGGGAAAAATTAAATGATCCCACACTTCATGCCTTTTCATGTTTTTACATATTATATTACGTTTAAAGGAACCAAAAGTGAAGATGAAAAAATTTAAAGGACTAAAGTTGAAGAAATTTTGTAAAGAGGCTAAAACAAAAGTTGACATATTTATAGGGAATAAAAATATATTTAACCCTTATATTAATTAATTAATGTAATAAGATATCATTAGATACATGTGTAAAATAATTTTACTACGACAAATTAAACTCTTGACTATATGAGAGAAGTTGCTCTCAGTAATATACAACTAGTTTTTCATATATTCTAAGTAGAATTGTTTTTGACTCAAAAATATGTTCTAACTTTAAGGTGGTTTTTGAAGTTTTTGCCTCCAAATATAATTAATTATCATCTTTCTTCAAAGAATCATCTTTGCTCAAATTACCTTCAACTAAAATTAATTATAAAAAAAATTCATTCAAAACAGTTGTTATTAATTAAGAAATGCACCAACTAAATAAAGCAGCTTTAATTCATCAAAATTGGATGAAAGACACAAGTTATACATGCTACAGTGCTGAATATCCTCCCATTAACCCAGTTGCTTGGTTGCAGTCTTTCTCTTACAAAGGCTTTTTAACCACTTGACACAGTTTGAGGCTGTTGCTTTGGCTTTGCATAAAGCACCTGAATTCTTGCTCTTCTTGCTTGTATCATTTTGTGATCTAGTATTCTCATCTTCCATTGCACCAAAACCACCAGCACCCCATTGATCTGCCCAACTTGGTGCCTCCGTTGCCATGTTTCCTTTAATTTGGCCTAGACCATAATAAAAAACAATATTAAATCAAGCTTTTTTCATATAATATACAATCTTAATCTTATCAGATCTAGGAAGGTGAAGCCAAAATACTCTAATATTAAACCATTAATTTCTTTGATAAATATACTATCTTAGAAAATATATTACATGTAATAATTTTTTTTTTACAACATATCAATTGGTCATGTGCCAATGAAACATCATATAAGTTGCAAGATGCATCTCATTAAATCTATATAGATTGAAAATGCTTAGATACATGAATATATAGTACCTTCAACGATTGAATTGGAGTTGAATGAAGAAGAATTGAGAAGCTTGATGGAGGAGTTAAAACGGACAGAAATAGTACTGAACCAAATTATAACTATATAGGGAGATATATATATATA
>Ga0315914_1006704_pt1 | contig 16215 bp, 11 predicted proteins | sample MpolenodulesMG_FD_203920 | JGI IMG/M metagenome (GOLD analysis project Ga0315914, IMG submission 203920) | Medicago polymorpha root nodule microbial communities from Los Angeles, California, United States - elongated nodules | ecosystem: Host-associated > Plants > Roots > Nodule | place: USA... | reverse complement strand
GACAATATTTCATTTTTGTCCGGATTACCTAATCCGAAGGGCATGTTTGTCATTTTTGCAGGGCGCGTGAACATGCCATAGGATGGGAAAAATAATAGTCTAAAAGGTTCTACTTCACCAAGTCAACTGACCTTGGAGCTTTCCATCTCATCAATGCCTCCAAGCTAAAATCCTTCACTTTCTAACACATCAACAACTTGTAATAGACGAAGCTTGACATTGATGGTTCGTCATTCTGTAACGATCTTCATCAACCGATCGATAATTGCAAAACCAAGCCTATAAAAAGGTACCTTCGTCACAAATGCAAGGTACATAATTTCTACCCTTTCAACATCTTGAACTCTTATTTTCTTACTGACTTGAGCGTCAAAGTGTTTGCAAATATCTCCCACTTAGATCTCGACGTTTGCTGCTCGACAAACGACATCATTATGATCACTTAAGATTGTAGAGAAATAATCATTTTTAATAGACAAGAGATCACAATAAAATCTAAAATAATCATAAAAAAATTCTAATTCAGCCTCTTTTTCTTTTAGCAATCTAATTGACCCTTTTATTTTGAATTATGCTCTTTACCCAACACATTTTGCTCGCGCCCAACTGAAATACCGAAAATACACATGCGTTAGTTAAGTAACGCAAGTGTTAAAAATCTGTGCAACTTAAGTCACGCAACGTGACTTAACTCACGCTGCGTGTTGTTTTAAACACAGGTAGAACCTCATTTCCTCATTTCTCATCTAAAATCTCAAAAATCTCTCTCAAATTACCCAAATCCAAAACTCCTTCAAGTTCAAAACAAACAACACTCCAATAACAAGTAAGTTTTCATAATCAAACACCATTAACCACTTATGTTAATATGCTAGAATTTTTTCTCTTAAATTAGAAATTTTTTAGATTTAAGGTTTGTTTAAATTTTGGTTTTTTGGCAAGAAATCATACAATGTTTACATGAAAATGACTTGTGTTGCTTAAATGTTTAGATGTTTGCATGTTTATGTTATAGTTTTGAGTTTTAGAGAATTTTTTTAGATTTAGGGTTTGTTTAAATTTTGATTTTTTTCAAGAAATGATACAATGTTACATGTAAACGACTTATATTGCTTAATTATTTAGATGTTTGCGTGTTTATGTTGTAGTTATGGGTTTTAGGGTTTATGTATAATTTGCACTTCAAGTGTTTGCTGAAAAGTTTGAATGAGTTTATCATTGATTGTTTTTAATTTATTATTGTGTGGATTTGAAGCAATGACTGATATGTTCGACGTTCAAGCACAATTCAACGGTAGAGAACTTCAGAGGTTGAAGGTTCGGTACCTTGGTGTCACGTTAAGAGGTCTCAAGGATCAACTGAATGAATTCAACCAAGGAGTCAACCCCAGATACACAAGGAGGGTGGAAAACGTTCGGTATAAACGTCCAACGTTTGACGATGGGAGAATATTATTCAATTGGGTGGAATTAATGAACGACGACGACGTGACGATCATGTTTTGGGAGCACAACATGTTACCATGGATCGATATGTGTGTAAGGTTGCTGAGATCATTTGAAGATATTCTCAACAGTTTGATTCCGCCAGAAGATCGTGATTAGGTAGGGAATGCACCTTCCAACTACAACAATTGTGTTACCTCTGAAATGGGATAATTCAAACTTGCTAAACGACAGCTCTCAAGCATTCACCTGGAAGTTCTATTGTTCATTTCAAAACAACATGTATTATGCAGAATCAACTATATAAATTATGATATCGAATTCCTTCATATAAGATGACTGTCACGGAATGGACCTCATTCTTTATGCGATGTCTCGTCTTATATGAGGGAATTCGATGTGATAACATATATAGTTGATTCTGCATAATACATATTGTTTTGAACGGAACAATAAAACTTTCGGGTGAATGCTTAAAAGCTGTTGTTTGGCAAGTTTGAATTTATCTCATTTCAGAGGTAACATAATTGTTGTGCCACATATCTCTACCCGAATGTAATGTTATGATAGAACATATTTAGGAACTTTATGTAATGTAATGTAACTTCTATTCGAATTTTTTAATACGCAACTTTATTCGAATTTATTTAATACACAATTTTTATTCGACTTCACGTTGGGCTTAATTAGTCTTTATTCGAATTTATTTAATACGTTATTCGAATTTATTTAATACACAATTTTTATTCAAATTCACGCTGAGTTTAACTAGTCTTTTTTCGAATTTTTTTAATGCGCAAGTTTATTCGAATTTATTTAATACGCAATTTTTATTCGAATTTACGCTGAGTTTAATTAGTCTTTTTTTCAAATTTTTTATTCTATATAAATAAAAAGAACGGAACAAAAATAATACATAAATAAAAAGAATAAAAATTAAACAAAAATAATCATAAAATAAATGAAAATATAAATAAAAAGAATGGAACAAAAATAATACATAAAACATCTCATTTTATTAATATCATTGATACAATTACAATAATTGATACATTTTAATAAACAATTTTGATTCGAATTCCCGTTAAGTTTAATTAGTCTTTATTCGAATTTATTTATTTACTTTATTCTAATTTATTTATTCACTTTATTCAAATTCATTTATTTACTTTATTCTAATTTATTTATTCACTTTGTTCAAATTTATTTATTCACTTTATTCGAATTTATTTATTTACTTTATTATAATTTATTTATTCACTTTATTCAAATTAATTATTTTAATTTATTTATTCACTTTATTCTAATTTATTTATTCACTTTATTCTAATTTATTTATTTAAGTTATTCTAATTTATTTATTCATCTTATTCTAATTTATTTATTTACTTTATTCTAATTTATTTATTCACTTTATTCTAATTTATTTATTTACTTTATTCTAATTTATTTATTCAATACAAAATCGTAAAATAAATGCAAATATAAATAAAAAGAAAGGAACAATATTAATATTCATTCGAATTTATTCATTAAATAGAAAATCTGAAAATAAATGAAATACAAATAAAAAGAAATGAACAAAATTAATACATATAACATCTTATTTTATTAATATAATTCATACAATAATTGATACATTTTATTCTAATTCACTAAATCTACTTATTTTCTTTTTACCTTCTTGGGATAAAAATTCTTTTTACCCTCTTGAGGTAAAAAGTGTTCAGCCTTGGGGTAAATAGTGACCAGTCTTCTTGTAGGAAAAGACATCATCAACCTTTGGGGTAAATCTAAATCTGGTTCTTTTTATACCCCAAGAAGATTCTTTTTACCCACGGTAAAAAGTTTTTGGGGTAAAAAGAAGCAAATTTAATTTTACTGCAAGGGTTGATTTCTTTTTCCCCAAGTTGACTAGTCACTTTTTACCTCAAAACTGACCACTTTATACCTCAAAGGGGTAAAAAGAGACTAGAGACTATTGAAGAAAAAAGAAGAAGAAAAGTAGGGGGGAGAGTGAGGAGGAGAGAATGTGAGATGGTGTGAGGAAATGAGGAAGTTTAGAGGGGTATTTATAGGTGGGAATGGTAACATAGGTTAGAACTACCGTAAATATAGTAAAAAAATGTGTAAAAGTTGTAAAAAAAACGTCTAGATTGAAGGTTGAAAAGCTGAGCAATGTCCAAAAAACGTGGGTTCTTGAGCTTTGACCAACTGGCCAACTTGCGTGAGTTAACTCGCACACCAGCCAGTGGAGCGTGACTTAAGTCATGCAGAGCTATAAGGTGCGTGAGTTAAATCACGATGCGTGACTTAACTCACGCAGGGGTTTATTTGCAAATTCAGCTGGGCGCAAGCAAAATGTGTTGGGTAAAGAGCAGTATTCTTTTATTTTTTACAATTTTTTGGGTCCATATATTTTGGGCTGTTTTTGGTTTGCTTAGATTGGGGTGTTTTAGATCCAATCCAACAATTATTCTACTCTTAAACCATAAAGATTTCTGCTCTTCGCCAAGTAAGTTTCGCTCTCATCAAGTCAAACTGACCAAAATACCACTGCGCTAGTTAACTAACGCATGTGTAAATCAAACATGACTTAATTTTATACATGCGCGACTTAAGTCACGCCACATGAGTTAACTCATGCAGGTATTATACCCCGCGTGAGTTAACTCACGCTAGTTTTCTTTCTCATTTTCCTTCTTGAAATTAATAGCTATAGGATGCACGACGGTGGACAGAGGTTGAGCACAATATGCATGCTGCCACGTTAACAGTAGAAGTCACTATAAGTTTTATAGTAAAATATATGACTTTGCATTAAAATTTAGAACTTATAATGATTCTTAAAATCACTTGGATTATTACAATAGCAGATCAAGATAAATGATGGTGGTCAGAGGTTGAGCACAACATGCATGCTGCCACGTTAACAAAATTTGAGCAATGAAGCAATCGAAGAAACTCTTAAAAAGGGCTACAACATTTGTAGTCTTATGAATTTGATACAAGTTCACAACATTTATTCTTTCTACTAAATTGGATTGGATACATGTGGTTTTGACTTTGGTATTTGTTTTGTTCTATCTGCAGGTAATAAAGCATTTTGTTTGATTGGATTTCAATTGTCAACGATGGTATTTTCATAGATATAGAGAATCTGTGTAACTCACGCATGGTGTAATATCTACGTGAGTTAACTCATGCGGCGTGACTTAAGTCACGCATGTGTAAAGTTAAGTCATGTTTGATTTACACATGCGTTAGTTAACTAACGTAGGGGTATTTTAGTCGGTTTGACTGAATGGAAGCGAAACTTGCTAGACGAAGAGCAGAAATCAACCATAAAAACGGTGCCTCGTGAGATTGGCTTGCACATATAGTTTCTGAATTCGGCATTGATGAGTGTGATCTTTCTCTGATTGTGGCCTGTGGGTTATCCCTTAAATCCTATGCTTCAAATTGAAATAAAGCGTAAAGTTGAAATCTATTGATTTTTAGCTAATGTATCCATATTTGTTGAACTTCAATTTTAAAACAATAGTAACCATTTTAATATGACTGACTATAAATTTGTAATATACAATATGACTTGCTATATATTTGTAACTTGTGAGTAAATTTTTTTATAATGAAATTTGCATCGAAGTAATGTCTGATGTCTGACACATATCAATGTTTGACACTGACACGATACCAACACATACCGGCGCGCGCACATGTATATATATATATATATATTTCAGACATAATGAGTCTCTTTATATCCCTAGAAATGGAAGCATCATCTTTGCTCAATAGAATCAATATTTTCAATATACATGATGGGGTCGGTTTCATTTCAGTGCAGGGAGATGGGTTTGTGGACTATATTTGAGGGATTCTTGCTTCTTGCAAATGCTCTAGATATTGAATGAAGACAGGTTTCTTGCACCTAAAGGATGGGGTTTTTCTGATTTCTCCGGTGGAAGAAAAAAGTCATTTTAAGAGTCAAATTATAGGGCTTATTTATGCTACTCAGTACCTTAGAATTCCTCTTATTCTTCTCAATTCCATCAGCATTTTTGTTAAGTTGGTGTCACTATGCATTAGCTATTAAATGAGGTGACATTACATCTCAAATTCAAATTTTGCACATGCCCGGTGCTTTTTATTATATGTTTCAATAGTGAAAGAAATACATGACAATAGAAGAGTAAGTTGTTTATAAGATATATTTTGTATTTTCTTATCCGATGTTAGAATGAGATAAGAAGGAGAAGAAAGAGGAAACAATGGAGTTTGTTATTTGCAAAATATAGGAAATTAGTTTTGAAGGGATAAGAAGGGGAACATAGGGATAAACTAAAAATTAAAGAAAAATCGAATAAAAAGGAGAATAAAAGGATAATTTGTTGGGGTGACAATAATTTGTTTTCTTAAATACAGGAGATTAGTTTTAAATTAAAAAAAAAAATATCAGATGACTTCGGAATGTCTCTAATGTGGTATAGTTAGTTGGGAAAATTTGCGAGATTCTATGGTAGAAATATCTCCATGGAAGTATTTGCCCATTTTTTTATGGGTGTGACATTTTGACTCTAATTTTTATTGTATCTTGATTATTTGACTTGACCAACAGAACCTGATAGAGTAACCCTCATACACTATATGGTGCATTGCTTAATTACTGTCAAACATATGTATTTGATGTTAGAACTGTCTTTAATATTATTGACTAAGAGTTGTCTTTTCAACAGAATGCAATAATACAATATTCCGCAAGCAAATTCTAGCCAACAATGAAAGCATTTAAAATTTCTGAAAGAATATAAAAGTTTTATAAAATAAACTGCTGAAAGAGCATAAGAGTTTAATCAAATATCTGCAAATAGACTGTATGTTTTGGAGTCTACAGCAATGAGCCGTATTGCCGCAACAGTTGCAGCAATAGACATGATGCTAAAGAAAACAATGTTGAGCCAGAGCCCTCCCTTCTTTAAACTTGATAGTTTGTTCTTCTTTGCCTTATAGTACATATGATTTGCAAGAATAAATGTGAGGGGAAACGTGCTGATCGCTCCTGTGAGGCTCTCGAAATCTCCAAGGAATGGCAGAAGAGCAGCTATGAATGTGTTAAAGGCCAGGTAACCACCTCTTACTCCGACTCTAAATGACAAGTTCTTAGCTTTCATTGCTTCTCCACTGATCCCGAATCTAGTATCCAAATACTCATACATTGGACTTGCAAATATCTGACAGAAATAGAACACAGGTTATTAGGTCAGGTAAACATAAATTAAGTAAAACATTTAAGTGTAGCAAAAGATCTAGTTTAGATTTATGTACATGTAATGCAATGACTGATTGAAGGAAGGCTGTAATATTGGCCAAAGCTTTCACCCAAGCTGGACCGTTCACGCTATTCAGCAAATAGGTTTCTGTCGTATTACCATAAGCCCAGTATCCTACAAAGGTAACCATGTACATTGGTACAAGTCCAATGGTAAACTGAAACCACAGGGATTTCATCATGTTCTTCACAACTGGCTGCCTAATTGTGGCCTGCAAGTTACATTAACAAATAAATCTCAGTTTTGTATTACACTCGCTGAGATGAAAAAGAATTATATATAAACTTGAAACTTAATAAGAAGATATGAAAATATATAAGCTTTCTATCTGACCTGTATCTCAGGAAGCATGCCGGTATTGTATGCGAACACTAGACTAGCAGACGCCCCAATTGTTGTGAATATTTTAGTCACACCATGTTCAGGAATAGTGTAATCTCGGGGAGGTGAATTCATTCCTGGCAATGTATTGTTGGTTAGTTGAAGAAATGTGTATCAACTCGAATCAAAACTATATATTCAGATTTAAAAAGTTAGCAGCTAAGAATTTTTTATACTTCAAACATTCTGTAATATGCTTCAAACTGTATCCTAGTGTATAACTGATGGTAGTTAATTACTACAAGTGAATGAATGATTAATTTGCAAACACAGACATGAGATATTATTACCATCTTTAATTGATAGCACCAATGCTATGACAATGTAAACAAAGGTGAAGACTGTTGAAACTCCCAACCAAACACCAAGAGCTGAAAGATGAGGAATGCAAATGGCAAACATTGCACACACAATTCCAGCTATAACAATACAATAAGGAAGCTTCAGCTGACCATCATCTCGAAACACGGTATAAGCAGCCTGCACCAAAGTGAAAGTAAAAACGGTTTCAAAAAAAGTCACTACAATATAATTTTTATACTAATGAGTAAAGCTCAATTCGGTCATTTACAATTTTCTCGCGATCCTTTTAGTCCTTTACAAAAAATAATACTCGAATTAGTCCATAACATTATAATTAGAGGACAAATTAGTCTTCGACTCATTTTTTGAGTAAAAAAGGTTTGTATTACTTTTTGTCTGAGACTAATTTGAGTCGCGAGAAAATTATCAAGAATATATGATTTGAGTAGTCCTGTCACTTGAGGAAAAAGTTAAAGTCAATATGAAGAATACAATTTTGATTGAGTGATTCCTAAAATTCTTACTTTCAAGGCTGAACCAGCCAAAATGATGTAACCAGTATTTATCATGAAAAGATTGATATACTGCAGAGCCCAAGTGATAGAATATGCCTTTTTACCTACAATTAAAATGAAAATTAACATAAGTAACAGCAACAAAATAACATGACAGATAAAAAAAAATTCCAATGTGTTTTGTTGGCATCATTTACCATAAACATATCCAGCAAGATCTCTGTATCTAATGTGTCTTGTCCCTCCATATTCATGGAGCATAGCAATAAGAGCATTAGCATAGAGTGAAACCGCGGCAGCAAGAACAAGACCAACTACACCCCCTACCCAACCAAGGGGTACCATAATGGTCCCTGAGTATCCAAGCACATAAGCACTGTTGACTCCAGTAGTGAGAACAAAAGCCACTTGAAACCATGAATCTGCAAAACCAAATTACCACAGTTAATATTAAAATAGTAAAATAAAAATCAGAAAAAAGATTAATTAATTGAAGAAGTATATTAAAGGGGGTGTGAATCCGTTTCTTCTAGTCAAAGAAAACTGATATAGTGATATTTGTGCCAAGAAGTCAAAAGGGGGGGTGTGAAGTCGTTTTCTTTCACTATCAGTCACACTTATTTCAATGTTTTTATAATGTTTGAATCAGTCGAATTTTTAAAACATTCCTATATATTCTAAATTTTTATGAACACACATGTGAATACGAATGTTATTCATAGAAATAATAAGAAAATTATTCAAGGAATTTAATTTCATATCTTAAAACAAACACATCCACACATATCAGGTTATTATTGGTTAAGTTTTACACTGATACGTTTTATACCGACTCTCTTCAAAAAGAAAATTTTCATACTAATAGTTGACATGTAACGCTAAGAGAGTCAATTGCAATATATTTTTTATAAGAGTTTAATCAGTATACTCCACTGAAAAATTATTATTTTACACATATCTTTATTCATGTGTTATACCATCAATTGATTGATGAATATAACAATTTATGTATTTTAATAGTTTTTGAATAACATATTTTTTTTTAGTTTAATGGTGGTGAATTGATTGTCAAAAATAACTTCACATATACAATCAATAGATCAAAATATTTAAAATTGTCAAATAAATTAAAAATATGAATTAATGTAACCATTCAAAATATTTTGATGGAGTGTGTGTTTTAGACTATCAATCACCATCATTAAACTCTTCTTTTTTAGTAAACATTGATAATAATATGTGTAAAATAATTATACAACAATAAAATATATTAATTAAATCCTTTTAATAATCGACACGAACAACAAAACAATATTTTTTTTGGCACAAAAATCAAAAATTATTTAATTGACACAAACAGTTGAGCAGAATCAAAATTCAGTAATGGTTGATATTGACTCTTATATGTAAACAAAACAAACATAGGTGAACTACAAAAGGGTAATTTTGAAAATTCACAGATTTGACCGGGTTTTTGAAAAGGAAAAGAAAAACATAGAGATTGCATTGCATCTGCAACTCCGCATGTGCGTCATGTTCTTCCTCTTCAATATGTCGTACTATAATGTTTCAGCAAGAACATGAACCTCGGACTCCATAAACATGGGAATTTTCGAAAAAAAAACCCTTTGAAAATTAAATATAAAACGATAAAAAAACAATGAAATTATTTAACAAAAGAAAAAAACAAGGTTATGGTGTGAGATACAAACCGGTGCTAATTTGGTGAGCAGTTTCTGGGATTTCAACACCATCGTCATGAATTTTGTTAGGATCACCTCTTCCTTTGCCCATTGTTGATGTTAACAGAGGTGGTGACAATTGTTGTTGTTGTCGTTGCACTTTTACGGTAGCGAGACCGTAAATTTAAGCTACTTCTTCTCCTTCTTCTTCTCACCTTCTCACCAATATTCTGTTTTGAAGTTGTTGATAAGAATCAACCAGCGTTATGAGAGATCTCAAAGACCTGTCTTCTATATATAAGCATTTTTTGTGTGACCCTTCAACGTAACAACCAATAATATCGTGTCGATATCCCCCCAATTTTAGTATTTTTTTTAACAAAAATATTTTTCCCTTGTATTTTTTTAATATCTTTTCTTCTAGGCTTTTTGACCAAAAATATATAAAGTCTCCAATACAATAAATAATAATACTTGTAAAAAAAATAAAATAATAATAATAATATTAATAATTAAATTTGACCAAAAATTTACTGGTTCCGATAAATAATAATAATTAAATTTGACCAAAATTTTACTAGTTCAAATAAATAATAATAATAATAATAATAATTCTCTCAAACAATAATTAAATAATAATTTATAACAATGTGAAATTATTAAACATGTCAAGGAAATACTTTTGATTTTTTTTACTGGATTTTTCATTATTTCAATTATAGAAAAAAATCTTTATTCGTTATAAAAAAATCTTTATTATAGAAAAAGTTGTTGTTTAAGGGTATAATTTGTTGGAACAGAATGTGTTTAACATTACCCTTTGAGTTTTGATGATAACAAGGTATTAAAAAAAATGACAATTGTGTAAGATAATATTTGTTCAAGTGTGAAGGACCATAGACAAATTTTTTGAATGTCTTAAATGAAGAATAGGTTTTGAAGAACAAATGAGAGCAATTAAATCTACAAAATGGAAGCTTGAGTTGCAAGAAAGCATATGAAGAAAAGAGGTTTTGAAGACAAGAGGTTCTGAAGATCTCCAGAAGCTAACGTAATCAGAAGCACTCTCATCAAAAGTTGTTCACTAGAAGCTGACGTCATCAGAGGTTCTGAAGATCATCATAAGCTGAAGACTGGAAGCTTCAGAGTTTATTAAATGTTGTTATTCTCATGTCTATGTATGCAGAAGGAATGGAAGTCTGAAGCAACGACTATTTCAAAGGAATCTGAAGGCATTGGATGTTTATCCACTAAAGAGCGCAGGAAAAAGACAATAGTACAATTGTACAACCACTACTCCATTACTCTACTCACCATGTATGCTATTGTACAAAGATACAACTGCACCTACGCTGATTTTGCTCTATACATGGAATGGATTTGAAATTGTTCATTCATATGACAATAACCAAATCAAGTAAAAGATCACTAGTGATTTGATCAAACTTCTACAACAACTCTTTTGATGTGCTGGCAATCAACAACGTCTCTTTCACACCTCTATATAAAGGAGTGAAGACTTGAAGATTTCCAAAAGACTCACAACAATTTACAAGAGCCAAATCTCTGCAGAAATTGTTCCACATCAAAGTTCACTTAGAACTTCTTAACAACTTTCATATCTTAGAAATTCTAGAGTCTTAAGAGTCTTATCTGATTTGTATTGTGAATACCACTGATTGTATATTGATGAGTAAAACCGCAAGTGCACGGTTCTACCGAGGTAGTAAAAAGAGAGTATCGTTCCAACAGGGAGTTGTTCAACTTAATTAACTTTTAGAAGATGGTTAGAAGAAAGTTCAGTTGCAAAGATTGAATTTTTAACGGTTTAAAAGAATAATAATAAAAAGCGCCTTGGGATTATTGGTTCGTCATAATAACAAACCCTTCACAAACAAACCCTAAACCTAAACTTTATATTTGACCTACTTTCTAAAGACAAGTTTCTCTTAAGCGTATCAAAGCTTCTTTCGAAGTCAGTGAGTGTGTTCCTCTAGCAACCACGCCTATTCTCATGGTTGATTGCTATTAGAATCCTCAAAGAACAAAACTTTATATGTCTCAAGGTTTGCTAGACTATTCTCATGTTTCGCAACCCTTGTCTAATTTCACTTGTTCCAATATCAAAGCTCCTCTGTCGCATTATGAATTGATATTTGTGATGATGAATTAACAAATAATAACCCTCCGCTGTCGCATTATGAGTTTGGTATTTGTTAATTCATTATAAAAACGGTGAAATTAGATTAGAAAGTAGATTTATATAAAATTAGGGTTTATGGCTTGGTTTGATTAGGATTATGTCATTAGACTTATCCAACAATCCCAAGACAAGAAGAGTCTACTCACTCATGTTCATTGTAGACATAGAGGAGAAGAAGAAGAACATAAAGTAAATAACAAGAAAATAAAGAGAACTTTTATTAAGAAAGACAATGTCACTATTGAATTCCAAGAACAAAAGATGAATTGTTGTGATAGCTAGCTACTCTATTTATAGTTTTCAATGACTTAAGCCCTAAGAAATATAACACTAGAATGTTCCACAAAAAACCATGGGCTTTAGGTCAGAAGTAAACTAATAGGTAGCTTGTTTAGGAAGCAAAAAGCAGCAAAAGTGACCCAGAAGGCTGACACGGCCGTGTGGCTGGTGGCACGGGCCATGCCAAGTCTCTGACTTGGGGGATGTTATATTTTTGCACCGAATCTTCGTATTTTCAACCCGAATCAGCTCCAAATCCCTTTCTTTTGCTCCAAGACTCAATCTTTGAAATATTTGTTACTGAAATTAAATAACTTGCAATTGAAGTAAAATAATTCTAAAGAGGAAATAAACTTAAATAAAATAAACTCAAATATAAATAAAACGGACTCAAATATTATATTAAAAATACTAATTATTGACTCATCAAACTCTCCCACACTTGAATCTTTGCTTGTCCTCAAGCAAAAGGCATAAACATAGCAGCATAAACAAGATTTACATATGACAATTCAATTAAAAACTTATGTCTCCTCAAAGGCTTTATTTCAAGTGTACACTAATCACAACTTCAAGCATTTCTTATGATCCTATTCAACCCAACAACAAGTCTTAAGTGAGTGTGTGTGTGTAGTCCAGCCCTTTTCTTGCTCCTGTATAAGATAGATATTATGAGGAAACAGGTTCTAACCTTAGCACTAATTTAACCGAGAAAAGTTCTTTCTTCATTTCATATAAGAGAGATGGGAATATTTATTTTCATGGCATATTTACTTTTAATATTCGGGGAGTTGGGCAGACGCTAGTAAAGAGGTTACCCTCGATACACCATTGCATCTGAACACGTTTTGGCTGTAAGGGTACCATCCTCGTTTTAAAGAAAGCAATTATTTGCTTTGGGTAAATTTTTTAAATGCCATTTTTAGAAGGATTACGGAAGCTACTTTTGTTTGTCAAGGGACACCACCTCCATGTGGGAAGTCAGTGAGGGAGTATCATTTCCCCCCAGATTCAGTGTTGTCTCCTTTATAGATATATTTGCTTCCGCCCTCTTATTATTTCCCACACTAACTTATACTAATTTTACTCTGAAAACTTTAAAGAGTTAATTTACCACTAAAATTAGAACATGCTCCTTAAAATACCTACTCATACACTTGCTCAAGGGATGCAACTTTGTGCTTTTCTCATTGGAGAATTTTTACAATAAAACAAGATGTGGGTATAGCAAGAACACTTAAAACACAAGAAATCATTTTCATGTACAAGAAACAACCAATTTAGAGGAGACAACAAAAAATTTATGTCATAATTTATAATAAAAACAAGCCGCTTAATCATGCCCTTCACAATAAAACATAACAAAAGAATTAAAGTTCAAGGGAGTTTGGAAACACTACGACACTCTATTTGTTACATGTGTTTTTCTATTGAAAATTGTGGGCATTTTTGGAAAGAAATATCCAATCAAAAAGAGCTGGAAATAGGTTGTTTTCTTTATATATAGTATATACTATCAAAAATGGATCTCCAGCAAAATTTCATAACTATCCTCGATGAACCTCATAATTTTCTTAACTTTCAGGGTCTAATAGTCGTTTTGCAAAATAAAAAACTAATTTATTCTTTATTTTTTAGTTTATCACTTCCAAGCCTAACTAATTGCCTATATTTTAAAACACACCACCATGTAATTAAAGGGTGGGAGATTCCATCAAAAAGGTTTTTTCAAAATACACAACAGAGATCACCTTTTCTCTCTGCCTTCTCTCTAGAATCAACACATCGTCTCTCTCCTAGCATATCCAAACCCTCGAATCCAAGATGTAAAAGGTGAGTATTGTGGGCGACGATGGTTTCCTTCCCTCACACTACCAATCCTTTCTGAAGTGGGCATGCTCTCTTTCCTTTCGGTGGATGTAGATCCGTACATTTAACCCACATATGTCGTCATTTCGTCGTTTACAGGGACATGGTGGTTATGTCGGCCTCAAATTTGTTCTAGCTGGGTGGTTTACAGTTCTGGATCATTTAAGCCAAATTTGGTTTTTGGATAGGATTCTCTAACCTTTTTGGTCTGTTTCCTTCCTCACTGTTGGGAAGGAACACACTTTTATCGTTGTAAAGGTTAGTTCCTGTTTTCGTTTGGTTAGGTCATTGGTGGTGTTTATGTTTTGCTGGATTTGACGCACGACAAGTTGTTTGTTCTTCTTAAGTGTACGATTGTTTGATATGCGTTTTCGCTTATGTTCTTGATCAGGAATTAGATAGTTGGAGAGTTGCGGCCTCCTTTTGATGTGGTTAGGTTTTAAGAAACATGAAAGAGTCTGATTTTTTTAACCTGAAAAGCGTATGTTTGGTTAATAACATATTAGACTCATCCATCGTTCCGAGCTCTTACACGTATGATTGAAACTTGTTGTGTTTGGTGGTCTAACCTCTTCAATTTTCTGATGTTGCAAATTTGTTGGAATCTGCATATTTCAAGGCGTCATGTTTGCCTCAACTCTAGTATTGTTAATGCTCGAAAGAGCTTTTGTGCTTATTGTTGTGTTCAGGGAGCTATTGGCGCTTGAATTTGGATACCGTATTGGCGGTTGATCCATTAGCCATATTTAAACCTAATTGTTCTTTATAGATGTTCACTCTTTTCCATTTAACTTCGGTTGATACTTTTTATTTTTTTATTTAAACATATAATAATATTAATTACGAAAGTAATTATTTTTTACATAATTACTAAAATGTCACACAACCGTGCAAATGTACATATCTTATACTAATTGATTTTCTTATACTAGTAGTAGATTTAAGAAGATCAAACATATATATATTTTTTACAGACGAGGCCATTAAATAGAGTCATGAATTTCTTCTTCTACTAGTAGTAGATTAGAGTCATGACTTTACATAAATGATAAATAAACACATAATTTTTAAATGATGCGAAAGACTAACTTCACAAATCATACAATAACGATGATACCAAGTTTTAAAATGATACGAAAGACTAACTTCACAAATCATCCAATAACGATGATACCAACTTAGGCAAAGGAGTTTTAGTGAATTGCAATACTAATTTTTTTTTATTTTTTATTCTCATTTAAAATTTTGAAGTCTGAAACTCTAATGAACGTCTTTGGGACATAATCCTAATTAATAATTATAAGCATATATGACAAATAGTTGTAGAGTTCAGTTAATCAAGATGAAAATTTCATATCCTTTTTAAACTTGACTTAAACTTTGGACTCGTTAAAATTTGTTGATTATTTTTAGAGGTTGTTTATATATGTTATTTTTTCCATTTGTATTAAGTACCAAAAATATCTTGTTAATGGGCGGTCTAAGTCACATGGCCTAAGTCACCAATGATGATGCTTCTGCTTCAAAATTTGACCTCTATAGTCCACACATAACTGGTCCCTCCAGTGGACTCTTCTTCTGCTTCTGTCCAAATAAATATTGGATTGATCAATTTTTCTTTGACAGGTATTGGAAATATATTTCTTTATGCAAGGGAAAAAGAATAAATATTGGATAGATCAATTAGATAACTACTATCTATCTTTTTATTTTTTTTTGAAAGGTATTATCTATATATTTTGTTAACTGGTTTCACGGATTCTAAATGTATTTTTGGGAATCCAAGGTTTGAAATAAAAACTCCCATATTCAATGCAACCAATAACAACTCCTAGCCGTATATGAATTTTTCCCCATGTTGCCAGGCTTTTTAATTCCCAGAGGTGGGAATATTATATTCCTATAGAACAAATTCAGATTCCATGTAAAAGTATTGGCTTTATCCCACCACCTACACATATTTAACTTCATCTATACCTAATATACATAATTGTTCTTCCTTTTTTTTTTTTCTTTCTTAAATGCACTTTTCACCCTCTATGTTTCAAAAAGTTACGATTTTAACCCCCTTTAAAAATAATGGATATTTTGACCCCCTAACTTTTGGCCCTCTTTTGATTAGCTGATTTTGATGGAGATTATGACAATTTCTCAGTCTCTGATGGTGTAAACTGACATGGGGATAGAAGCATGTTGATAAGTGG
>Ga0315914_1006703_pt1 | contig 16217 bp, 8 predicted proteins | sample MpolenodulesMG_FD_203920 | JGI IMG/M metagenome (GOLD analysis project Ga0315914, IMG submission 203920) | Medicago polymorpha root nodule microbial communities from Los Angeles, California, United States - elongated nodules | ecosystem: Host-associated > Plants > Roots > Nodule | place: USA... | reverse complement strand
TGACGTGAATAATAACGAAGAGGTTAACAGAGTTAATTGAATAAAGTCAATTTGAGTCTGACGTGGATCATTTAATCCACTTGTAATGTTATTAGTGGGTAACAGGATAAACAGTAGGTAAGGTACTCTTTATAAGTTTTCTCCTAACAAATATATAAGAGTAAATTCAAATATTAAAATAAAAGTGTAACAAATACGATATATATGTATATCCATTTTTTTCCTTTTTCCTTTAAAAAGTGTAACAAACTAGACGAGTTTATCTATACTTACTTTTTCATTATCCCAATTATATATATAATAAAGATTGTTGTTTGGGTCATTAAAAATATAAGAATTTACATTATATTTTTTGTTATATTGTTGGTGTCATTGAAATATATAATCAAGATTAGTTTGATTTATTATAATTTGAAAGAAAAAAACATTTATATTTTTACTTTTAATCCAAATCAAAATTTCATTAAAAAAAAACATCATTCATAATTTTTAAAGATTAATGCAATAAAAAAAAAAAAAAAAGACGGGCACATTAGTGCCCATCCTTTCTCTAGTGATAATAAAAAAGAAATGATTTTCTAATCCTATTAGGATAGTTTCTAACCCAACTTATACTCAAGATGAAAACTACAAAGGAAAACTAAGATAGGATAAGAAAATAGTTTATTTTATCATATTTCTTTGGTGTATCAAACATGAGATTTAAACATGATATGATTTATCTCTATTCTGACTATTAAACGGGCCTTAGACTATTGACAATTGTATGTTAGGAGAGAAAGATAGAGTGTGCTGGAAAAAAAAAAGACTTTACTAAAAAGAGGAAGGTAACTAACAATTGTTTATTTTTTCCCTAAAAAAATAGTTTATTTTTTTTAAGGAAATAATTAACAATTGTTTGTCATGAAAGAGAGATAACACATTAAATTTATTGAATAAAGAAAATGCGTGCAAAAAATATTAATTTATGGATTTTTTTTTTTACAACAACCAAATCAACTCATTTCATTAATAACAAGATCATTAATACAAATAGGTAGGAAATCAAAATTTTGGAGACTAACTTAAGAAATGGCCGCCCTTGCAAGGGAATGAGCAACTATATTCACTTGTAGCCGAATAAACATAACCATAAAGTTTGAATCAAGAGATAGCAACCAATTAATTTCGGTAAAGATGGATCCAAATTCAAAATTGTCTTCTTTCTTCCTAAAAATAACATCTGAAAGAATCTTTGAACCAGTCTCAAAAATGACAAATTGAAATCCCGAACTAAGAACCCATTGCAAAGCCATTGCTTCACCTTCTATCACTTGCGACATCGATTCCCACCACACTGTGTGAGCTCTAACAAAAACTCTCCTCTCATCACGAATACAAGCACCCAAGGAAGACGCTCCTTGGTGAGGATGAAAACTTGCATCAACATTGCATTTCAATCAACCCTCCAGAGGTTTCATCCAACTTTGAATAGGATTATCACTACGGTTGTCTAATGAATTCTCAATAATACAATTTGCTAGCATCCAATCCTCAAATAGAGAGTTAACCATCATATTAACTTGAGAAGGTGTTGATCTCTTGTTATTCCAAATAATATTATTTCGATTACACCAAAGACTCCATATGACCATATTCATTTTATTCACCACTATACTATCCTCTGATGCACAAATATCCATGATAACACTAAGTAGGTGAAGTAATAGCCATTCGTTTCTCAATCACACCTTTCAAACCAGTCATATCCCATTCTTTTTTGTTGAACCGACATCTAAATAGAAGATGAACTGTTTGTTCAACACTATGGTCACAAACAGGTCAACTACTAGGGCATTCCACACCCCTCTCCTACAACTTCTTTTGCGTGGGCAAACAACCTTGTCATACTCTTCAAATAAGATTTCGCACTTTCGAAGGCGATTTAATCCTCCAAATCCTCTTCCACTCTCCTGGAAGAAAATGCTTATCGACATTCATAATCTTCTCCATAGATACATAACTTATAACCAGTTTTGACGGTATAAACCCCACATTTACCCTCCTTCCAAATGATTGTATCATGTGTGATCACATCAAGCACATGAATCTGCTTAATACTATCCATAATACATGGAGGGAATATTCCACGAATAAGATTCATATTCCATGATCTACTACCTTCATTCATCATATCACAAACAAACATATTATGCACATCAATATTTTGAGGAGATGGCATCCAAGCGGAAGTGCTACTTCTCAACCACGGATCTTACATAACTCGCACTCTAGAACCATCACCAATCTTCCATCTAAGAATAGATTGAGAAGACCAAATACTTCACCAAGCATAACTAGGATTATGTCCTAGCTTGGCCTCAAGAAAAGAGCTGTTTGAAAAATATCTAGATTTTAATAATTTTGAGGCTTGCATTCAGTTTATTGAGAAGATTCCAACCTTGTTTAGCAAGCATCGTCATATTAAATGCTCGAAGGTATCGAAACCCCAAACCGCCTTGAGATTTAGGACAAGCAAGTCTATCCCAGGTCATCCACTTAATTCCCTTATAGTTTCCTCCCCCGCCCCACCATTAAATGAATTAAAATATGGGTTAAATAAATAGGATAAAAAAGCTCTCGTTTTTTTTTTTTTGTTGTTACAAAGCTCTCGTTTTTTACTTTGTTGTTACCATTCTAAAACAAAACTAAAAAACAGAGAGAGTAATTAACCAAATTTTATTAAAAAATGAATCAACCAAATAAAAAGGGTAGTTTTGTAAAAGAACGAAAAAAAAGAAACAATAAAAGGAGACACAAAAGTGTCTTCTTCTGTGTGGGTTTAAGAATTTGGACACAAACAAACAAGCAGAGCTTCAGCGTAAGGGTTTCTCATCACAATGGCCGACGACGACTACAATGATTTGGACATCGGGTTCTCTCTCACTCTCTCACATATACACACATTGTCAAACCTACCAAATTAGGGTTTTTCTCCAATTTAATTTTCATTTTTTCAACACGTTATTGATAATTTAGTGTTCTGTTTGTGAAAAACAAAGCAAAATGTAACCTTTTTGTTTTTTCTTCCTATATATTCATGTTTCTAAGCTTGTTTTGAACTGTGGGTATGTTTGAATTGGCTTATTTGAGTTTATCTAGTGGCATGAGCAGTTGTGAGCTATGAAGCACAAACACCGAACACGACACTACACACCAACACCGGTAATAATATGAGTAAATGAATTTTTTGAACATAATCACATGTGTTGGTATTGGACACCTGTCATTCCTTTGATTAGAGGTGTTGGTGCTACAGAGGTTTTAAGACTTTTTGGACGAACTTATGAAAATAGCTTATGACATAATAATAAGCTATTTTCAGCTTTTTTTTTTTTTTGTAAGTTCTCCAGGATAGCTTATACAAAAATAAAATAACATCATTTATTTTTTGTTATAGAAATAACTTATACATAAGCATTTATCATGATAAAGGCTTATGTTATAAGCTGCTAGTTAAACTTTTTAGCCAACATGGTCTAAGTTTATATACATGTCTTTAAAGATTTAAGGTTGTCTTGCACCAAGTTTATTTCAAATATACACTTAGAATATAATTGACATATGACCTATGAAGCACTGACACGGACACAACACTGACTCCGACATGTCGACAACGGTAGTAATTTGACAGAGTTGAATGTAATAACATGTGTCGGTGTCGTGTTCGTATCGGACACGGACACATGTCTGACATCAGACACACCTTCAATCAGAAGTGTTAGTGCTATTGAGCATTTGAAAGAACAAATTTTTCCTAAAAAAGATCGGACAGTTTAAAAGGAATGGAGGGAGTATGATTATGCAGTTGTCTGTTTATGAGATATGTGTTTTGTAGTATGTTACTAGTGGAGCATTTCTCTCATACCAAATTTGAATGGTGATGCAGATATGAAGATGAGCCACCAGAGCCTGAGATTGAAGTAAGGAATTCTATACACACTGACTGACACAAACATATATGAATATTAAGGAACATACCATTGATGAATTTTTTAAATTATTGGTTGATAGGAAGGTGCAGAGGTGGATGCAGATGACAACGACAACAATGATGAGATGGCTGGAGAGCCTATTGAAACTGAGGAAAAGGAACAAGAAGAGCCAACAGAAAGGCCTCGAAAGACATCGAAATATATGACTAAGTATGAGCGTGCACGGATTTTGGGTACCCGTGCTCTTCAAATCAGGTAATTTTTTTTAGTTTTCATCTTTGTGAAGTTAAGATTTTGTTCTGGTGAGTGATTCCTTGTAAATGTTTTAACATGATGTCTTGTCTTTTGGTTGATGAAGTATGAATGCACCTGTCATGGTTGAGTTGGAAGGGGAGACTGACCCGCTTGAGGTACGAGAAACTTTTCTTCTGTTTACTCATTTGATGTTTAATTTCACATAGTGTTGCTGCATTTTAGTATGTTGGAAGAGTTATTGAAAATTGTGCTTGCCTAACTTGATATGCCAGTATCTAATTTCTTTTGTTTTTAAAAAAAAACTAGTATCTGATCTAACTTTGATCATTCACTTTAGTGACCCTCCTTCCTAGTTAATGGAGTCCTTGACTCTAACTATGGCTGTGGAGATTTTATTTCTCTTTAATTTCTTGTAAGTTACCTTACCTGATCCATATTTCAAAATAAAAATGTACAAATATACGTATGAAATCCTTTCTTTCCATATTTTCATATTACAATAATAACATATTTTAATATGGGAAGGCTGATTTTCTTGTGAGCCGGGGCTGTCTTTAAATCAGGTCTTTTATCATTCTCATATTCTTGCGTATAATTTGTATGTTTAGCTCATAGCAAAGTTTCACTGTGTATAGTTCATGTTTCCTTGGCCATGGCCTCTGTAAATGAAAAGGTTCCAGGCTTTGGACATTAAAACTTAAACATTCACTTTGTGGATCATTGAAGAATTGATGCTCTTTCTAATGTTGAAACTTAACCATTCTTTATAAATAATGTTGATCGAAAAGAACTGGTTACTTCTATTAAGTTTTGTCCGTTGACTTCAAAACATATTTATACTTTTGACATTGAACGTTGATTCTGATAAACCTTTGAATAATAAGATTGTAAATATCTCCTTTGGATGGCCAATACCATATATCAATTCCAAATTGATTATTAATTGTTTTATATAGTTTCAAATTCATTAGTTTGCATGGGATTCTTGTTCATGTATCACTTAACCATTTGATACATTTTGGACACAAATGTCTGATACCTTGTTCACTAAACTTCACAGATTGCCATGAAAGAGCTTCGAGAGAAAAAGATACCCTTTACCATCCGTCGTTACTTGCCTGATGGAAGGTAATTACTGTGCTTGATTCCTTTTTTGTTAGTTTTGGAAAGGGGTGAGAGGGTATGTTAAGACTTAAGCTGAATTTTCCTTCATGTCATGTGTTTTCTGTTTTTGCAAAATTGTGCAGCTATGAAGACTGGGGAGTTGATGAATTGATTGTGGAAGACTCATGGAAGAGGCAAGTTGGTGGTGATTGATGGCTGAAACTAGAACTGACAAGAGTAGTCTGACGTTTAAATACACTAATCATAAACTTGACTTGTAGTGTGGCACTAATGTTGGATGTCTATGTATCTTTGATGCTTATACTTTGATGTTTGTACACTATCATCACCTCTGATTATCGCGTGGTACTAATTTTTCGATGTTTATGTCTCATTGATGCTTATACTTTGCTTTAGTTTAACGTCATCGTTAAATATTGAACAAACCACCATTTTGGTCATCAAAATCATAACTCACTGTCACATTGGTGCTCGATACAAAACCCCAGTTAGATCCTTCAATTTGTTAGTCAATTTAGTCTCTGATGTGGAAAATTGAAAAGGGCACATGGACTGCTGATGTATTCCCAGTGACCAAAATGAAAGAAAAAAAACCAAAAAAATTCTTCATTTCCCAAACATTTTAAAAAAACTTGAATACTTTGATGAAATGCTTGTCATTCTCCATTCTTTATTAGTGAATTGTCACAGCTACAAACTCTCCGTAGCTGTGTTTGGGTTTGTTGTATTCCTTGTAGCCAATTCTTATTTCTGTAAGGGTGGCTTGTTTAATTAATGTGCTGTAAACAAAAAAGTATAAAATATTGATGGTTTAGTTGATCGAAAATAGTGAATGTAACTTTGAAATTTCAAAATGATAAGATAAAAAATAAATGTGTATTATGTTATTGAATGTTGATTCTGATAAAGTTTTGAACGATAAAGTTGTAAAGTAAATATTTTATTTGGATGACCAGTGTAGAATATGTCAAGGATTCAATTTATTGTATTTTTTTTTACATATATATATATATAAATCCCATACAGGGGTTTGCTAGGATACACCAACTAGTCTTTATTAAGGTGTGTTTTAATAAAGACATAACTAAAAAGTTGTTAAATACACCTTAAGGTGAATGTTGCTAAAACACTCATTCTAAAAAATAAGTGGATGTATGTTAGCAACTCCTATAGACATTTGCTATAATACACTCACTTATTTTTCAGAAGGTGTGTTTTAGTAAGTTAAAACTAAAAAGTAATTAAATACACTCTAAGGTGTGGCTTGCTAAAACACTCCCACATGAAAAATAGCGGGTGTGTATATATATCCAATCAATGAATCAAATAACAACATGATGCTACCTTTTTAGGATAGTTTCATGAATAACTACAGATATATATTTGGTGTGATTTATTTGGATGCATGTGTAAAAATATTTTATATTAATAGTTTTATATAGTTAACATATGGTTAATAGTTCTTTCATTTTATAAAGAATACATTAAACTGTTGTTGATACTAACAATGAAAATTGGTTATATATTCTGTGTTCTAGAAGTCCATAAGAATTATTTTTCGGGTATACTATACTTCATATATTAAACTGTGGTTGTTGATACTTTTATAATATTATTTTACTTGTAGTGTAACCTTATTGTTATTTTTTGTAGCATCGACGTTTTAAATTGAAAACATGTCTAGGTCAAACAACAACACAATAACGACACATGAAACTAGTTAGATTTAATTATTTGATTTTTTCCAAAGTCAAAATGACACATGTAACTAATTAAATTCAATTATTTGATTTTCTTAAATTATCATAGGTGTTGATGTGTCAAATGTGTCCGTGTCCATGTTTCATATATCTCTAATGTTGTTTTTTTTTTCTTTTTGAATCAGGTTATATATCTATTATTTGAGAATTAAAAATGTGTATAAAGATAAAAATAATTCAATCACTATTGTTGGTGATTTCCAAAATAATGGAATCACTTTAGAATCAAGAGTTGTAACTCTTATGGGAATCATTCATATACATTGGAACATTATTATTTATTAATAGATAATGAACCATGACATTGATTCAAGTGTATATGGTTATAACATTTGGCAAAATGGTGCTCAATGAACCATAACATTGATTCAAGTGTATATGATCATAACTTTTGGCAAAATGGTGCTTAATGAATCATAGCATTGATTCAAGTCAAAGGGGTGCTTCTCATGTCAAGAGTCATATAATGTACTATAAATGCTTGGCATTTGGGCATTAGTTGGACACACACAACAAGACACAATTTTGGACAGAATTTTGTTGCATTAACAACATAATTCTCCCTCATTCTCTTACTCTAAATCATCCATTAATTCTCTAATGCATGAGTGAATTGCTGAAACCATAAATCTGTAAAATAATGTTGGGAGATACGATTGGTGTGGTTGTGCAATACACGTCAAGGAACTCATAGTATCCTGAAGGGGATTCGCCGGTCATTCCTTATTGCATCCAATATACAGTTATTGGTGGGGCGAATCGAACCTAAAGGTTAGTGTGGTAACCCCATGCGCTTTGAGTTTTACATGCATAACCATTAAACTTTTCAGGTTTCAAGTGCACTAGCATCTTCCCAACAATCAAGATATGCAACAATCTTTGGAATTTATGTGCACACTTCATCATGTTCATCTTCATCATCTTATTGGTCAAGTTATTGCAGCAGACTCCCAACACAAGTTTCAAGAGATATCTCTAATAGCATGACTGTTTTACTAGTGAAAATATGTTTTTCTTTGATAGGTCCATTTTCGAATCATGATAAGCTCAATAGAAAAATAAGGAAGAAAGGGTAAAAGCTAGAAGAAACTTGTATAATTTTTCTCATATACTACAAACAAGTTGGTGAAATCCTTGAAAGTGCCATCAATTAGCTTGGCATCTCTTGTGAAAAATAATTTTATCACTATAACACAAATATTCAAAATGAATTTATCACCAAGGTATATAACTCTCCTTATGACCACCAATTTTTTCACAATTACAGCAAAAAATTTGTTTAGGAGACCAGCATCAGAGAAGAAATAAAAAGACCTCATCCAATTTTTACCATGAGAGTGACACAACAACTTGTACCTGACTCAACTTGTACCTGACAATGTATCACAATGCAAGATTTCTTCCAATACAATGCAATTTTTACCAAGGACTAAAAATGTTTCCTAACCATGAACAACGTAGATTTCTTCCAATTTATGTTACAAGACAAAATTCCAAATGCAATAACATGAACCAGCTAGCATATCAAATGACACCTCCAAACTATGGGCATATGATATGCCTTTTCATATGTAGTCCATAACCATAAGTCATACTGCAGGAGTAATTACAATCTATGAGCATATGCCACCAAATTTCTAGAGCATCAATCTATGAGCATCTTGTTGTCTCCAAGAGTATCATGTCAATCAAACATCCCTAAATTTGATTATGTTTACATAATCTTTATAACAGAACACTTTCTATGAGCATCTTGTGATAAAAATGTACATCAAATTCCACATACTACAAAATCTGTCTCTGAAGCCACCTAATCTAAACCAAAATCACATAAAAACCAAGCTACAAAGAGTAGCACCGGAGAATAGAAAACAACATCCTTCTAAAGCATCAATCTATGAGCATACACTATCAATCTATGAGCATATGCCACCAAGCTACATACACTATCAATAGCAGTAACACACCCCATCAAAAACAAGACACCGCTTTACTGCAACCTCAATTTTGGAAAGTAGCGTCACACCTTTGAACACATAACAGAATCAGTCAAACAGACAAAAAATCAGAGACAATTGAATCTGTCCAAAAAAAATCAACATGTGAAATCACTCAAAATCGACAAAACGAAATCCATCTTGATTAAGAGCAAAACGTTCAACAAACAAAACAATCAAAATCGGTCCAAAGTCCAAACAGAGGGCAAACCGAAATCAGTCCAAGTACAGAACGTTAAACAAATGAAATTGCAAAACAATACGCATTGAGCAATCAACAAACAATTTATTATTATCTATATTTCTTATATTATATAAGGGAATTAACACGCAGAGAGCAATCAATATATAAGTTAGTCTTTCTTGTTGCATATATCTAAGAACGGAGAGAGTAGTACTAACCTTTGTTAACATTGATCCTTTTAAAATGTATTTCACGTAAGGTGTATCTGTTACACCCGGAAACTTAGAGCACACAACAACAAGAGTCTAATATACCAGGCAAGACATTTGAATAATAGCATGTTACAACTTGTGCTCATTAGTCTATCAGAAAAACACAATTGCATGTTAACAAATAGTCATTTAACAAACTCGAATTGAATGGTATGCTATGCCAGCAAAACAAATTAGCACCAGCAAGTAGTCATGCCAACAAAGAAATGTACTTTTTTATTTCGGAGAAAAACTTCAAAACATGAGCAGCATCCAAAGATATTTTTTACAAATGCACTTCCTAGAACAAAGGACCCAAAAGATATCATAGTAACAGATAAACACGTGAAAAAGGAGTATAGAGCTACCTAAGATTTCAAGTGTATAAGAAAATTATTAGAGATATTACAACAATGGTCTCTTATCAATCAAACTCGATAACACCAAATAAAAAAGCACCTAAAATAAATAAAAAATAAATATTGGATAGCATCAAAATTCAAAAACCAAATAAATGTATAATGAGAATCCATCTTACCTATTGTTTCCATTATAGTAGACCTCTAGCAATCATTTCACGAAGAAGTTTCTCCGCCTTTTCATTCTCATCTTTATGAAAGAGAGCCCGGATGATAGGTTCATAAGTTATAGCATCAGGGATGATACCATTGGCATCCATTTTTGACAACAAGGCATCTACTTCATCAAACAAGCCCTCTTTACAAAGTCCATTGATCATAATGTTATACGTTTGAGTATCTAGACTATAACCCTTAATCAAAAGTTCTTGAAAAATATCTTGTGCATTCTTAAGTCGTCCTCCTTTGCATAGTCCATCAATAAGTATACTGTATGTATACATATCAGGTTGAATGCCCTGGTCTTGAATTTTCTTGACTAATGCAATAGCCTTGTCAATATGATGATTTTTGCAAAGAGCATCTATAAAAGAATTGTAAGTGAATATGTTGGCAGGTTGACCATTATTATGCATCTCATCAACAAGCTCCCAAGCATAGGGGATTCTCCCTGATTTGCATAAACCATCAATGAGAGAATTGTAAGTTACCGTATTAGGAGCAATTCCTCTACAACGCATTTCATTAAAGAGACTTAAGGCTTCATTGACCATTTTGATCTTACAGAATCCATTAATCATGATACTATAGCTATGAGCATCAGGAGCCACACCCATTCGAGCAATAGTGCTTAAGACAAGTTTGGCCTTATTCACTTCATACTAGGCAATATCCCTCCATTATTGAAGTGTAGGTAACAACATTCGGTATTACACCTTCTTTCATCATCATAGCTATCACACTTTTAGCTTCTTTCATCTTTCCTTCCTTACATTGAGCATCAACCAATATGGTAAAAGTATACACGCTTGGGTACATGTTGGCATGGCATTGGAGCGAGTTGGTCTGTCCCCATCCCCGACTCATATATACTTATCCATTACCTTACATATACCCAACAAGAATGGAAAATTGAATATCATCCCCTTCTCCAACGGGTTTTGGTATCTCCGTCTCATTCTAGTCCCTACAGTGAATCATTTATTTTCAACAAAAAAAGAAGGTTTTTAGCCTCGAAAACAATATTGTAATGCATTACCAAGCAATATGTTCATTTTAACATTTTCTTTAATAAATGATTTGACCGCTTCTTTAAATATCAATTGCAAATTTTATAACATGAAAAAAATATAAATTGATGATAAAGTAATTTTCTAAAATGGGACGAATTCGGATATGGTTTTAGGGTGAATAATTATATCTCCGTTACCCGTTCCGTAACGGTGTTTTGAAATCGGAAAAAACTCAAACACATATGCAATCTCAATTAGAATGGGAAAAACCCATAAAATCAGAGTTGGTACACGTATGGGTTTTGTTACTATGTTTACTCACATGTCTATGGCACTAAATGAGGTTTGATTGTTATTTGAAGACGACAGACTAACAAGCTCATGGCAACGTGTCTTTGCCTTTAATTTAGTAAATTAGTAAATATAGTCCACTTCTGCTTTCTCTTTTCCTTTTTCTTAATATATGTCAACAATTGACTAAACTAATCAACAAAACAGCTTTCCTTTAAAACTAATGACCATTTCTTTTAAACTACGTATCTCATCCTACCATAGCGCTATTCAACTGATCATTTAACTTAATCTTTGATTTCTCATTAATCCGTATTTTTGTTCTTCTGTAACAATTTGGCCCGACATGTTTTCTAACGTTATCAATGTCTACAATTTCTAACTTACATGTTCCTCAAGGGATCTAAATCAACCAAGTGATCTAAAAATATATATATTACGATATTGTGCATTCATAATCTTAAAAGTTTAAAAACTTATATATTTTCAATACAATATTTATTGTTTATTTCTATTTTAAGATCCTTATCTTGTACCCTAAGAGCACAAGTTAACATTAGCCATGAAAATTTCAACCCTATTTAAAAATTTAATTGAAAAGGGTAATGTTGTGAGAGACTAATTCCTTCTATGAATTCAGCAATTTTTTCTTCCATCATTAATATTGGGACTTAATGCTCGTGTTTAAAATGTTTCCATAATCAATAGTAATTATTTTCTTGTCGTTTTCCCTTTTGTTGTCGGTTACTCTAGAAACATGAATTATTTAATTGAAATTTTGCTTTTCAATTTTGGTGATCTAAGCTCGATATTCTAAAACTCAGAAAATATTAAAGAAGCAAAAAAAAAAAAAAAAACAGATTTGGCCATTGTTAAATTTCAATTGATGATTTTCCTTAAGTATTGTATAATGTAACAAACAATGCTAAGCTAGACATTTAAACTTGAGATCTCCTCTTTGTACTCCAAATTTTTATGCAGTTTGATTAGCATGAGAAAATAGACTTGTATGGCATTTTTCATGTGAATATTGATAAAGTGAGACAGCTAATTACAATATTAATTATACAATTTATAGTACGCATGATACTGATGCAGGTTAAATAATTTATACTGTGAAAGTTTTTTAGAGGTAACCATGTGATTCTCGATTTGCCAACTGCTATCGAAATCAAATTCATTATTTATGTTTCATTTTCAACTCCTGATTAATATGCTAAACTACCACATGTATTCATATTGTTTAATTAGTTGATATTAATGTTACGAAATGAGATACGACAGGTGAAGTGTAGCATTCATCAATATCGACCTAAGATCTTACATAAAAAAAGTATTGACCAGAGATCAAGATACACCGGGGAGGGCACTTCAGTGCCTTTAAGGCAGGAAAGACATGTGTCTTTGCTTCAATAAGCAGCTGTCTGGGAACAACAACCCTCAATCATTCACAAAATCGATTCTCTGCATCACAAAATTTATCGGAATTGATTGAGAAGATGGGAGTAGAGCGGTGTAAGCGGTGGCACTTGTTGATGGTGGATGGGCGGAAGCGATTATATATGGTGGTGTTGGATAGGCTTACGCGTTTTCTCTTTTCTGTTCCAAATAACATCAGTTTTTATTATCCTTAAAATATTCTCCTTAAAAAAAACAGTTTTTTTTATTATTTTTATTATTAAGATAAGCAGGGACACGTGAAAGGTGACGATTGAGGCAATTGCACATGTCTTTGGCACCCAAAAGTCACTGAAGTGCTGCCCGGGAATTTGGCAGTCAACTGGTGTAAGTCAAAAGGATAAGGAATTAAATGTCTTAAATATAAATTCAAACAAAAAAATAAATGTTAATCTAACAACTACTTAGTAATATTTGTCATAAAAAAATTTGAGATATGACAACTTAATCAATAATATGACATATGTATATTTGTCGGAGGGCCATGGAAGAGAAGTTACTAGGTGTGTTTGGATTAGAGAAAAAGAAACAAATCTTGTGTTTAGGGATTATAAAGTTGACTTGGTAGTTGGATGATAGAGTTAAAGAGTGTAGCGATTGTGGATTCGATCTTCACCCTGATAAAAAAAAATGATAATACTAATATTTCATGTTGAATATTTTTAAAAAAAAAAAAAAATTCATGTTGAAATCTATTAAAAGCAATGTACTTTTATTTAACCCTTCAAAAAAAAAAAGTACTTTTATTTAAAAAAACAAAACCTATTTTAAAATTTTATAAGGTAATAATATTTTATCGTATCAATGTACATGCATATGTAGGGGGTGTGCAAAAAGAATTGGTGTATCGTCATAGTGTTTAATGGATCACGAAGGAAGTCAAAGGAAACACCCAAATTTGAGGGGAGTCAGGAGAACCACCCAGATTCATGGGGAGCAACCACACAAGTGAGAGAGGCACCACATTCTTACCCAAAATGTTAAAGTTATGAGTTTATATGCCCTCTCACTTATAAAGATCCAACCTCCACTTTTCTATCTGATGTGAGACATATAACTCACACTTGAACGCAACAATCTCCCATTCAAGTGTGAATTCATCAATTCATCATGCTCACCCCTCAAGCGGAAGCTCTTTCATCCGCACACACATATACTTGTACTGCTGTTGCCGCACTTAAGGAACCTGCTGCTTGAACACTCTTTGTCTAGAAGACTTTCGACACAAGGAGATGTTCGAACCCTTCGTCAAACCTCGGCTCTGATACCACTGTTGGGTCACAAGGGGAGTCAGGGGAACTACCCACATCCAGGCAGAGCAACACAAGCGAGAAAGACGCCACACTTTTACCCAAAACCTTTAAGACAATATATTTATGGGTTCTCTCACGTATAAAGAGCTCAACTCCACTTTTGTATTCGATGTGAGACATATATCTCACACTTGAACACAACAAAATTCACGGAACAAACGACCCTTATGTTGTTTGAAAGTGGGTTGTATTCGCATTTTAGGAGATATTGTATCATGTTAAAATGACAAGTGATAAGATGAAAGTGGTTCAAGACACATAAAATCTACATTGGTAAACGCAGGATGGCTATTAGAATTGATGTTTGCAAAGCAATCAAGACTAGAAAACTTGCACCTAGATTTATTGTTCATTCCAGATGGTGTTTGATAGTGCTTTTTTAATCCATAATAAGGATGATTACATGTCTTCTTTTGAAGGAACAATTTTGCATTATTTGGTTTGACTTATTCAGCCATTTTGCTATTTGTGTTGGAGATTCAACCCTATCCAAATTAGTTTCAATATCCGTTGCCTATTCAGCACTTATGCTGACTCACTGCCACGTATATTATCAGTTCCAATTCTTCACCAAAAACCACGAAGTCCTCACAACTAGCGGCTGTAATTAACCAATGCAAAAGGTTAGAAACATAAAATGGAAAAGAGTATAGACACTTGTAAAATTATGATCTCCACGTGTTTAATTAAATCCAAAAAGAAAGAAGAAAGGGACGTGTGGAGCCACACATCTTACTTTTTGTTACTTTCAAACAAACAAACGAAAATAATTCTTTCTTAAAAAAAAAAACAAAAATAATTCTAATAGATACAACTTAGGTTATTAAATAGAAAAAATTTCTCCCTTAAAAAAATAGAAACTTTTCTTATTTGTATAAGTAAAATAGTCGTATATTCATGTGAGTTTAACTCAGTTGGTAGGAATATTGCATATTATATGCAGAGTCGTGATTCAAACCCCAGACACTCCACTTCTTTCCATTTAAAATATTTGAGTTATAATCACTAGACTACTTGACAAAAAAAAGTAAAATAGTTCTGCAATATACACAAGTGTGTTATAGATGTTTAAGCATAACCCGCGTAAGTAAATAAGTTGGTCTTAATTTTCTCTATCTCTATGTTCTCTTTTTAATTTCCTTATTTAGTGGCTGGTTTGAATCAATTTGTGATTTGAACTCATCTCTCTTCATCTTTTTCATTGTATTTCAATATAAATAAGTGATTTTTACATACACTAAATTTTTTCTTTGTGATTTCGTCGTGTGAGTGTCTTCTTGTGTTGTTCGTTGTCTTGTGCGGAGTTGTTTGATTTCTTATCTTGTTGTGGTGATTATTTGGTTCATACTGAAAGATTGGCAATTCAATCAATAATTTGAGCATCAACATTGCAGATTCGGAAACATGGGTATTATATTAACTTTAATATTATGATATTATTTGTAGGTATTTTATCGATGAATGTTATTAACTTGTATATTGTGAGTTTGCTCGTTGATTTATCATTTACGTTTTTAGTGATGTTGAATGAGATACTCTGTTAATTTGAATGAAAGAATGTCGTATTGTTTTTGTCAAAAAAATAAGTAATAAATATTTTTTTAGGAAAAGTAATAAATAATTGTGTTTTTATTATTTGATCAATAAGTCTGTTAATATCTTTTATTTAATCAAAAGTTAAGAGATTTATTGATCTAATAGTAGAAACTAATTTTTAGATTGTGTAAAATCTTTATCTCTATCTCTATTATAAACATTTCCCTTATTTTATTTTGATAGTACATATGGTAAGTTTATATTGAAAAGGTACATTTAATTTAATGTTATCACTGAGCGATCATTTAGGGGCCTTAGCTGGTGATCTGGGCTGTTTCCCTCTCGACGATGAAGCTTCCTCTTTTCTCTATTTCTAAAAATCTTGAAAATGATTACCAATACAAGATTAAAATATTTGGAGGACTCTTCTGACCAAACAAATAATTGTCAGCAAAGTTGTTTTTTTTATTCAAATCCAAAGA
>Ga0315914_1006702_pt1 | contig 16219 bp, 5 predicted proteins | sample MpolenodulesMG_FD_203920 | JGI IMG/M metagenome (GOLD analysis project Ga0315914, IMG submission 203920) | Medicago polymorpha root nodule microbial communities from Los Angeles, California, United States - elongated nodules | ecosystem: Host-associated > Plants > Roots > Nodule | place: USA... | reverse complement strand
ACAAATTCAACGGATTCACGATTGGGAATGTCATCAAAAGTCACACTAACAAGAAAGAACTCATGAGCTTGCATGTAATTCCTTATGTAAAATGCTCCTGGGATTCCAAAATCAGCATCCCAATCAAAGTGAATGTTAAATGCATCTTGTCTTGCTCCCAAGGTTGGTAGAGTGGGGACATGTTTCTCCAAAAATACTTCCTTTCCTACTAATCCCTTGCCATTTGCTACAAAAATAACATATTTCAACAAATAAATGAATAAATTTAAAAGATGAATTCGTGATCAAACATTTGTCATAATCATGATCAAAATGGACTACATTTGAAACTTTGGTAACTTTATCTCAATCTCTTTTAATCGATCATTCTTTTTTATATAATTATGTGTAAATTTGCATAGCATAAGAAGTTAAAAATAGTAAGTTTATCTTAAAACTTGTACACTTTATATTAAATTAATACATAATTTTGTACTCCGTCCGTTTCTAAATATATATCGCATGTTTATAACGTGCACTATTTACATAACTCATTTTGACTATATTTTTTAATTAATATATAAATACAATTGTTAACATGTAAGACGTTTGGTTTGTTTCGATGAATATTTTTAAAATATATTTTTTCATAATTTTTTATGATAGATAATTAAAAATAATAATGGTCAAAATTGTATATTAACATGCGTGGAGTTGTTAAGTATCCAAATAATTGTGTATTTTCTATGACATATTTAGAAACGGATGAAGTAATAAATAATTGTTTTTTTCAATAACAAAACTATAACTTTTGGCTATCCTAAACTATCCAAATATTACATAGGATAGGAAAACTCTTATTTTAATATTCATTTATCATTTAGATACACTAAAATCACTAAAATTATGAAATAGTAAAGTCACCCAATTCATCCTCCATAATCATTAAGAAAGAGTCACTAGTATATATAATATTCAAAATCCTAAACATTAAAAAAGGGGTTCGTGTGAATAATCATTTTTTGACTCATTCTATGAATGACCGTTTAAAAAAGGGATTACTTTAGAATAAACGAGGACAACTTGTATAAATAATCATTAATTGAATAAACAAATTCAAGTAGGTCACACATGTATCAGCCACTAGTTTCTATCAAATTATTATTAGAGAATATCAAACACAAGACTCTTTGTTAAAATGGATGGTAAACACGATCTAAAACTTACATACATCAATGTGAGTTTTAGATTTAAATTCAGATGAAAGTGTTTATCTAATGCTGTCGATATTATTAGTTGAGTTGGCTAGACCTTATTAACAGCACAATTTTTTTCTCTTTCCAACAGGGAACAACACAAAATTCTTGTTTTTTTTTTGGTCTTTACAAATTGCTTGTTTGCTATATAATTTATACCATTGTGCGTCATCATTAATTTACTAAAAATTATTATATTTGTTGGGTCTTCAAACCTCTGGTTTTTAAAGAAAGACTTTAATAATTTAAAGTTTAATTGAAAGGTATGTAAAATTCGAATAAAGATTGTATACGTTAGTCCCGTGAGCATTAGCTCAGTTGGTAAGACAATACATTATTATATGTAAGAGCCGATGTTCGAACCCCGAACACCCCACTTATTCACTAGCCACTAAGCTATTTGACAAAAAAGAAGAAGATCGTATACGTTAAGATTCAATCTTCAGTTATTCTGCAACGGTCCGACCTTATTAATTGAAGTTCTAAAAAATTATTTATATGTATACTATATATTGTAGCATCATATGTATTATTATTTTGTTTTAAATCTAGACGACTTGATTTTTTTTATTTTATATATATATATTATAATTATGAAGTTTTCTCTATCTTTTAACGTTAACTAATCACGGTTAAAAATTTTGTTGAGCACACAAGAGTGTTTCTCTTCTCTCAACCGAAATATCTCTATACTTAAAAGTCAGAGATCGACTCCCCACCCACTTACTTAAAAGGTCGAAATTTCTTACTTTTTTTAGGGAGAATTTCTTACTACTTGGATCAATCTATTATTGATCACACTTAATATTTGATACAAAAATGTGGTGAGTTGGCTTGCATACTAATAATTTTGTGAAAATTCTAAAAGCATAAAATATTTGTCTCTTTGGAACATGGAAAGAATTGGAGAATGAGTTGAATAACCGTAAATAACTAGGTAGAGAGAACAAACCATCCGTCTTGGTAGCACTGATCAACCGCATCGAGACGTTCCGGCCTAAGAAAGCGGTAGCACCGTCAATTATCCCGCCGACCAAGCTGCCAGCGGCATCAAGAACGTTCCCGGCGGCATCAAGAAGACCACCTTGTTTGACGGACGTTACAGCGTTGAAGTCCAAAACATTTTTGGGCATCAACACCACAGTGCCCTTGATCTTTTGGCTATGATCCCTATCAAATATGCCAAACATCTTAGCAAAGTATTTCTAAATCAACAATATTATTTGATGTAAATGGGAGAAAATAAGCTTAAAGCCTGTTGTGTTAGACTCTGAAGAAGCTAAGGTACTTATAGATGGTGAAGATTGGATTATAATCATGCTTACAAGTGTGTGTACAAATGGAAAATAATTTTTTAGTGTCATCACATGCCAAACGTGGAATATATCAAAAACATTCGTTAGAATGATGAAATGGACTTTTTTATATAATTAATTGCTGTCATCGATCCACTATTGTATATTAAATTGTAAGTTGCAATAGTATTATTATTTTTTAACTTGGGAATTCTTTTGACACGCATTATAAATGTTTATTTCTTATCCGACGGCTCTGAGATTCTTATAATTTGAATTTATTTTTAAATTTTGTTCTTATCTTTTTAGAGTAAATTTCACTAAGTTTTTCTTACACCTGGAATGATATAAGTTACAAGTTATAATTTATGAGAAGTGTTATTTCTAATTAATGATATTTTTATATTTGCCTCATGTAAACTTAGATCAGTTGATATGAACATTGAATAAAATATGTTAAAGTTAGGTTTGAATCTCGTACAACTCACTTGATCATTAAACTACTTCACAACAAAAAAAATCACGATTGACTCACGAAATAATTTAACATGGTTTGACCAATCAAAATTGTTCTTGGGTGTAAAACATGTTTAGCATGGAAGAGTTTAATATATTTTCTTTTCTTTTCAAGAAAAAGTAAGCTAATATTATCTCTCGCAATCACGCTCTTTAGTTATTCAAGGGTAAAGTTTTCGTGAACAGCTCTTTCAAGATATATCATTTCTTATAATTTATTTGCTTCTCACATATTTCCTTCACTAAAAATAATCATGTTTACTATACGGCCAAACAGTGGCGGAGTCAGGGTTATTATAAAGTCCGGGCAAAAAAAAAAAATTGCAACACACATTTATAGGGGTTTACATAAGAAATTACAAGCAAATAATCAAAAATCTAAAGAAATTGTCCAAATTATAGGGGTTTATATAAGAAAAGTCAGGGGGATTTACATAAGAAATTGCAAAAAATTTAGGCCGGAGCTCGGACAAGTGTCCAGGCTCGCCGGACCTTAGAACCGCCATTGCGGCCAGATACAAAACATGGTACATTTTTTTGTGATCGATTAGCCTTATATATAAAATTTAATCCATTAAAATGACTAAATGGAAAATAACAAATTTGAACTTCAACTAAACATATGACAATATCCCAATCTATTGCTTTATATTCACAGAAACAAAAATAAATTAGAACATATAGAAATGTGGTGGATCAAACCCTAAGCCTTTCCAAAATATGGTACATCTTTTAACATATATTTGAACTTTGTTTTAATTTGACACATTATAAGACACTATTTGTTCCCTAAAAAAAGACACTATTAGTTCCCGATCGATAATTAAAGGTAAATGAAGGGTACTTTGATTTTATTTAATTCAATTAAATTTTTTTTCTTTCTTTTTGATGTATAATTCGATTAGTTTTTGAACAAGACAAAATGAGATATATTAAGCCAAAATGTCATTCAATTAGTTATCCCATCTAATAATGATTTAACGATACTTTAATTTGAGGGTCATAGTTTTGTTTAGTTTTCTTGACCATTATTTGCCAAAAACTCTAATAAAACACTAGATAGTGCTTAAAGGTGGAAGTACATACGTTATCTAAAATATATTCATATTACAATGTACTTCTACTTGTTTGACCAAGTCTTATTTGAACTTTGAAGGTTATTGCTGACAGGGAGATATGGTGCATTGTACATAAGTAATTTCGACATTAATCAAATTTATTTATCTAAATTAAAAAAGAAAAGTTGTACTAATTTATTTTTATTTAAGAAAAAAACCATAACCAAAATTTAAGAGGAAACAATAATGTATTTATAATTTCTCTAAAAAAAAGTTATTTATATAGTTCATCATATGTCGTATCGCATGTATCACTTGTGCATGTTAAGCAATGACCTTATTTAAATTGTCACGTAACATAAAGATGAAATAACCATTTTTTATCATGAAGATCAATATTTGAAGATAAAGATTTGTGGAAAATGTCAAAAAGCCAACGCCATCAATAACGACGTATCTCAGACGATGCTAACAAGATCCAATGATTATAGGTTCGTTGAAAACATGACTAATAGGATTTTTAGAAGTTACGACATAAAAATAATTGTAAGAAAAGTGCATCGGGATACATTAATTTGTGAGTGTTTTTAGTACAAGAGTATAAAGTATAACTGTCGAAAACAAATTGTTTCAAACAAAAAAATAGTGAAATCTTTTCTTCCACCCTCACACTTATTAGACATCTTTCATTTGTTCAAATTTAGAATCTAAACGTGTAAAAAGGGGTTTTCTTTTAGACTTTTGTTGCATGTTTCGATTCTAAAATCCGATTAAATGATGGATATGTGGAAGTGAAAAAAAGAAATTCATAAAAATTTAATGGGAGAACTAAAACTTTTCCCACTCCTAATGCCTCTAAACTGCTCTGTTGCTGTTTTGAAATTTTACTCATGCTTGGATTCTATAATCCGAATCCAAAAACACATTAAGGATTTTAGAATCCAAACCATGTTAATATACCAATCGAACTAGGCTTTTCCCCTCATTTCTCCATTTGTATTCTCAACTCCTTAACATTTGAATTTCGATTTTTCTTCTCTAGAACTAGTACCATTTAGGTTTTAGAATCTAAAATATGTTCATCAGCATTTCGAATTCTAAAATCCAAAATGCGTTCACGGATGCATAATTTTAATTTCCACATGATTTTGTCAATGTTCTAGATATGGACAGAAAAACTCTGATCGTGTTAGGGGTGACAAAATGTTGATAACTGCCTCTGCTAGATAGGAACACCAGGTGAAGCGCAGTGCCACAAAAGACGAACCTGTTCACTTGCCACAACTAAAGCATGTTTCTAAACTGAGCATAAACCTATGTATGAGCTACAATCTTAGACAGAGAAGGAGGTAGAGCAGGATGAGATACTACCACAATAGCATGTTGTATCATGGTGGTCCGTCTGACATGTCAATCCTATCACTATATGCAGACCACGTGGCCAGACACATATGAGATGGAGATGTACGATATTTCCACCATATTTATTATAATTGATCTTCGTAGTTTACATTGCTTCTAAATTATTTATTTTTCCTAGTTCGATAACACACTAAAATGTGTCAACAACGGGAAATATCCTTAAATTGAATACTACATATATGAATTGGTTCACGAATATCATCGGTGTTAGTGAATTGAAGGACCTTTCTAATGCATGCTACATCTTGATTTGCCATGGCCTCTTCCTAATCTTTTCTAATATGTGGTACTCAAAAACACCAGCTTCCATCTCCCGTCTTGATTTTCCCTTTATTTAAGTATCCTTTGAATGTTTTCATGACCTAGTTCCCTTGATTTGTGTCTATATATGTGTTTATGAATTTAATAGCTTTTGATATCATTCTATCATTATGAACAATTTATGCTTGCTAGTGTTTGGTTGAATGTACATATTATGCATTTTGCTGAAAATGAGACTAAAGTGCAACGCTGGAACGAAAGTCGTAGCTTCGCTGACAACCAAGATGGTTAAGTGTTAGTGTACAAACGTGGGTCTAGCATGGTTTATGGCGTGGAGCTGAAGTTTATGACGTCTCAAATGATTGTCAATAGGCTAGTTCTTTGGCTTATGGGCTGGGACCCGTTTGTTTCGCAAGCTTATTAGTGTGTCTCGCACAAGCTCGCCATTAATAATATTTCTTATTAAAAAAATGTAAGGATGGGGAATGTGCTCGTTCCTAATGGACAGGGATAAGAATAGCTTGCGCGGAAATTACAAAAGGACACAACAAGAAACAACAAAGACTTGTACTATAAAAGGACAATTCCTTTGTAGAGCACAAGGTTCGAATTCTGATCAAACTCAACAGAAGTTTCACAATTGCTAGCCCTAGCATCCATTTTAGATCTCAAATCCATTTTCTAACCTTAATCCATCTCACATTGAAGGCATGATAGCTAGATTATAGAGTTGTTGGATTCTTTAGAGTATTTTGAGTGACTAATGAAAAAAACATTCCTTTCCACTTTGGATTGTAATCTTTCCTCCGAAAACTCTTATCATCTTTATTAATTTATTCACTTTATATTCTCATATATGGCCTCTTCTCTCCACTTGAAGATCATTTAAGACATAAAGAGCTCCGTTTGAAAAAGAACCATAAACCAATTGATGTTTGTTACATGTCTTTCCTTCCCTGTGTCTCAGGATATAATGCGGTTGAGTGACTACTAGTAATGAATATTTCGAAGATCTTAAGGTTTTTTTTTTTTTTTTTAAAAGGAGATCTTAAGGTTGTTTATATGCATGTTGTAGGAACCATCCAAAATTTCAACAAGTGGAGGCATAATTATTTATTATAAATATTTGTACAAAAATATATAAGTTCATAAGCGACAAAATGACGATGATGATGTCATCATTATCATTAAGCAACAAATTGGAAATTAATTAGAAATGGGTCATGCTAACAGGTGCGTCTGAGACATTGGTTAAACATACCAAAAAAGAAAATTATTACCATAAAAGAAAATTGTTTTTGACTATTTATAAATTAATTACACAATTTCAATGCATTAACTACAATATAATTTTATACTTAATCAGTGCCTTGGAGGCACCGACTAGCATTTCTCATTAGAAATTATACCATTTTATATCGAACTTTCTACTTTCATTCAATGAGAGTTTTGTTATATCCCAAGTTGATAAAAAAAAAAAACCACTAATTCTTATTCAAATTTTCAATCAGTACCCATTTATAATCTATTTTCATGTTTACCTATCCTCTTTCTTCCTCTCTCCCTCTTTCTTGTCTCCATCTCCATTTCATTCTTTTTTCTCTTCCTCTCATTTTTTTTAATTCGAACTCATTTTTTTACCCATTTCGGATGTTCCATTTCTCTAAATTTTGTGTTTCATTTTTTTCTTCAAAGTGTTAGGGTGCACATGAATTGAGTTCATGTATGTATACCTACTCAAAATGAGTTTATGGAGACTGACGTGAACTTCATTCATGTATCTTCAATTTTCATATATTTGGACATACTTTAATTTAGAGCACCGGACATGATACATCCGTGAATCAAGTAGAGACTATGGGTGGTGTAACTAGAGGTTAATCAGGTTATACATGTAATATTGAAAATTTTGGATAAAAACGATTTAATATCATTTAAAAATTGCAATAACTATCATGTAATATTATTTACCGAAAATCTCAACAAAAAAACATTGAATGTTAAATATTCTATAATTGAAAATATTGAAAATTAGCATAATACATTGACGCTCATAGACAATGAATGATAATTCTTTTTATGAAATGACACTTAAACTACATGGGTTTACAAGTAGTTGTCGATTCACAAAATTGATTATTAATTTATATAAGTTAAAAACAGATTTTTGTACCGAAACCCTTCAATTCGAAGAAAGTGAAGACAAGGATCTTTATACTAACAATTTAGAGTTTTTAGAAATAGCCTATTTCAAAATCCTCTCCTCTAAAGATGTCCATATCATCATAATCCTACTTGGCATTTGTTCCAAAAATTTCTCCTAATTTTTAATACAAGCTTAATAATTATAATTGTTATTAAAAACCGTTTTTTATTAAACATTAAATTGTACATAAAATAAATAGTTGGTTACAATTAAATAATTATTAATATAATAATTGTTTCGATTAAAATTTATATGTTCCATTAAAAATTTGTACGTTACAACCAAATAATTATAAATATAATTATTATTCGATTAACATTTATATGGTACATTAAAAATTTGGTAGGTTACAAAATTATAATAAATAACTTGAATAAATTATATTTTGAATTTTGGTCCGTTACACTATGACAGTAATCTACTAATTAAAAATTTAATTGTAGTAATTAGTTTTTAAGGTTATATAATTAATTTTTATTCGTTACAAAATTATATTACTTAATATTAATAAGATATTATTAAATTTCAAATGTTATGAATTTAATTTTTTGTAGGTTACATGAAATATAATCTAATCGTTTAATGCATATTTTATAATATTAAATACGTTGATAATATTAATTTTAAAACGGTCAAATTAATAATTAATAGATATTAACCGTTATGGTATTATTTTTCTATATAAATAGTAGCGTTTTTGGGTACGATTACACAACAATCACAAAATATAGTTCTTCTTTTTCTGTTCTCTGGTTCTCTAATATCTTTATTCTAAGTTATTTCTGTAATTTTTTCTATTGCAAAGAAAAATGTCTACGAAACACGACTTCATCTCTGATGTTTCGCCAAGAAAACAATCATGGATATTGGTTGTGAGGGTTGTTCGTGCTTGGTTTGTTCAAGACTACAAAAATAAAAAAAACTACCGTTTTCTATGGAGTTCGTTCTAATTGATCGAAAGGTACTTTTTTCATACCGTTTTTTTTTGTATGTATTTTTTTGTTTAAAGTATAATGTTTTAATCTTTGTTATCTAGGGTGATCAAATAGGTGCGTCTATACGAAGAACATTGATCTACAAGTTCAAGGAGCAGCTCCAAGAGGGAATGGTGTTCACGATTTCCTCATTTGATTTTGCTTGCAACAGTGGTTCGTATAGACCATCACACAACGAATACAAACTGAATTTTACAATCAACACAAAATTCAAAATATCTAAATCTTCTTTGGTCCCTACAAACATGTATTCGTTTACACTGCATATAATGTTTTCAATGATTCTTATGACATGAAATGTAATTTGAATCATATTTTTATCATCAAACTAATTTCACACCCCATCCCTTTCAAACAACATGAAATAAATTATATATTCATGTAGTTGGTGTCTTGACTGGGGTGGATTTTGTTTGTATGAAGACGTCAAATCAATTATATTAAAAACCCTTCAAGCACAAGATGTGCCCAACAAAGGAAAATACACAGTTCAAGATGCATAGATACAAAAGAACCAAATCATGAGGTAGAATAACCAAGATAAGTAGAAAGATTATTCCACCAACATTTCAACTCAAAATACGTACATGATTTCTTAGCATTTTGTAACCAGTAAACGAGAATTGTAAATTTATCTAAAACACCATAAACTGGTTCTTGTGACAAAAATGTAAGAATTTTTGTCTTTTCAAATAATCCAAATGCAAGTCAACAAAATCAACTGAAAACTAAAACGAACTCTTTTTTGAACAATTGAGAACCACTGAAATGAAGAGTACCCTCACAATAATTAATTGGAAGAACACAATAATTCCAACCACTTAAGAATATTATGTCATATGCTACCAAAGAATTCACACTAAAAATAAAAAAGATAATTTTTCTCTTTTTCACATCTGCCAGAACATAAAAATAAGTTCATATTTTAAATACTCCGTCAAGCTAAGTTGCCATTTGTTAGAATTCAGATATTCAAGAGCCTCCACGAAAAGAGAGAGACATTTAGAGGAGCTACTTTGTTCCTAATGAGATTTTTTAAAGCCATAGGTTCATCACGCTCTACTTGCATCATTAGATGATATACCCCTTTGTCAGGGTACCTTTCACCATGATCAGCTTTAAAGAAACTTATCAAAAACGCTAGGCTTAAAAATAATGTTGTCCAACAAATAACAACAATATATCCCCTACACCTCATTCCAAGAAAAATTCTATGACATCGTCTCCACCCTCATCCAACCCTAACCTACGTATCTCCTTAAATGGCATAGAGTTATTTTGATATAACTCAAAATTTCTTCTAAATATATCACACAAAGCACCACTCTACAACCACGAATCATGGCAAAAAAAAGGAGTATTTTTCTCATTACTCTCCACTATCATCAAGTTGTCATCAAACCAATTTCTAATCCCCATCTTTGCCCCTATTTTAACACCATGGAAGTAATTTTACCACACATACGCCTAACTGTCCCCACTTTTCACATGAACTCACCCAACCTATTCTAAGATGCTAAAACTTTAAAATGCAAACTCATTGATCCATATTAGCCTCCAAAACCATTCATGTAACAAAGATAAGTTAAAATTCTGCATTATATGAACCCCCAAGCAACAATTATATCGACCAAGACACACCTTATCTTACTTAACCCAATTGACTTTCCTAGCTTCCGCACTCTCTCCACACTAAAACTAATAAGGATTCAATAAAATAAATTTTACTTAAGTAAGCCTTGACGAATGAAAGAAATTAAACCAATTGTGGTGGATATTGAAGGAGAATACAAAGATACATTACAAGAACATTGAATTGAATTCGAATGGGTGAAATCGATTTGTTTTTATTTTTAATATATAATACATTATGATATTTAATTATTATTTTAATTATTTGTCAATTAATTTTTAAGAGATATCAGTTTGAATGTACTCTTTTTTCTATCTTCCGGTAAAATTAAAAAGGCGAATCTGACAATTTTGTTGGCAAAAGTTAAGTTGTTCCCAGGTAAGTATTTATAACTATCAACTTGATTATTTAATACCATTAAAACGTACATATTTATTCATTTACTTGAACCATTTTATTTGTTTCTTTAGAGATTGAAAAACGATATTACAAAATTCTTTCCAATCAACTAAGATCAAATTCAACCGTTAAATTATGGAGACAAAAAGAACTAAAGAAAATGTACGCTTATTTTGATGAAGGAGATTTTTTTTCCACAATCCTTTTAGTAAATACATTTTCTAATAAATGGTAAAACAATTTCCTTTATTTTTAGTTGCCTGATCTATCCCACATTAGGATACCAGAAGAATTTTTTAACCTTACTCTTAGGATCACCATTGACGAGCTGAAGAATTTGCATGAAATTGAGTGGGTTGACATAGATCTCCTACCTTTTTCTTCCCCATGTTTGATGGAGGTTTTAGTTTGTGGGTTTCGGTTAGGAACATTAAGAAGGAGGAAGTGTTTACTTGAAAAAACGGGGGAAACGATGAATTCGAAATCATAACTACACTAAAACATAACGAAATTAGGTTAGATTGTTTTAATTCGTGACCCTTGATCTCTAATTAAAAAAAAAATGAAAAGAAGAGATTAAATAAAATTGTTTTCTCAAATTTTTTTCACGAGATAATTTGCTTCCGAGAGAAATACTCTCTCCAATATTTTTTTAGGAACTCTCTCTAATCTTAGATATAAAAAATAAACAACTACATTTTATTATCGTAAATTAAAAAACATATATAACTTACTTTGACTCTATTTAATGTTATTTATCCTAATATACGTTTTAATTCATGTAAGTTTTATTTTTAATATTTTTTATTCTCATGAAACAAGTTCCAATAGATGGTACTTTTCATAATTTTATATTTTTGTAGAAACATTCGAGAAAACTAATTGCATATAAGTAAATTTTTGAAGTTAGATATTTCTTTTATAATTGAAATCCAAGAGAGTATTGTGATTAAATAAAAAAAGTAATAGATTTATTGAAAGTGGTAGTTTTTTATTATATTTTTATAAGACAAGAGCAAAAAGAATAATCTCAATTAAGTTGGTACCCTACTTTAATCGATTGCCATTTGCTCATATATATTATTAAAATAAAAAAAGTAATAGCTTTATTCAAAGTGGTAGTTTTTTATTATATTTTTATAAGACAAGAGCAAAAAGAATAACCTCAATTAAGTTGGTACCCTACTTTAATCGATTGCCATTTGCTCATATATATTATTAAAAAAGTAAAAAATTATATAAAACCTGGGAGGACAAAAAACTTGATCCAGTCAATCCAAGTGGATCCACCCTAACGGGTAATACATCAAAAAAAGATCAACAAAGTGGGTTCAACCCTAATTAATTCTAACAAACGAATACCATTAATGATAGACGTTTGTGAGGGCCAAGTGGGTCTATAATTTGGCGAATTGATCGATCTTCAACAATAAATTGGATCATGTGCCATCAACTTCCTACAACAACTGCAACAAACATTAACGACTCTTTCGAGTCCACACAATCTCATGTCAATCAAGGATTAATGGGATACGAAACACATGCATATTCTTGAGAGTGGGAAGTAGATTCAACCGCCAACACGGTAATTAACAAATCCACACACACTAACTGTTTAATGATATGATCAACATCAAATTAACAGTCATTTCTAGCCCAACATAGTACCGCAACCACCTCCAAAGATAGGGAGGAGACGACGGATTCGAATAACCCACCATAACCAATCAACACAGCGGCGAAAAAGGTCTAAAACGGTGGCAAAATAGAGGATAAAGAATGGACCCTTTCGGGTTTCAACCAAACCAACGCGGGGGTTCTACCATCGAGAAGCCAACATACAGAACCAAACAAGATCGTCAGGGACAACCAAAAATTTACGAATACCAACAACTCAGGAACCACCACCCGTAGCAGATGCGGTACTGGTTGAATCGGAAACCAACGACGCGAATTGTTGTGGGAACCGGAAAAAGGGTGGTGCGGAGGGATGACGCCACTCATCGCACCATCGTTGCATGTTGGTACATCGTAAGTGATGAAGGTTTCGAAAAAAAAGGGGTGAGGTGGCAGAAGATTTCTAAAGAGAGGGCAGAGCCATAATGGTAGATTATAACAGAGGTAATCATACCTCTTATTAATTAGATATATTTTTAAGAATATAGTAATTATTTATAGTATTTTTATATTTTAAGCATAGTTGTACTTTTTCTCAATTTTAAATATGAAGATAAAGTACTACATAATATCAAAATTCTGAATGAAATCAAACTAAAAAAGTCAAATAATATCTAAAAAACTTACTTATGTGTAAACCCCGTTAAAAAAATTTAAATAAAATGTATCCCGTGCTTGGCACGGGGCGTTACACTAGTAAAAAACAAAGCAGTCTCCAATTATGCACATTAGTAGATGCTACAATTCATAATGAATATTTCAACTAAATGATTGAATTTAAGTGGTTAATAAAAAATTTCTAAGTACAAATTTCTTAGGAGTATTCGAGTTCAATTTATGGATGAAACAATTACTAGTCTACCAAAACAATTTTTAGTAAGACTTTACCTATCTCTCGACCAAAAATATTATTATTTGGAACCACTTCATTATAAATATAAAGTCAAAGTTTTGAATTTCTTCCGTCAAACAAATGCATTTGTAATCTACTCTAGATAAGCTTTGAAGAGGCATGCTATGCTGATGTAAACATTCAATTGTCAAATTTCAGAGATAGAAAAAGAAGTGCAAGTTAGAAGTTCATCAATGCAAGTTTAGATATAAAAAAATTAATTCAATGATAAATATTTCAAACACTTGAAACTATGAAATAAGGATAGTTCCTACAACATGCATTATAGGAAGCATGCCTTGACAATAAGGATAAAACCTCCATAAGGATATTGTCCAAAGTAAACAGCAGCATGAAGAGCAGAAGTAGTCCATATGTTAATGGAGCAGGATTGAATCAGGTCTTGAAGAGTTTGCATGCTAGGCCACCATTGCTTGTCTTTCATGTCACCATGACCCTTCTCTATTCTTTTGTAATGCCTAAGTTGGATAATACAAGGAGACATAGTCTTGGACCCATGCCTTAATAGCATCCCATCTCTCTAGTCCATCAACAGCATAAGGGTAGTCCTTTAGTCCATGTGGAGAAGATGGATCCTCAGTTGTCAATCTTTTATATCAAGCAAAAAATTTGTTATTAATAACAATTCAAAATTATCTTATTATTTATTTTACAATAATGTACATTTAACTAAATATTACAAACAATCTTTCAAGTTAACTATTTTGGCAAAAAATTTAGAGTGGATTATGCTAGTTAAACCCAAATTTTATAGCCTCAAGAAAGTATGTTATTTTAATTTCTATTGTCAATCTAAGTTTTAGCAAATCCAGGGATGAAGGTCAAGTAACATAAAAAAAAGAAGTGATTATGTGACAATTTCCAACATTGACATAGAATCATTGTAATGATATATCTTGATCTATATGCGTCCAAATTACATGATCTTGGATTCTTCATCTTGGTGGAAAATTTCCTCTTGATAAAATCAGCTAGCTGGTAATGCTCGATCAGTAAAAACCCAATTCTTGTAAACCGCTGAAGATATCTTATTGGAACAGAATGATAAAAGTTATGAAGATTAATATTGTCTATAAAATGGTTATCCATGTTATAAACATATTTAGAATTTGTGCTGATATAGTTCGGATTATATAATATGAACTTTTTTCCCCTTGAAATGGGGTGTTTAGGGGGTGTTCAGATTCTATAATCCGAAAAAATCAAGTAGCGCGTCCTATTTTTTTGATGTTTTCGGATTATAGAATCCGGGTTGGTGAACAACTCATTTTTTTCACCCTATTACAAAGGAAAAACGCAGTTCGGATTCTAGAATCCGAATTACTCAAGGACATTTTTGGAAAATTTACAGGGCGCGCTAGTAAGGCATAGGGTGAGAAAAAAGTAATAGCCAAATAAGAAAGATAAATCATCATCTTGGATCACATCAAAACCCATTTAAAAATGCTAATTAAAAATACCATAAAGTATCTTCTTTTAGGTGTTTTAGTGAAGATTTATGATTACATGATCATATTCACCCAAAAATCATTTTCGGTTTGTACCGTTTCCACGTCTACATTCTCCCAAAAAAAATTATATAATTTATTAAGAGTATGAGATGATGATTTTATTCAAAAAAAAGTATGAGATGATGGAAATTTTCTACTTTTTGAGTAGACATATTTTTTTTGTTTGTTTAAAAAGAACGTGATGAAAAGGATGCTTGTTAGAAAAAAGCATGATGAAAATTATGAAGTTGAAAAAAAAAAAAGGAAACCCTAGTGAGTACAATCCATTATTTTACATATTTGACAACTCGAAGTAATAACTTAGTAACTCATCAATCCATTATTTTCTTTTTTTGTGGATTTGAATTTTAATAATGAGAATAAAGATGCATATGTTAGAAGATGAATAATTACCCTTGGGTCCGTTTGGTTCGAGAGTTTTGAAGGAGAGGGGAGGAGAGATTTTTAATTTGAAGTGTTTGGTTCAATTTTTAGAAGGGGAGGGGAGGGAATGGGCGAAGAACAAATCTTTTTAAAATTTGACTGCATTATCATAATTATACTTGAATTAATTTCAAATCTCAATATTAACCTTGTAACAACTTTTATTATTATTTATTATTATTATGTTATCTTATTCTTATAACAATTATTATTATTATTATTTTATATTTTTTTTTAACAACTTTTATTATTATATTATTTATAATTCTTATTTGTTACATCTAAAACCACTTCTACTACTACTTTGTTGATGTCAACGGCCTTATTATTATTATTATTATCTTATTTTAATTCAACTTATTATTGCTTGTTGATCCTTTTTTTTAATGTTAATCACCGGTTCATGTCTTGTTGTGGAAAATATATGAGCCAGATTGAGATAAATTAAGCAGCTTAGATGTGTGTTTGTCATTGGTTGGTCTCTGAAATTGTAAAATCAAGTAGTTTCTTTTATTTAATTAAGTTTAATGGTAAAACAGTAAAATAATTTTAAAATCCCTCCCCCTCCCCTCCCCTCCCCTTGCGAACCAAACACGTTTTTAATTAAAATATCTCTCCTCCCCTCCGTTAAATTCCCTCCCCTTCCCTCCCCTCCTAATTCTCGAACCAAACGGA
>Ga0315914_1006701_pt1 | contig 16219 bp, 8 predicted proteins | sample MpolenodulesMG_FD_203920 | JGI IMG/M metagenome (GOLD analysis project Ga0315914, IMG submission 203920) | Medicago polymorpha root nodule microbial communities from Los Angeles, California, United States - elongated nodules | ecosystem: Host-associated > Plants > Roots > Nodule | place: USA... | reverse complement strand
GAGTTGTTTTGAGAGAGAGGGAGATCGCGGCAAGTTGTTGTGAGAGAGGGAGATCGCGGCGGTACAGTGACGAGGGAGGTATTCGTGTGGTGGCCGGCGTATCGACGGTGACGGCGAGAGGAAACCAGCGGTGATGATGCGGCGGATCTGAAAGTTGGTACAATTGTGGTTGAAAAGGCAAAGGAATCAAAAAACTCTTCTTCTATCTATGGTATGTAATTTTTGTATCTTTTGTTGAGTATTTGTTATTGAAATGAGTTTGGTTTGAGTATTTGTTATTGAAATCCGGAATCTGTTATTTTCAATTTGGTTTGAGTTTGATTCTACAACGAAAATGGGTTTTTTTTTTTTTTGAAGGATTGATGATGATGATGGGTTTAGATCCAAAAATGGGTTTTAGTGAATGATTGGTGATGATGATGGTGATAAAGGGTTGAGATGATGATGATGAAAAAGATTTGTTTTTTTTTCTTCTGGGTTTGTGTGTTGTTGATGATGAAGATCATGAAGAAGAGGATGGAAGGAAAAGGAAGAAGATGAATAATATAAACCCTAATGTTTTTTTGAATTTATTTAACAGAAGGGATCAAAACAAGTAACGAAGATAAAGATAAAGTACTCAAACAATCTTTTTTTTAGTTAAGGGACCAAAGCGATACCAAATAAATACTTAAGAGACCAAAAGAGCATTTAAGCCTTGCTGGATACTCCCACCGTCCCTTAACTAAAAGACTAGTTAGCATTTTCCTTAAATATGAGACCATGCAACTCGTGGTGAAACGGGCCATAAACGTCTCGAGTAAGTTCTCACTGATCTCTATGGGCCATGTGAAAACCACAATAAATCAACTCGTTCCAAGGTGCAATGAAAGACTATGCATTTGAGGGTTTGATGTGAGTTCAATCTTCATTCTAACATTAAAGTAGGTCAAGCGCTTTCATGGACCGGTTTTTCCATCATACTCTTCCATAGTATAAAGATGAAAATGCCTCAATATGGGCTCTTCATTGATTTCCCTAGAAAAGGGAGTTGTATAGCATCCTCTTTCCGTCTCTTCCTCTTAGGAGGGCCTTACCTTGAAGCCATATTTTCCCTCCGGAACTTTTAAAGATTCCACGACCGTGATGACTGTTGGATTTAGGAGGCAATCGATATAAATTGCTCCTATATTTTTTTTTTTGGCTTCAGTTATCCTATCCTTGAGTGTCAACACATGAGTAAGCATCTCGTTCACGTCCGATGGTGTAAGACTAAAAGTCCTATGCCTTTGTGATGGTGAACGACGGTGACTATTGATACCTGTTGTTGGCACATACATGAATGTTTATCTAATGACGGAGAAACATATGGATCTTAATGTCCTCTATTGTTTGTGTTTCCGACCCTACTAGTGTTTGTTGGGTCTCTATAATGTTCGTTGTTTTGAGAATTTTATGTGGGGATTTGGCTCCTAATTCGAGCCATTATTTGGTTTCTTGAGGCCTAAATGATAATTTTACCCAGGGTCAATGGTGGGCGCAAATGTTCATGTATGAAGTAGTGGGGTTACCCTCTTGAGCACAAGGTGTGCTTCCTTTTCTGGTGAGTGGATCTTCCATCAGTGGTCATACATTCCTTCTTAAAAAATGGGGGTGTGCGAGCAAAAAACACTTCGACACCAATTATGATTGGGTGCTAGCAGGTAGCAATGTAGTTTGATAGTGAGTATAAATGAGTTGATCGTACGTAATAGGTGAGAGCTCCTATTTATAGTAGTGGATCCAATGATAAGCTCCTTGTCGACTGCTAGCTTCTCACCTTAGGTTTAGTTTGATTTGTTGGGAGGTTAATATGGATATTCGAGAAACCAACCCCCTTGAAAGGGGGTGGCATCTATCCGCTTTAAGCGAGTTTCCTCCTGTAAGTAGGAATAACTCATTCATAAATGAGGATGTGTTTAATATAATGCAAAGGAACCTAAGATAGGCAAATACTCTTATGTAATTTAAATGTGGTCCTAGTATAGAGGAAAAAACTGGTATCCATCCAAAATTTAGTTATGATTTGGTGTGGTGAAGCACGTAGGCGCTCTTAAGATATATGGGTGGAATGAGGTTGTTCCAATTATATCATAGTGGTTCGCTGCCTTTGTTTATGCACTGCTCCAAGGCGGTTTAGGAGGTCGATTCATATGCAGTGTCGTGTGTCCCGTCAAGGTGGTTACCTCGATGGACCTTGTCTTGACACGTTTGTTGGGCTTTCTTATCATATTCTTAATGAACCCTAGTATTCAGTGACCCAAACGAAAATTGGGTTGAGCCTTTTAGTCTCATACGATAACATTTTATCAAATCATTTAACTCAATTGAAAAACAAAGAGGTCGGAGTTAAATCATAAAGAACTTTGTGCATCTAAATAAAATAGAGAGAGTATAGGAAACAACACAATATGTTTATACTGATTCATAATCTAATAATTTGCTACCTCTAGTCCCCAATGAAGAGATATTTCTCCACTATAATCAACCAATTAGAATCCCGATATTCTATTTTGTCTAACTGGGACACAATGGATTTCCCACAAGGCATTTGATTCTTAAGTTCTTTTCACTCAAACATTATTGCTTAAGAAAGCTCGTTGAGTGTATTGCTAAGTTACCAACTAAGTATGAATATACCTTGTCTTATCAAACATGCTGACTCATCTGACCTATTTGAGGTGTTGAGAGTTTAACGTCTCTTGAGATGACCATTGATGCCAAAGGTTGTTGCCACTCCTGAGTCAGTTACAAGAGGCTTAAGTTTGTATTTGAGTGATACAAAGCCATAAAGAGATATAGAGATAGAAAGAGTGATAGAGAGCGAGAGAGGGAGAGAGAGAGAGAAAGATTAATTATTTACTCTGATTTTATACGTCATTACAATAATTCATCTATCAAAGTAGAAAAACACTAAAAAGCACGACACGGATTTGTCGTGAAAACCACACGACCATGTATTTCACCCGGCCACAATTCCATATTTTTCCATTTAGTTTAATTAAAATTATTTAAACAATGCCACATATTATGTCGTGGGCTTTGTGCATGTGAATTGTCGTGTACTATACCATAGCTCATCAAAGAAAGTACGATAAAGACAACTTTAATGGTGTATAACATGATCTAATGACTCTCTAAGATATGATATTACAATATGATTCAAGATTCACGTTCATGGATTTTTAAAATTTATCTTTTATGATCAACCTTTTGCAATCTCATTTGTATGAACCTAATGTAATAATACATTCTTGAATTAACATCGGTTCCCTACTGTCTTAAAGTTGTGGAAGATTCTATAGACTTTTCTTAACACATTTTATTCTATCCTTTATCAAGCAACCATATATTACTTAAAAGATTTTAACTCTTGATCTTAAGTCATGGTGAACAACAAAGTTTTTGTTGAACACTCTATAACACAATATATTATTTAAGCTCACATACTCTCATTTGAAGCTTTCTCTCACTATGCTTTCAATTTATATTTCTTCTAAATAGATGACTTCATGTCAGATTAGAGGCATGTCTTCACCATATGAATTATTACTAGCTATATGCAATCAATATCCATATTTACTAGTGATGATTTGGTTCTTCAGAATTCCTTATGGCCAAACAATGGAATTGATTGTACTTTGTCTTTGCTTCCTGTTGTGTTCTCCTAGCTTGATAGGGATGCATATTGAGCTTACCTAAGTAATGCTTATAACTTGCACATTTCAACACACAATTTGTAGAAAAATTATTACTCTCTTTGTTATCATAAAAACATTAATTGATATTTATGAAACAAAATGTTCTCTTGTTATCATAAAAACATTAATTGATATTGCTTATGAAACAAAATGGTTCTTGCGCAATCGTTTTCCACAAAACTTGTAGCTTTGCACGAAGTTCTTCCACTTTAAGCGAAATTGCACCTTTTGGCCAAATCATACGACCATGCAAATTGTTCTTAAACATATCGTATCCATCCAGAGATTCCTTTTCAGGGATAGTGATGGATATTTGTTCCCTTTGACACATAGGTTAGGTAGTTGGTTCATAGGAATGTTGTAAACATTGTTGGAGACTATTTGCGCAAAATATATTGGTTTACTGACGATTTTTGTAGGTTTTTTTTGGATCTTTAGATAATGAAACATTATGAGAGTTGGGATCTACAAGGCATGACCACGATAGGGCTCTGCCCATGGCTGCCATGGATACTATTATTGAAAGAGATAGATGAAGGGTATGATAGGAAAAAATTAAAATAATAGTATCAAAAGTAAGGGTGCGAATAGGTCACTTCGGCAAAGAGAGGCCTAAGATTTTGAATACACGTCAGGCGTACATGTCACGCTTTTTTTTTTTTAGAAAATGATATTTTCACAACCATTTTGTGGCAACCTATGTGACAACTTTATTTTTCATACTCACATTATTTTTTTACTTTCTCTCTTTATTATTTTGGTTTCTGTGTCACTATCTATTTTTCTTTGTAAATTAGTGATTGTCACAAAAGTTGTCACTCAAATAGTTGTTCAAATAACACACCACTTTTTTTTATAAGGCTATGCTATGTTTTCAGCCTACCAAACTCTCATCTCATGCTCAGATAGTAAAAATATTATTTTTATAATCAAGACGTGGTAGGCTTAAGTGCAACGTCGATTCCTCTTTTTCTAATTCTAGTAATAAATTAGGCATAGGCATATGCATTTGAGACTCAGAAGGAAACCATGTCCTCACTAAAACCGTGTGGTTTACGCCTTTGTGTTTAATTGATGTTGGAGAAAGCTTTGGGACATTACCATAAAATTCGGTGGATCCATGACCTTCAACTCTCGTGTTAGGTTTCTTAGAAGACAAGCAAATCAGGTTGCCCACCAACTAGCTAACACAACCACATTCTTTCCTAACTTTCATATCTTTGATGAGATTCAGATATGTCTTACTGATTTAATCTTTGATGAAATACTATAAGAGCATATATATCGGTAGCTTTACTGCAATGCAACGGTGCCTTAATGCTTTTTATGTATTAAAATATAAATTAAAAGGTATTTACAAAGCAACCAAAGAGACTTTTGATATATTGTGGAGTCTAGTCGGACCTATTTTAGAATTTTTAATGAGTAGTATGAATATTTAAAAAATGTAGTTGACTGGTTTAAATAATTGAAAAGTGAAATAATATAAAGAATTAAGTGAGACCAATTTATACCACCCATGTGGGTAGCATGGATGTGGATGCTCTAAGTATCTTTCTCTAAAAAAATATAATTTAAGCTTATTATATTATGTACTTGACTACTTGAGATTAAAATATAAATTTGTTAACTATTTGAGTAATTTAAGCTTATTAGTCTACAATAATTTTTTATGCAAAAATATTTGTATGTATTATTATAAACAGTAATTGAATTATGAAGTTGTATATAGCCAAGATGTCTAAAATATCGTTAAATATCGAAATGGAGGTAATCTCATGAGCCTATTAGTTCATTAGTCTAATTAATCATATATAAGATTACTTTCTTAAATACATTTAAGCTTTTAATCAGGCTAACATATATCAGACTTTCAAAAGGCCAGACTCATACCTCTAAAATAAGCTTACAACATTACATGTCCAACTTGGATCTTAAATTATTTGGCAGGTCAAACTTAATTCTTGTAAAGCTTAATTCAGCCCAGTCTATTTCCACCCTTAATTAAAAGTAACAAAATATTATTCATTTTCTTGGTAATTGTAAAAATAAAACTAAAAAGGATAGTTAAAAAATAAAATAAGTGGGTAATAATTTAATTAATCAGTTATGGAGGTGGGGAGGTGGTTTGAGGAGAATTTAAGGTATAAGGTTGGTGATGGGACATATACCTTTTTTTTTTGTCTGAAAATCCTTAGACGACACAGTAGATATGTTTTCTTTATGGTGGAGTGTAAGAGGAGAAACATGAAAGTGGCGGCGTCAGTTGTTGGTGTGAGTAATGAGTTAGTAGTGGACTGAATGGCTTTATTTGACAATGTGAATTTGTTGGTTAATATTGCTGATCTGTGGTGCTGGTAGTTGCATCCAGATGATGGTTATTTTTCTCGTGGTGCGTATCAGTTACTTATTAGGTAGAAGTCGTATCATTATACCGCTGCTTCATATCTCATATGGAATAAGGACATCCCTATAAGGGTTTCTTTATTTGCATGGCGGTTTCTTCGCAATAGGTTTCCTACCAAGGAATTCAGGGGTGGCCCTGAACACTGGCCGAGGGGGCAGCTGCCCAGAGCACCAAAATTTAGGGGCACCAAAAAATATATTTTTACTACCTACACATATATATATGTGTGTGCGCGCACGCACGCGCGTATGTGTATGTACTATATATACTCCCATAAAAAAATGTAAAATGCTAGTTGCTGACAAAATTACAGGGGCACTACAAAGTCAAAACTAATAAATGACGTGAGTAAATGAAATATAAAATAAAATCAGTCGACTAGATGTACCAAACAATATTAATTACATCCATAATTTTAGGAACTAAATCGATGAGTTATGAGTGAAAAACAAGTGAATAATCTAATTGAGGCACTAAAATTAAAATAATGATATGTAGTGTCATGAATAATAAAAAGTTAAATTTTTTGCTAAAGCATATTAAAAGTCACAATATTTTACCTAGTTTATGAATCTCTTTTCTTTTTAATTTTTATTCTTATTCTCTATGTCTAACATCTCCATCTCAATTTGAAAACAAAAAACATCTCTCCATCTCAATTATGCAACTATTAACACAAGAATCAATTGCCAAAAGCATAAGTGCCGTATACCATTGATCATAACTTCATAAGATAGGAGTAAGTGTCAATTGCAATTGCCAAACAATTTATTTATAGTCAAACAAACTTTCACTTTTGAGGAATAAACATTGAATTATGAAATGTTATGATGATACAAACATTGAATTATGATCCATGTGTGATGTTTTGATAAATATGTTTATTTAGTTAATTAAACTTGTCGAGGGAAGTCTAGACTCTGTAACATGGATTCTAGCTTAGAGCTAATTTGATACACCCTAATTAGAGTGAAGAAAAAAGCACTCTTCGAGTGATGTTAACTCCTAGAGAGAAAAGAGATGAAGAAAATGGCACTCTTTGAGTGAGTGTAAACTCCTAAAGAGAAAATAGATGAGAAATTAGGGAAGAAAGTGAGACCTTGTTATTATTCAATATGTCAGGATTAGTCATTGTTACATCATATATAGTCAATTTTGGCATAACAACTTGCATAATCCAAGGAAAGGGAAATAATGGAATCGTAAATTTAGGAAAGAAAATAAACTGAACCATAAAATTAGGAAAGGGAGATAACTGAATGTAATCAAGTGCAACCCTACTTGCTCACAAATCCTTCATCCCATGAGGTCGTATCATAATTAGTTCACATTTCAAAGGTTCATACTTGTGTTCTTCTTGCACAATGTCAAATGAAATGTTTAATAGTCTTTCCATTCATTTCTCTTAATCATTTTTTGTGGAACTTTTTTTTTATAAGGACCACTCTTTTGATTCGACCAAGGCATCCAAATTTAAAAGGCCAGTGCCAAAGATAATTTATTTAGACGAGGTATCATCCATCCCGATCGATTTACAACTTTGTGTGAGTGGGTGCAGTAACATTTAAACAACAAATCATTTTGTAATATATTCAGTGATCCTTAATGCATTTAATTTGGTTCGCATACGTTTAAGTTCTTTAGGCGGAAATGAACAAGATTTTTAATAATAAGGAGAATTCAATACCCCAGTTTCTTAATAAAGTTAAGTTTCTTTTTTTTTTTTTATGGCTAAAGGCAAAATTCAATAATCTTACTTTAGGTTATCCGTAATCTATACATATAAAGTGAAAATTTCATTCATAAATTTTTATTACGTTATAATAATCTGAGTAATATATATAGTTAGCTACTCCGGTATATAGTGACAAACGCATCTATTCTGAGTACAATCCCCTTTAGCATGTTTGAGTTTTGAAGCACATCTTGAATCACAGTTATCCTTGTTAATGCATGCTCCCAACCCAATATTACAACTATACGTTGATGCATCTTTTTTGTATAGACAAGTGCACATGTTGAAGTCATCACAATAAGAACCTAATCCATTCAGACCATAAAGGACTCTACAATAATCATTGCAATTTCCAACAGCACAGTTATCGTATATCTCTGAGCATTGGCCTCCTTCTACTGTTAATTGCACTATCATCACATGCACATGTAAATTAGGGCGTGAGAAAAATATTACAAGTTTACCATCATTGAAAAATATATTACATCAAGAATTAAAAAATGTTGCAGACACTTACCCGCGGCAATGGTGGCTAGAATGACAAGGATATTAAACCAGTTTGAGAAGTGGTTTGCCATTTGATAAACAATTATATATTCTTTACCAAGTTTCTTTTGGTTTTGATTAAAACAAAAAGTTTCTTTTGGTTTGATAGTGTTCTTATGATGAATCTAAAGTGTTGTATCTATAAGCCTTTATAAGACCCATACTCCTGATGCTGAGTGTGACATGGCGTTCAATATGGTATTTCATTAATTTTGTGGTCAATCCATGATCCGTGCATTTATTCCATTTAATGTATTGATTGATATACCTATTATAAATTCCTTACATCAAGAAGGAGAAAATGTTTTTGTGTTGACTAAAGGAAGGAGAAAATATTAAAGAGGGCGAGAAGGAATTATAGGCAGAAATGGAAATCACTCTAATCATGATCCCATGATTTTTGGAGAAATAAAAAGGAAACCTTGTTGTTAGTTTTCTGAATCATAAAGACCGTAAAGGATATTTTGAGTTTTCCGAAGATCAAAGGCACACAGAAATGTTTCCCTCCCTAAAAAAAAAAAAAGAAAAGAAATGTTCAATCAGACCGGCAATCAACCCAGTCAATAAACTGGTTCATTGGTCGAACCACTGGATCATTGGTTGAATCGTATGTCTAAATCAGATTTTATAAAAAAAAGTGTACATGTACTAAATCATATTGAGTCGATTTATCTTTAAAATTTTAATAAAAATTCATACATTAAAAAAAATAGAAATTTAATAAATTAAGTATCAATGAATACGTTTTATAAATGCAGATCACCCTCAAATAAAAGTGCAGATCATAAGCATAAAAAAAAAATCATAGGTTTTTTTAAACGAAAAAAATATAAAAATAAAATCATAGGTGATAAAGTGTTCCCAAAAAAAAAGTAAGTGTTTTATTTTTAAAGCTTGAGCGAATAACTTTTGTTGCTTTTTTTTGGGTAAGATTAGGTTGGGAAGGAGATTTGGATGGTGAAGATGGGTTAGATTGAAGGCAGGGCCATGGGATGATGGTGGGGTTGATAGGTGGAGGCGCGGTGGTCATGATGGAAAGGTTGGTGGTTGATGGTGGAAGTAAGGCTTTCTTAGGATGAAGGTAACCTAATTGGAACAGTAACTAATCGCACTTAAATCGCCTAATAGACTAGAGCAGATGTTGTTTTTTCGTCAAACCAATTTAAAACCTATCAACATAGAAACATGTATAAACATTTATGAAGTGAATTTAAACATGTTTTAACAATAATCACTCATCAATTCATGATTTACAGTCAAATAAGCAAAAATCATCAAAATCACTTAGCAACAACAACGACTATGAAGTTTAAGCACATAACACAACAATTTCATGAAGTTCATCATACCCACAAATTCACTTGAATTAGGAGCACGATATTCATCATTCAAAAATCACAAAAGTCACAATTAACACAAAAGCACTTAAACCCACAATTAAAAATAAGAGATTATAGCTTAATTATGAAAAGGAAACCATCCCCCTTACCTCTAGTCTTCAAGAATCCTAACTTTGGCTTCACTTTATCTCCTAGTTCTTCAAACTCCAAGCTCTCTCTCTAGCTTCCTCTTCTATCTTTTTGATCCACTTTCTCTCTCTTCCTCTTATGTTTTTGTGAAATGAAACAATGAAAGTTTAACCTAATTTTTCACAAGAGTTATGCTTATATACCATCTTCTAATTGGGCTAGGTTTCTAATTGTCATAATGAGCTCATCATGCTTACTAACTAATTCTCAAAGTTACTACTCACTTAAACCGTTATAATACAGAATAATTACCGTCTCTAAATTCAATTGAATTCTTATTCTTATTCTTATCACAATGATCATAAGCTAAATTTATGGGAAGTGATATTCACGAATAAAAATAATAATTACTATTATTTTACCATTATCAAGTATTTAAAATTAAATACTGCAATTTAAACACTACTAATACCTCATCTCACTAGTAACTTAGTAAAAACAACTATTTCTCACTTAACACTCCAAAATAATCTTCTCAATAAAAATGACTAATTTACCCTTGCTCACCAAATGATCAAAATACCCCTGAGTCTAAAAGTGACTAAAATACCCTTCTAGGTCAAAAATCCACTAATCCCGAATAAAATACAAACAAAGACAAATAATCACACATAAACACATAGAATAAACAATTAAAATAATTCTAAAGAAAATCGGGTTGTTACATGTATTACATGATGAGTCTGTCTCCATGCATGCATATAAAGTTGAGTCTAGGAAAATAAAGATGAAATAAAGACAAATGTAAGCCCAGTAACACATCTATAGTAACAATATATGATGACGATATAAGGGACAATGTTTGAGCTTGGTGTATATTTTGTGAAATGGTGTGTGGCGATGAATGTATAAGTGTTTACTTGTGTTTTTGGTAAACTATAAGACTAGTTTTAAAATGTTGCTTGCAGGATCAACTAGAAATCCTAAGACATGTTGTGCAATGATTTTCCAGAAAATGTATGAACATTCATCATATTCATGAATTTGTTAATGAACAAGATGAAGAAAATTAATAACTGTCTTTCGACAGAAACCGAAAGGAAAGGATGAAACAAGTAAAAAATTAAAGTTCTAAAAGCAAAGAAACTTAAAGGAAAAGTAAATTCACTACATCGAAATAAAGATGGTTCATAAGATCATCGATACATACATTCTAACTCGTTGAGTGTATAGAACTTTTGCTTAATAATTCGTGACCCGTTTTTCTTATGAAAAACTACTATATATACGTAAGAAAAATAACTACAAAAACCAACAGCCTTGAACTGTATCCTTTTCGACAGCTTTTGTCTGTTTCCCACGTGTATGAACTTTCAAACTTGCCTCTTCAGAGAAAATTCCAAATCTTCAAAGGTTTTCTTAGTCGAAATCATCTTCTTCCTAGTCAAAATCTGACTTTGTCGAAATCAACACATCTTCTCTTTTATTTAGAAAATCTTACAGTCTTATATTCTTCTTTTCCTGTCGAAAATCACATTTTAAAAATAAAGGCTAACAATAAGTTATTGAGGAGAAATATCTAATGATGTATCTTATGACGTCGTATTGTTGTTATTGTTGTTGTTGTTGTTGTTGTTGTTTTTGTTATTATTAATTATTGTTATTCATGATTTTCCTAATGATATGTATGACTGACATTTTCACCCCCTTTGTTGTTGTTTTGTTTTTCTTTGTGGTGATTATACTCTTGTGGTACAAACACTCAAGTTGAGGAAGATTAGTTGTGGGACAGTTTAGACGGTGGTGATGGAAGTGACTTCCGTCTTCTTTTCTTTATTTTATAGTTGAATAAACATGTAGTCGATACGAGCTCTGATTTGTAACATCGAGGTTGGGGTTAGCGTTGAGAATTAATTTCCTCTGAGTTTGAATTCTTGAAACTATTTTTATTTCTATTTATGATGTTGACACCAATTTTTTCCACACAATTAAGTGTAATTTGGAGTTTTTTTCCTGAATAATTGATATAATTTGGAGTGTAATTTCAATTAATTGAGACTGCGAAAATATATTATTCAGAGGAAGAATTAACGTGAGGAAATGGTTTTGTTTTGTCTTTGTTTTTTTAAGGGATTGTTTTAACCACCAGTTTTGTTCTTGTTTTAATTAATTGAAGTAAACTTACAAAATTGCCATTCATTTAAGATTGGTTTGATTAGTAACTAGTGGGTATTTTGGAGAAAATTAAGTGGGAGTAGGTTTGGTAACTTACTCCTTTATGTTTTTTTTTTTGGAAACAAAGAGGGCCTAATCCCTAAAGAAACAACTACAAGGCAACACTACGGGAATGTAATATCCCAACAAAATCAGCAAAAAGAAGTGAACTAATATGAGCTGGTGGTTGCTCATAAATAATCATCTTGGAACCATTTCTACAAGCCATCGCTGCTAAGGCATCCACACAAAAGTTAGCTTCGCGGTATGTGTGACACACCTTAACCTCCCAATCTAATTCCAACAATTGGCGAATTTTTTGAACTAACCGGAACCCTGCAACTCCAACATCACCATCACAGGGTAAGTTCTTCACAATCACTTTAGAATCCACATGCACCTCTACCTCGCTAAATCCCTATCTCCGGGCCAATCTCAAACTCTTCAAAACACCCCACAACTCTACAGCATATGCACCCAAAAATTTAGAAAAACCTCATAGCCACTCTCCTGCATCTCCTCTAATCAAACCACCACACCCCGCCCGCAAGCCACCTGACAAGCTCCATCTGAGTTGATTTTAACCCAACCTGACAGTGGTAAAGTCCAACTAACCATATTTTTTTGCTTTGCATTCACATCATCATGATTAACATAACTCGCTATCATGTATGTCATAGCATAATTTATAACTTGCTTCCATGGCTTTTGAGGTCTCTCAAAGCTCGTACAGTGCTCCTCCTTATTCCTCCACATCCAAAGAGAGTGACGAGTTATAGACCAAAGCTCCGACCACTTCCTCGCGTTCACACTTCCAGCAAAATTCAGATTTAGGTACAGCCAATTATCAAGACTAACATTAAAAAATTGATTTCTAAAATCGACATTAACAATACGAACCCAAATCATCATCGCCATAGGACAATCGCGAAGAACATGCATGGTAGTCTCAATAGTATCTCCACAATGTCTATAATAAGCATTACCAAGATGCATTTTATGCTTAGTTAGTTAATAGACGATTATGCTTAACTATCCACATAAAATGTCTTATTCTTTTTCCGGAACCTCCAAAGACCAAATTTTCCTCCAATTACTATCCACATTTAAACTGTGAAAATCACACAATAAATCATAAGTAGCTGCCACTGTATATTTACCACTTCTAGATCCTGGCCACAATCTCAAGTCTTTCCCATTCTCATTTTCTGGAGGCACAATAGTGTTAAACACAATGTATATATGAGGGGGGATATTTTGACTCCAAGAGTAAGTTTGTTTACTTATTCCAACTCTTAGCCTTTAATCCTATTATCAATTAATGGCTTAGATTGATTAAAAATAAGTGATACAATAAGCTTTAATTTTCTTCTCTATTGAAGTTTTTTTTTGAGGGAATTCTCTATTGAAGTTAACACTCATCATCCTAAAATGGCAAAACAATTAATGACTTTTAACTAGAGCGGTCAACGAAGCCCTAAATTGTAAAGCCCCAATTTTTTGGCCCTCTTGAAAGCCCTAATTTTTTGGCCACCTCTTAAATAAATTTACATTAGGCCCTAGCCCCATTTTTTATGTTTTATTGAAGGGCCCTGTTGAGGGCAAACTCTTGGCCCAACTAAAATTTTGTAAAACATATTTTTTAAATTTTTTTTAAAACAACTTATTCAAAACAACTTTTTTTAAAACAGCTTATCCAAAATAGCTTATTTTATGAAAAAACAGCTTATTATGGTCTCTTTTTTAAAAACAACTTATTTTATGCAAAACATCTAATTTTAAAAAACTGCTTATTCAAAACAACATATTTTATGAAAACAACTTATTCAAAAAACTTAATTTATGCAAAACAGCTTATTTTTAAAAATAACTTATTTTATGAAAACAACTTATTTTTAAAAAACAGTATCTTTACGAGAAAGTGAATTGCGCACACTCCTCCTACCATCAATTCGAGAAAAAGAAACATATGAACAACAACATTTAAAACCATGCCATTTTCTTGTGTTGTTAACGCTAATTCAACAATCCACATCCAAACTAGTAAAACTGTTAGGATAGTAGTTCAATTGAGAATGCCTTAAAATGCAAACATAGCATTGTCTCACACATCCAAACTAGTAAAAGTTTTGCAGTTGGTTCAATGGAAAATGCCACAAAATGCAGACATAACATTGTTACGGTGATTGAAGCAAACACTAGAACTTAAGGCAAGCAACCTACCAGAATAAAAAAAAATTCCTTCATAGTAACAACACCGCGACAATAAAATCCTATGAATAAGCTGACACATCTTTGATCATAAAAACACAATAATGTTTAACAATCTTTTTTTTTATTAAGCTGTTTTGCATAAAATAAGCTGTTTTAAAACAAGTTGTTTTGAATAAGCTGTTTTTAAAAAAAGAGAGATCATAAGTTGTTTTTCATAAAATAAGCTTTTTTGAATAAGCTCTTTTAAAATAAGTTGTTTTTTTAAATAAGCTGCTGAATAAGTTGTTTTGTTGAAATAAGTTGTTTAAAAATAAGTTGTTTTGAATAACAGTATAAACTCTATAAATAAAATTTATTTGGGCTGAATTCATTAAAACAAATAAAAAAATGTTTACTTTTCTCACCCTATGCCTTTCTTGCATGCTTTATTTGTTTTTTGAAAAATGCCCTTGTAATTTTTGGATTATATAGTTCGAAAATCTCAAGAATATTTACGTAAAAAAAGGGCGCGCAGAAAAATAAACATGGTGAAAAAAAATCAAAAAGGGGCCAACGTTAGGCCCATTTATATGTGGGGCTTGCAATTTTGGGGCTTATAAAAAATGGAGCTCATTATCTTTTAATATTTTAAGCCCCATTCATATATGGGTTGGGACCCAAATTGTCAAGGCCCTCTAAATTGACAGCTCTACATTTTTAATTGGTTGTTTTTCTATTCTTCTCCTTTGCTTTTTTTTATACACAAAATAAATACATTGCAAGAAAAAATAAAGTATATGTTAATATTTTAGATTACATAAATACATAACAAGGAAAAATAAAATATATGTTAATTTTCTTAGATAATTATTTTTTCTGTTGGTAATTCAATAATAATAAAAAGATTGTGTGTTTGTAAGAGAAAAGAGCATGAAATAGATAGGAAATAGGAAAAGCATACGTGTAAAAAAAAAAGGATTGTAAAAAATATGCCTAAGGGATAGCCAATCTGAGTTTTACATCTTGTGCACTTTTGTTGTGATAGGATTAATCAATCTAAGCCATTAATTGATAATAGGATTAAAGGGTAAGATTTGGAGTAAGTAAACAAACTTACTCCTGGAGTCAAAATATCCCCTATATATATGTATGTATATTGAATCAAACACAATAGAAAAACAGTAAAGAGGTAAATTAGGCATGTTTTTCCTCTAGTGTTTATAAAAAAACATTAAATGGATAAAAAATAAAGAAAAATATATACTCATTTCAGTCACATTTATAAGCAAATCTTATTTTTTCAGATTTATTGTATAACTGATGTATCTAGACTATAGTATAGTTCCGATACATCAATTATTTAAATAATTTGCAAAAATAATAGTTGCTTATAAATGTAATTAGATGAAGTAGTAAATTCAAGCCAAAAAAATAAAATGTAGTAGCAATATTTGTAAAACATACACTTTATCTAGTCTGGTTGCTTATGTGTGTATCTAATTAAGTACAATAAAAAAAAGAATAAACTCATAAATTAGTGATTGTCTTCCTTTACCTCTAGTGTTTATAAAAAAATATTAAATGTAGCAAAAAATGAAGAAGAAAAAATATACTACCTTTGTTTTTAATTATAAGGCTTTTTTTTGAAAAAATAACGGTAATTAAGAAAATTGAAAGCGGTAATAAATTTGTTTATTATTGCTATTGTTTTTACAATTTTATTCTTTAAGAGAGAAGGTTAGTATATTTTTTCAACATAATATTTAGGGTTAATAGGTCTTTAACCCCCTGTAATATAGGTCATTTCCGATTTTCTCCCCTTTAAAATATTTTTTTTGATTCACCCCCTGTAAAATATTTTTGTTTTGATTTACCCCCCTAATAGGCCAAACAAAAACCAATTTTATTTTATTTTTTCAAGAATTTTTCGTTTTTG
>Ga0315914_1006695_pt1 | contig 16226 bp, 4 predicted proteins | sample MpolenodulesMG_FD_203920 | JGI IMG/M metagenome (GOLD analysis project Ga0315914, IMG submission 203920) | Medicago polymorpha root nodule microbial communities from Los Angeles, California, United States - elongated nodules | ecosystem: Host-associated > Plants > Roots > Nodule | place: USA... | reverse complement strand
CCCCCCCCAATCATTCCAACCACGCTCCTACAGTCCCACTTACAAAAAAAAAAAAGAATACAAAAAAAAAGAAGGTGGTGATGCATTTTTGTTTACAAAGGTGCATGCATTTTAAAATTTATTCAGAAAAGAAAAAATAAATTACAAATAACGGGGACTAGGTCAACATCACAAGTAAACAATCAAGGGTATAAACAACATCCATCTCCTTAAAAACCTTACTAGAAAAATCAATGGAATAAAACCCACTGAGGAAAAAAAGTTCAGAGTAAACAAAAGTTCGAACCCTTGAAATATATTAGTAGAAACGAAAATCAAGTAGCCCTAACCTATTTCAGTTAGATAAATCTAAAACACAAGTAAATGATATGGTTCCACCAAATCAAAACCATTATTCTGGAATCCAAGGAAATCAAATATTGTCTACATAAAAGTGTCTTGTCTGAAGATATGAGAAATAATGAATCACATATTTCTAATTAACTAAAAACAATTCAGTCATATGTTTCTTAACCTGACCAACAAGTAAGATAGTGATTCTTAAAAGTCAAAGTAACCAATTGATAATTTATTTCCAACCAAAGAGAGATTCATCCCTTTTTCGAAGCTATCTCAATTACATATCTAGCTCAATTAACCCTGCATAGAAAGCAGTAGACACATTTAAATTTTGAGCAAAACAACCTACAACAACGCTATTATTATCTCTAAAAATACCAACACAGTCATCTGATCTAAGACAACCTTTTATTGTGGTGTCAAATGGGATGGCCGGGCCAACCTAGCTCGAGTGGACCAACTACATAAATGGGTCAGACCGCCCCAGCCCATTTATAACTGGGCCGCAGATTCTTGAGCCCGGCCTGTGTGGGCCATCCTTTTTAGGCCCAACCCATTTTTAACAACATTAGTTGTCAATAGAATTCCGCTCTTTACCCAAAAGGTTTTGCTCATTCCCAAATGAAATGACCAAAATACCCTTATGTAGCTTAACTTACGTAGCGTGGGTTAACTCACGCAGCGGAAGTTAAGTCACACTAAGTAGATGTGAAAAAGAGGGCTTGGTTCATTGTAAACCTCACCGACAAGTTGGACAAGTTGAAGGCAAAACTTGACGACTTCTTTATCCATATTGGTTCAAATCATAGAACACGTGATGTGATAGTAAATGTGTCAGGCGTGGACTTGGGGGAGGATAAGGAAGAGGGCTTCTGGAAGACCGTGTATTATCCACAACTTCTCAAAGATGATAGCGACGTTGATTACATGTTTAGGTTAATGGTTGAGAATAACACTTTGTATCTTTTTGTCCGATCCGTTGAAGTGTAGTATTTATTTAAGTGCAATAGTGTAATATTTTCCAGATTTGTGTCCGTATCGTTGAATTTTAATGAATTTGTGTTTATGTAATTTAACGATGAATTTGGGTCATTTTGACCGTTTATGTGAGATTATGTAATTTTAGAAATTTATGGACAAATTGGTGTAATTTGGATTGTTTACGTGTCATTAAGTGTGTTTAAGTGATTACGGGTCATTACCGGCAAATTTGTGTAATTTGGACTGTTTGGATCGTTTATTAGTGATTATGTGATTGTGAGAAAAACAATGATTTTGTGTAATTTGGATCGATTATGTCGTGTCATCTATAATATTGTTAAACTGACGTAATTCGGTTAAGTTATGAATGTGGCGTGATTACGGGTCATTCTAGACTTTTTCAAAGTTTGTTCAGGAATTGATTGCATTTAATGCAGGAACTGCTGTTTGCTATGAACGTGAGTTAACTCACGCATCGTTTGTTAACTTACGTTGACATTTGTACTAGCGTGAGTTAACATGTGTAGGGGTATTTTAGTCTTTCACTTGAGAATGAGAAAAATGTTTGGATAAAGAGCATATTTCCTGTCAATATTGCATTTGATCCAAGAGAAGATAGAAGGATGGCATGTATAACCTACTATTACCGACCGTTAAGAAAACGCAAAAACTTTTGAAGGGGGAAGTATGTGAAAAGTATGAATTTTTATTGATGAATAACTAAAGAAAAGAAATCAATAACTTGGATTTTTATGAATAATGTAGGGTATTTTAATTTGTAAGGTAGGGTCGCTCCATGTTGAGTCTCGCAGTAGGCCCTTTGTAATATGTACAGTACAACATGACAATATGTAGGTGACGAGTCACGAGACTAACAATCAGACAAACTTGATTAGTAAGAGACGACTAGGACCATATTCTAGTTTCTAGGATTAAGTGGACCCTTAAAAAAAAAATGATTAAGTTAGTTGATTTGGTTTGTGGTTTGTGAAAGCGAAGGATTATGTTTTTTTTTTTAAAAGGACGAAGGATTTTTTTTTGGTAGTGAAAGGACGAAGGATTATGATTACTTACTGGATATGTAAATTATAAAATAAATGTATATTTGTATAATTGTAGATGTTAATCATGTTATAACTTTAAGTAATCAAATCAAACTAAATTAAATTAAAAGTTACATCCTTTACTTTACAATTCACCCCTCAATTAGATTATCCACATCTTAAGTTAACGATGGAAAATGGAAATTAAAATAAATGTATATTTGTATAATTGTAGATGTTAATCATGTTATAACTTTAAGTACTCAAACTAAATTAAATTAAAAGTTACATCTTTTACTTTACAATTCACCCCTCAATTAGATTATCCGCATCTTAAGTTAACGATGGAAAATGGAAATAAGCCCAACCGTGGATAATTGCTTGAACATTGCTCTTTACACTTCAAGGACTATCTCATATTTGGAAATGATCTTTAATGCTCTCAACTGCAGCTAACTGCAATTTGTTGTTTAATTTTTTTAAAAGAGTGAATGGTAATTAACTATCGTTGATGGTATTTTGATCATTTTTAGGTGTATGATATCAAATCTTTTAGTGTAAACAACAATTTTTTAAGTGCTTATAGTCTAACCTACGCAACCATCCGACCATATTGACAATTAAGGCCACTATTTTATTAGAAACACTTTTAAAGAGTATTTTATTAAAAACATGTTTAGTTAAAAGGATTAGACTGCTAATTAATCCTCAAAATAAACTTGTGAGAGGTACCATGTTAGAGTTGAGATTTAACTTTTCATTTTATTTTATTAAACTAGTATTAAACTTTATAAAATTTAGCTCGACCTAATTTGCTTATGTCCTACTAGTGTTAAAAGTGAGAAAAAAATATAATCCATATATTTTTTAGATTATTTGGACCCAAAGTGAATTCATGGTGAGTTGAGCCCAGTGGCCACACTGATGTGTTTTACTTTTTAAAGTTTTTTAATCATCTTTATAAATAAAATATGATTTCATATTTATTTTATTGTTTTCCATATTATTTGCATGTTTCTTATTTATACTTTCAAAATATTTAAATAAGCCAATCCACTTAGTTACTTACTAACTCTTGGTGGGTTGAACCATAGAGAAACTCTTATTTGATCATAGGACCAACACCTCACGTTTAGACTCATGAAGCTAAAAAAATTAAAAAGAAAATTATTAAAGTGATATTGATTGATGTGACTATTTTATTTATCTTTTAATTTTTTTGATTTATGTGTGTGTCTAAATTTTGTGCCTAAATACTTGTGCCTACACGATACTTTCTCTATATTATATTTCTCCTGCCTCACTAAAAATATGAACTAAATTGGGTTGGCTAATAGTTTAGAGAATATTGAGATTGAGCGCAAAAATGAAAATGAAAGTAAAATCAATTGTTTTTGACGTATAAAATGATCCGGTCGAGAAATAATTTTCAAAACATATTGAGCGGTTCAATACGTATCTCTCGAACGTTTATAGCAGGGGCAAAGACCGAATTTCAGGGGAGCCGTGAGATATTGGGGGTCCAAAAAGGAATCTTCATCAATTTATTGTCGTGAGCCTAGGGGTGGCAAAAATACTCATGCTCACGGGTACCCGTGGGTAAAATCCGTCACAGACACGAGGTATCCACGGATATAATAAACGGGTATTTGACTACCCATTATGATATGGATACAGACACGAATTTGATTGCACCCATACCTATAGGTACTGATGCCCGATAATAAATTAAGTAAATTACTAAAATATCGCTATATATCTTATCTTATCTTATTACTTACCTTATGGAAGAAAATTTACCGCCCACCTAAGATTCCTCATTAATAACCTATTTTTATTTTTATTTTTTAATTCATCTTATTAAGTTTACTGTTTCCCCTTCATTCACATCATAAAACATATCATATAGATTATGTATGGATTTTAAAAGTTGAAGTTTTACGGTGATTAAAATAAAGTTATTATTTATACAAAAAAAAAACCATGGGTACCCATGGAAACCTCAATACCCGCGGGTACCCGCATAGTGGGTATCCACGAGGGTACAAGGCGGACACGGGTATCATATTTATCCAACGAGGCAGAAACGAGTATCATACTATCTCTACCCATGGGTACTAATTGACATCCCTACGCGAGCCAATTTGTATTGACGCACATAGGCAACTATAGCGTATGTTTGCGTCCATTTTTGAATGAGAAAAAAAATTGATTTTAGAGGATTAAAATTGAATGTTAGAATGTTTCCAAATAAATTTTTTGTTTGTAGAATTGATTCTAAATTTTATATTGACATTGAAGCTTTTGACCTATGTACTCTTTTAGCCTTAAAATTATTGTTCAAACCAATTTTACACAAATATATCCAAATATAAATCAGTTATATTCAACTCAATTTTAACCAACATCAACTTTACATAATCAATAATTTAAAATCAATTTTTATCACCCTACTACATAGTTTCCGTGAGTTTAGCTCAGTTGGTAGGGACATTGAACTCTAGATTCTCCACTTCACCACATTTATAATGTGTGAGCACTAACCATTAGACTACTTAACAATTTTTTTTCTTACCACACACATAAGTTTGATGGTTGCTTATCTGACATTGAATGTTTCCTAGAAACACATGAAAAAGACTAAAAAGCCCAGCGGTAGTTAACTACCGCCGGTTTTCTAGTTATAAGCCAGTGGTAGTTAACTACCACTAGGGACATTTTAGTATTTTACATGTGTTTTTAGGAAGTTTTTGATGTTAGAAAAGCAATTTCCATAAAGTTTTTGTAGTGGACCATGTATGTAGACCCAATCACCCAATTCATAAAGGAAAAAGATAGGTAGACACCCTCTTTTATATACCTTTCATGTACACTCCATATGTCAGGGGTGTTTTAGTAATTTCACATCACATCATCATCCCTTTTTATCTCTTCTTTCAATGTTTTTGCCACGTGTCGCAATTGTGTGTGGGTGTCAAAGGGTGTACGTCATCTAAGGTGGTCCATGTAGAAGTGCTCATTCATAAACAACCATGAAGAGTACCTGCAACTTTTTCCCTCCCCATGAGAAATGATATTTGTACAACCATTTTTGACAACTTTTGAAACAACCCTCTCTCTCATACTCACATGTGTTTTTATTCTCTCTCTTCTTCTTTCTCTCTCCAATGTTTTTGTCCAATCACAATAGGAGAAAAGTGGTTGTCACCAAAGTTGTTTAATATTAATTGTACAAATATCATTCCCCTTTCCCCATATAACCTAAGTCTTGGACCGAGCAAGAGTTATTACCAAAGAAAATTATGTTCATAGGTACCTTTTTTCGTGCAAAAATCCTGTATATAGCAACTATAATATCTAACCTTAACCATATATATGAAAAATATGCGAGGGTAGAGTTATCACGCAAAATAAAAAATAATGCAAGCTAAGTGAAAAAATTAGAAGCAATTGCTAATTATATATGCACACACATGCATACGTGTGTTTGTGTGTATAGTACATATCTACCTTGACATGAATAAGTTAGGTTCAAAGTAACGTTTTAAGAAGGTATACCCAAAATGAAATAAGATACAAGCAGTTGATAGTATCAACAAAATGTATAATTAGTTAACTTACCAGTCAAATTATCAAACTACCATATTCTTCTACGATTTCAGCAGCCTATTTTAATATCAGATTTCCAGCTCTCATATTTGTTCATTGCTAACATTTCATTGTAATCACTTTTCAATCTTTGAAAAGCCTTTTCTGGTGCCACAATCGGATTTTCTCCATTTTTTTCCCACTGATCAGCTAAGCTATGGCAAGGAATAAGAGTTTACAAGCCAAACTGGTGGGTATGTCCTCCTTATTTATTTTTATTTTTTTGTAAAATAAGAATCAGCTCCATTAAAGAATTGAATTGCTCCTATTTCGCATTAAGCCAGAACAACATGTTACACGTACCGGGACATGAGAAGCAAATAGTTTGTACAAGTAATTTATGTTCACATAATATCTTGTACAAAATCTATGTTGGATTCTAGCAAACTTATTACATGTGATTAATTATGTCATAGCAACAGCTGCTTAATGTATGGAAAATAACTTCTTTTTTTTTTTTGAAGGAATATGGAAAATAACTTGTGCACCTCTTTAATCTGCTAACGATATATATCTATCCATTAATCAGTTTAAGCTCGATACTATTTTGCGTTATTTTTTTTTATAAACAAATGTTAGTAAATTAATGGTTATGTTAGTTTTCAGGGCTTAAACTCTGAATCTTTTATTTAAAACTTCTGATATTCCTTAGCTCACTAATCAAACTACCTACTTGAGACTACTACTTTGCTGATTAGTTTCATATGATCAAAATGGCATGCTTAATTAGCACAAAATTTATCTCAAGTTATTAAAATTATGCATGACTTTCCAGGTACTACTAGGGGACATGGGAACGGGGAAGACGAGTTTGGTTCTTAGATTTGTCAAAGGTCAATTTTCGGAATACCAGGTTGCTAAATATGATTGTTCATTTTCTTTATGTCTTCACGTCATTATAGATGACTCAAATTATTGATAAAAAAGTAGATAATTTAAATTGGATTACCTTAAATGAATGTGTGCAGGAATCAACAATCGGAGCGGCATTTTTCACACAGGTTTTGTCTTTAAATGAAGCCACTGTGAAGTTTGATATATGGGACACAGCAGGGCAAGAAAGATACCACAGTTTGGCTCCTATGTATTATCGTGGCTCTGCTGCTGCTATAGTTGTATATGACATTACAAGCATGGTAACTAAAATCCACTTTATAAGTGATGTTTATGGCAGCATTTTATAGGCAATCGTTTTTATTTAGCTTGTGATGATTAGTTGTTTGAAATATGTACTAGAAAGCAAAGAATTTTCATTCACATGACCTGTCACGAAGCTGTTCAATAAAGATAACAATAATTAATTGCATCTGTGCTACAAATATTTCCATCTCTAAAATATCATTCAAAGTGACAAGATATCATATCAACGAAATAAATGGTGCATTTTCTTTCTCAGGATTCTTTTGTACGGGCAAAGAAGTGGGTTCGAGAAGTGCAAAGACAAGGTAATGGAACAGTCAAAAAGTAAATATCATGTGAACAAACTAGAGAAACATTTGTGAATATTTGGGCTATATAATGTTGATCATGCAACTTGTTACAACTCTACATTATGATTACTAATTTAGCAGTTTACTTAAATTGAATAAACTATTTCAGCAAATCCAAATTTGATAATGTTTTTGGTGGCTAACAAGGCTGATTTGGAAGAACAGAGAAAAGTTGGAAATGAGGTATTATTTCTAGTAAAATACCGTCTCAACATTATAAAACGCGGGAATACAGACTAGTCGACCCTCTCCCCTATAGACAGCTAACAGATTTTTTTTTATACTACTATCTTTCATATGATGGTTGCAGGAGGGTGAGGAATATGCCAAAGAAAATGGCATGTCTTTCTTTGAAACTTCAGCAAAAACAGCACAGAATGTCAACGAGCTCTTCTATGAAATAGGTAAAACAATAATTTAACATCAACCCTTTTTATGCATTTTGGAAAAGAGGCAGTGTCACATGACATGTTTTAAGAACATATACACTGACATTTTTTTCAATTGTATGTTCTAAAGTTCTTGCCATTTGTTATGTTAAAGAAGACCAAACAGCAAGAAGAAATTCATTAGTTCATATGCATGCAATGCAAGAATGAGAAAAACTTAAGAGACTAACATTTGATTTTCTGTTTTTACTTTTAATTACAAAATTGACCGTACTATTAATTACAAGAAACAAAGTGTAAGCAAGAGACAGTTTTGCAATTGAAAGTAAAAGTACAAAATTAAAACAGAAAATGTTTTCTTATACCAAACATACCTTAAATGAATTTTAGCCAATGGAACTACAGTAATGAAATTTCCTTGTTGCTCACTTGCTTTAGATGCATTAATCTCCACTGCAAATTCTATTGGTTGTGATATTTTAGACATCAACATCTGAATACACTGACCCAAATGACTTAATGCTCGTGTTCAGGTTTCTTACTTACAAAAACAAATATTTTGCAGCTAAGAGATTGGCAAAAGCCAACCCTTCACGTCAAACTGGGATAAAGCTGCATGGCAGAACTCAAGAAACTAGAAGACGACTATTTTGTTGTGCTTAAGCTTAACGGTGTGCCTTTAATCTTTTATAAGACATATACTATATTGTACTCAAACTCACTCAAGAAGAACATACGTTTGTTCAGTGTACATTGTAATGTAAGATCTCACACCCAAAGTGTACTCAGATGGTAACATTTTGTATTGACGAACTTATTAGTTCTCATTCTAAGCTCTCATAGGTGAAGCCTTTTCTTTAAGTTTTTAATGTTGTCTTGCTCGTTTATAAAGAATTAAAGGATGATATGATTTCTAGTTTGATAAAGATATATACATGAAGAAAGAAAGGACTTCAAGGAGAGCAAGAGAGACATCTTGATGAAACAACTTACTTTCTGTTACCTTAGAAAGAAGGGGCTGGAGTTGAAGAAAAGAAAATTACTTTCTGTTACCTTAGAAAGGCTAAGGTTGAGAAAAAAAAAATTCTAAATGCAGCCAAAGGACATAGAAGGCATCTCAAGACCAATCAAACAATAATACGACATTACGTTTACAAATTATACAACTATAAAATAATATATGTTTAAATATGCTAATAACATTGTACAAAGGGAGGAGGGGATACGAGATGAGCAAAAGCTATGAAACAATAGCGCCTATCCCAATATCCTTTCAGCCTCAACCCAAAGAAAGTAAGAAAAATGTCAACTTTTGTAATAACTTACAGCTACTTTTACAATCGTGGTAGGAAAAAATGAATGGAGATTGCTTGTATCCTATAGTAGTGGCAAATTGTCAACCAACATAGATAGGACTAGACATTTACTCACCTGTATCCTATTAGTACTTAGTACATATCAAAAGAACTAAACATTTTGCAATAACAGCACCACCAGGTGTGTATAAGATTGATGTGTGATAATCATATTAAATGCAATTGTGCTGACGAGGGAGGAGCATTTACTCACTCTGTTTCTGTCCTTAACCTTATCCTCCTCTCAAAGCGGCAAGCCTAGTTGCTAAATCATCATAGTCAGGCAACTTAGGATGCACATGTCGAGTTTCGTGCAATCTATCTGGCTGAAATGAAGCAGCGCGAACAAAATCTTTCTTAGCTTCTATTACTCTAGTATGTTCACGAGGAAGGGAAACTGATCGTAGGGGAAGGGTAACTATCTCTGGTGTCTCATCAGATCCATCTCCATTTCCATTCTGTAGTAGTTCCCGAGTTGAATTATCCATTTTATGTTCATGGTGACTGTTTGACTTTTTTCTTACTATTTCAGGCTTTAGAATAGATGGTTTTTTGCTATAATGAATCAGTAATTTATCTATTACCCTTTCCTCTTCAGCATTTTGATGCTGCTCATCAACAAACAAATTTCGCAGACCACGTCTTGATTCACCTCGTCTCCTGCTTCTGCTCCTTGCTTTTCTCACAAGTTCAGTATCTACATTAGGGGCATCATAGTGACTAGTTCGTGATCTTGAGTGCTTTCTCCTTGTAGATTTTGCTTTTAACTTACGGATTTCTTTAGAATCCTCATGAAAATAGAGTTCCTTTTTAGGACTCTGTTTGCTCAGTCTCTCGTGTCTACTGGCCTGCCAATCCAGGTCAGACTTATTCAAACCAATTTGGGTCCTCTCTGACATAGAAGCAGCATCAGAGTTTTCGTGAACTGAAGGACATGTAAAGAAGCCGTCACTGTCGGTATGTGGAGATACTACATTGACTCCACGTGTTCTGTTCTGATGCTTAGAAACATGTTTAACATATGGAGGTGGAATGATATTACTAAAGCAAGGCTTTAGCATAGGCGTTTCATCATGTTGAACTTTTCTCTCAGATTTACCAGTATCAGGCGGGCCAGCGCATGGCTCTTTCACATTACTCCTGAAACGTGATCCTATTCGAGTAGAAGTTGCAGTGTCCTGGCTTTTTCTTGGAGGGGTCATATTCCCCAAACTGTCATGCAGCTTGAAACCATCTTCAAATTTTTCCAATGTTTTGTCCTGAAATGAACGTCCAATTGGTTTTAGCATATTACCCTCCTTCCAATAGCTTCTATCACTCTTTGTAGTAGTAACCTCTTGCTTTCCTGTTAATGAATTATCATGGCCATCCTTTTTCCCACGGACTTCACGACCATGTAATGGTTTGGATCCATTTCCAGGGACTGTCGATTTATATTGAAGATCATGATAATCTCTGTTTAGGCCCTTTAGGATAACAGCTTCCTTGCCATTCTCCAACTTAACATCATTCTTTGCATCTTTCTGGCTAAAATCCTTGCTGAGTGATGATTTATCATAATCAAACAAATTGTTACAGATACTAGCACTCTGGCCCTGTACAAGTCATTTGTTAAAAATAATAACAACTTTAGATACATTTTCAAAATTTCAAGTATGGTAAGAATTAGCTAAGAATTCAATCTGACACTGAAACTAGTCAAAAATGAAAAGGAAATACAGAAAGACGCACCTGTGCAAATGCAGAGGGTCTTGACATCCTTATTTCGAAAGCCTTGGAGTCCCAGTTGATTGAAAACTCTGATGCAATTTCCTGCATCAAGCAGACTTTCTTCTCTAATGTAGAAGACTTTGAATTCAGATTTGCAGCAAACTGATAATTGGCAACTTAGTCAGTGAGTTGAAGAAAACATGAGAACTAATTGATAAGTAAAGTTCTAATAAAATTAAAAATATGAATAGCCACCTCTTGATTGACAAAACACTCTATGGAATTCCCATATCTCTCCTGAAATATTTGCCTAAGGTCGCGTAATTCTGGTAAATCGGAAAATCTTGCAGCAGCAAACATCAAAGATGATACTGCCACCCTACATTCCTCAGGGCAGCCACTGTAAAAGAAACGGAACCACTTATAAAAATATTCTAACTTCTGATTTTTAAGGAAAACTATAAAAGGGCTATCTACTCATTATAATTTTGGGAAATCTACATATAGGTATCCACAACAAAATTATATCTGTCATCCTAAAAACAAATGGATAGATATGTTAAAATATATTTTTGGTCAATCATTTTCTACAATTATGTTATTTCTGTTAATCATCATATCGAAAGAAATAACAGTGCCAAACTACAGCATAATTCTCATCCATATTCCGCAGAAAGTAAAGGTTGTTCTTGCCAAGAGCACTAACCTAACTAATAAAAAAATGGACCAGGTTTGCCCACAGTCAAAAGTTTCACGCATGCACAAAGTAAGCACATTTGTGATCGTTGAATCAAGATCGGAGGACTGTTCAGATTTCAAACCGTATGAACTTGATTCAACGACCACAAATGCACTGAATGCGTCAAATATTAACAGCAGGGAATCTCATTTCTAAAAAGAAAATAAAAAATATCGCATTCAAACTTATCAGCCATAATAACTCTAATGTCAAATGAAAATCTAAAATTAGAAAAGTAAATAAAGAAATGACATGAATATCTATCTAGGCAGAAACTAATTACCTTAACTTCTGCATGACTGATAGATGCTTCAATACAAGCTCACATGATTTCTCCACAAAACCATAACAAGATGACAAAATCAACTCAACTAAGAGTCCTTCAGCCTGTTAATTGTACCACATTGCAACCAAAACAAAACTTATTGAGATCATTTCATTAAATAATTAAAATTAATAGTTCGTCTCAAATAAGCAACTGCTCAATGAAAACTAGCAACGCTTTTTTCAAAGCACAACACTAGATTGCCCCCACAGAACGTGCTTAGTGAAGAATCTAACATAACCTAAGGCTTGTTTGGATTTCCTTATTTGAGTTTATCTACTGAATAAGCACTTTTGAGAGTGCTTGGGAGAATTTTCGAAAACAGCTTATTACATTTTCATAAGCTGTTTTCAACTTATTTCCATAAGTTCTCGAGGATAGCTTATGGAAATAGCTTATAGCTTATAGGAAAACAGTTTGAGTTAATTTATCTTTTATTATAGAAAAAAATAAGTTATATAATAAGTACTTATGCTATAAGCTGCAAAATAATTAGTTCATCAAAATTGGCCCTAACCTATAAACGACAGAAAGCAAAAAGCAGAATTAAAAAAGGAATTACGTACCCTTCCATAGGCATTGATATCTAGACCACTGTGAAGAAGATCAGCAATATCTTTCTTGAGAAACTTCTCTGTGGCTCTTCTCTTCCTCTTAATGACTTGAATACGATTTTTGGTCATTTTGATTAACGGTTTACTGAAAAACAATAACAGCAGAATAAGAGAACAAGTAACATACAAAATAAATAGCAAATAATTGAATGAAACCAAGGGACAGGGCAAACCATTTCGCGGAGAAGGTTTTGCCAAGTAATCCATCCAACATTGTGGAAAATCACTACTCAGAAGTTCAAAATGCGATGTTCGTTAATGACATTGAAAGAAAGGTTTCGTCAGAAAGTAGCAGCAGTACGGAGGGAGCAATGTGTTGCAGAGTATACACACAGTGGAAGAAGAAGAAGAAGAAGAAAGAGTAATGATTAAAAAAATATATGGAAATAAGAAAAAGATCTTTGTTACCCTACGCGACGATGATAGAAGAGTTTGGCTATATTATAAATTATGCCGACATAAAAAATGAACGTTAGAAGGAGTGATTTTGCCGATAAATTTGGTAACAAGTATTGAATGAATGAATGGCGAGTATTATTCTAAGCTAAAGTGACTCACTCCGAATGTGTACGATAAAGGAGGTGTTACTATTCTGTGGGGACAAAACGGACTAGGCGGGTAAGAGCCGTTATATCTCATTTTTATACTTTTGTTTTATGGTTTTTGAGTAGTGACATTTGAACAACCATTTGAAGAACTTTTTTTTTTCATTTTTCATTGGTCAAAAACAATGGAAAGAGAAAAGGGAAGAGAGAGAATAATAAACATCAAAAAAGGTTAAAGAGTGAAATATTATATTAGTAAATGGTAGAATGTAATGAATTTAACTTTTTAAAAGTTAAAATATTATTGAATCTAATACAATCTTAATATTTTATGTTTCCTTATCAAGTGTCGTTAGTATACCCATAAACATTAATTCAAGGACCGTAAACTTTTGTTAGGTAATTAATGAAAGAGGGCCGAAACTAAAAAAAGGAAAACTACAAAGCTGTTATAATAATTTTATGCATGCAAGTACTCAAAATGTCATCAAAAAGGATATTCAGAAGTTTTTTAAGAGGAGATTTTAGTGTATGTACATCATATGAATTTTTATTAAAATTAAAATTAACTAATCAATTAACATATATGTTTTCTTCACGCTAAATGTGCTTAAAAATAATGTGTCATTGTAAGTTGGAACTACATAGATACAACGAAACAAATCATGGGTGTTTCTTAATGAGTGTTTGAAAATATCTTAGATACAACGAACTAAATTATGGGTGTTTACAAATGAGTGTTGTAATAGGTGATTATTGGATGTTTAATTGGCTCAACTCTAGGAAGAGGAGTTGAGGTGCTTTTGTCGGGGTTCTAGTTAGTTTAATGGTTTGTTCGAGGGATTTTGGTGTGAGAAACGGGCGATATGCGTGTGAAAGTTGCCTTTGTGGTCATTCACGATGGAGTTTGGGGATTTGACTCAAGTTTGGTTTTTGTTGTTACGTGGGGGTTTGATTTTGATTTTGGTGTTGACTTTGGCTTTGGTGGTTAGTTTTTTATTTGATTTCAGTAGTCGCTTCGATTAGTTGATGTCTTTATTAGGGGTTTGATGTATGAGAAGTATGAGTTTTCTTTATGTTCCGCATATATGGCGCCCTTTCTATGTTGTTTTAGTCTTGTTGACCTCTTTTCATCACGAACAAGGACATTGTTATTAATAAATTTTGTGGTTTCTTAATCGCCATTTGTTGCTGTGGGTAAGATTCGCATCATTATTAATTTTGTAGAATTTTTTAGGAGGATTCATCTATTTAGATCTAATCCTGCTATTTCTAACCTGTTGCTCTCTGTTTTGCTTCACACCTGTTAGAAATTCGTTGGGCGGAGGTTTAGGATCGCACGTTGTTTGGCAATAGGCCTAGTTTTTACTGTAAAAACACGTCTAATCATTCAAAAAAACTTATTTCCTATTTTTTTTTTTATCCCTTTACCTTTTATGCATTTCTAAGTGTAGAGAACCCACAACCAAGAGAGAAGAGACATAGTTCCTCCATCACGTCAATCGTTTGACAATTGAGGACATTAGCTAGATTCTTGTTTCATCAACAGACCAAAGACACAAGCTCATACTTTCCGAGTTCATCACGTTTTCGAGAAAACAGATTATGTATTCAACCCTCCCAAATATCCCCTCTGATGATTTAATCCATCTATCCAATTTCCTCCTCTTGCCCGTTCTAGATTGCCTCACCCGTTGAGGAGACTCCATAATGCTACCAACTTTTTCTTTAACATGATTCAAACCAATTGTTTTCCTATTGTTTTACCTGTCACACATACTGTATCTGTAAACATAGTTTTGCAAGGCTAATAAGTAGTAACCGCACTTTGTGCTCAAGCTCAAGGTAGAATGGATGAAGCAGTTAGTGTGTGTCATGCTATTGTTACGAAGCATCCTCATAGCGATGTTCACCAATCACCTTCATATTCAGATCCTTGTTATGGTAATGTCTGAGCTTATAAATGCTGGTATCAATCACAAGGCTGCCACTGTCTTTACCTTAGCCACGAGTTTGACCATTGTTAGGTTTTGTTTGTCATTTCAATATCAAACAGCTCCCTTCCATGAAGAACTAACTAAATCGAAATCAATCGAAGAATAATTAATAAACTGAAATTTGATTGAAATTTTACAATATCAAAGATCATCTTAAAGTATTGATAACATGAGAGACTAAATTGATACATCCTTATAATCTCAAGGACAAATTTGGAAAATTATTGTTAATTTAATACACGCCATTGCCAATGGTGTTTTATAAATATAGCTAGCTTTGGAGAGTAAGAATAAGTTCTATTTGGCATACCATTGACGCGGGAATTTTAAGGTAATGTCCGGATTGGACTCCGGCCCACACAAATGAGATGAAATATGACCCTTTTTTTTTACTAGACTAGATAAATCCAAACGTCCAAATATGACATTATATTTGTGTTACAGTCAAGGTTTTCAGACTTCACTGCACTTATATGCTATTGAAAGTTAGGATTAAAGTGTACTTTAACAATTGGAGGGACAAAATATCCACATTTGCAATAGGGATAAAGATATGCAAAAGAAAAAGCTCATTAGCCATTCCGCAGATTGAGCTAATAAAAGAAAAGCTTTATATCTGACCACCACCGTCCACAAAACAATCTTGAAAAATATGTATACTTTTTCAAAAAGCCAAGCAATTTGTAAAAAAAAATGTATTCTAAACTTTGATTATGAATGTCAAATTGATACATTGGTCAACAAAATACTTGAGCAAAATAAATACATAAACACACCAAACACTTATTACTAATTAACATTGCAAAGAAGATAAATAAACTGTTTAAGAATCATCTAAAAAAACATTAGACGATATTGCAAGAAAAATTCAGAAACATAACAAATTAAGACCTGACTGATCTCATCTTCAGTGTAGAGTTAACACTAGCAGGTGTCTCAGGGCAACCAAAGAACTCCGAATACATTTCCACGAAGAATTTATCAACAATTTCAAGATATGAAGGACAAGTGAGTCTAGAATAGTAATGAAGAACCTCTTCAATGTCTAATA
>Ga0315914_1006694_pt1 | contig 16228 bp, 4 predicted proteins | sample MpolenodulesMG_FD_203920 | JGI IMG/M metagenome (GOLD analysis project Ga0315914, IMG submission 203920) | Medicago polymorpha root nodule microbial communities from Los Angeles, California, United States - elongated nodules | ecosystem: Host-associated > Plants > Roots > Nodule | place: USA... | reverse complement strand
TCATTAGTGATAATGACAAATGAATTTAATTCCACAGTCAGGAGTGGAAACATTTTTATTAATCGACAGTTAAAGGTGTTTTACTAAATTAGATGAGAAAGCCAACGTACAAATGCCACACCAGTTCCACCTCATTAGTGATAATGACATACTCCCTTTGTTTTAAATATAAACAAAATTGACTTTTTAGATTTATTTATTTAATGATGTATGTGATCCATATTATGAACCATATACATCATTAAATGAATGAACCTAAAAAGTGAATTTTGCTTATATTTAGAAATGGGGGGAGTATGATCAAAACTCATGGGGACTAAACAACACCAAAACAAAAAAAAAGTAATATAGAGACTAAAACGATGATTTTAGAAATAGGGGTTAAAATTTAAATTAAGTTAAAATAGGGAGACCAAAAATATAATTTTTTTTTATTACAAAGCTAATCAAAACAAAAAAGAAAAGAACAAGAAAAAAAAGTAACTACTCTCTAGAAAATAAAGTTCTAACTGCATCAGTTTTAAGGAGATGCAACAAATTATTGGGAGAAAAACTATAAAGTAAGAACTCAATATTAGAAGAGGCTCCTAACTTAGTCATTAATTTGCAGATTAGTTTCCCTCACGAAAAATGTGATAAACAATAGCATTTGTCTGCGTTATTAACACATTTATATCTTGAATCAAAACCGCACAGACATTTAAGTCAAAAATACATTTAAACCAACATAATTTCAACACTTTAAAATTAATCTTGTAAATTTGTACTCAACTGAAAAATGTTAATGTTGTTACATAGATCTCTATAATACATCCACAATTGCGGATACAACAATTTAAAGTCATGTTGTAAATTCTCCAATATTTTGAAAAGTATTTGATAGATGAAAACCATGAAAACAAAAAAAGTATATACAACTTCTATATATATATATGAAAATTGACATATCAAATTGTTTTCGATTAATGGAAAATTTTGTAGATATGATATATATTGTAACGTCTTTCCATCCAACAATCGGTTACCTAATACATATATATGGTAAAGAATTATCATCGGTGTCATTTACTTCTCCCATCTCAAATTATAAGTCATTTTGTCTATTTCACACATATTAAGAAATATAATTAAATTCGTACGGGAAAGAGATATTATAAGTTGTTTCGCAAAATTGTCCTCAATAAATGGTAAGGGAAAGATAAATTAAAGAATTAAAAAAAGAAAAAAGTAATAAATAGTTAAGGGTATAATAGAAAAATAACATTAATGATTCATTGGTATTGTAAAACGACATATAATTGAGATTTTTTTTTTCAAAATAACATATAATTTAAGAGGGAATGAGTATTAAGTTTGACACCTTAGGATCAATGAGAGGATGTTTTATAATAAGAGGTGAGAGCATTAAATATTAGTCTATTCTCTAATTATGAAACTTAATGTCTACCAAAAATACAATCTTACCTCTTCTTAATTTTTTGACACGTCATCAAAATTATACCATTCCGTGTCTTTTGTTTCAACCTCCTCATATCTTTTCTCTCTTAAAAACAAATTAAAACAAACTCACTCGATAAAATACATTAACTTCATCTTTTTTTGAAGAACAAACAAACTTAATCTTAATCTCAATCAAAACAAATTTTTCTATACAGGTTTTTGCTATCCCTGCACCTAAAGACACTGATGGACTTGACAATATTGGTTGGGGAGGAACCAACACTAGGGATTTTACAATTCAAAGTGCATATGATTCTCAAAATTCCAGAGCTCAACCCATCCAGGGAGATTGGAAGGCCTTGTGGAGTTGGAAAGGACCACATAGAATTCAAACTTTAATGTGGATGGCGGCTCATAAGCGGTTACTCACTAATTATCGTAGGAGTAAATGGGTGTTCGAGCTTCTCCCATATGCTTTGGATGTGACAAAGATGATGAAACCACTATTCATGTGTTAATGGATTGCCCATTAGCAACACAAATATGGATAAGGTTAGTCCCTTCGAATCAAATCTCTAACTTTTTTCTTCTTTTGATTGTAGGGACTGGATCTTCAAGAATATCAATCATCAATTGCATGGTATTTAGAATAAAAAATGGAGCACAATTTTTATGGTGGCTTGCTGGCAGATATGGATAAGGAGGAACAAAACTATTTTTGAGGATGACTTTCAACGTCCAACTGACCACACTTACATGATTCTCAAGATGGTTGAAGATATAGACACACCCAACATCCTCTTAATGTTCGCCAATGTGACACTATTTTCGTTGGTTGGAAAAGATCTCAGGGGGTGGGTTAAACTTAACTGTGATGGAGCATACAAAGATTCGTCAGGTCTTGCTAGTTGTGGTGGACTCTTTCAAAACTCAGATGGCAGATGGATTAAAGGCTACTTGCAAAAATTTGGAACATGTGACGCTCTCTGTGCTAATATGTGGGGAATGTACTTGAGAATGCAGCTTGCTTGGAGACAAGGTTTCCACAATCTTCAAGTGGAAAGTGACTCAAAAACTTTGGTTACATTGATCACAAGGAAAGTTAAAATTAATGGGAAACCACCCACCTTGATACGCCGCATACAAGACCTTTTAAATTTGAACTGGCAGGTGCATTTCAATCATACCTGGCGGGAGGGAAATAGAAGTGCTGATTGGATGACTAATTTTAACTTCTCTTTGGGACATTCATGTTATGGAGACTCCTCCTAGTGGGATCTTAAGTCTCCTTTTTGATGATATTTCTAGGGCTTGCATGCCTAGAAATATTTGTGTAACTCATTAGTGTTTTTTCTTTTTTGGGCGTAAGCCCCTTTTAGTACCAAAAAAAATTAAGAAATATCACAACGAACAACACAAGATAACACCACCGATCATTTTTCTCAAATTATGACCAAATAAGAATTAATTTTTTTTTTTACATCATTTTAACCACCAGATTAATAACTGCAAATCAAATGAAATTCACAGTCCTGCAATGGAATAACAATATGCCAACAGTGTCCATCCATCCTTCAAATATCCCCACAGGTTGAAAAAATTCCTGACGCAAATTCCAGCTGTTGTTTGATTGTTTCTGTTAAAGTTTTTTTAATAAAAAATGTTTGTTTCACGTAAGCACCAAATACTTGGAAAGTGGGGTTTAAAATATTATACTCTAGTAATGAGAAAAAATCAATATAAGACTAACTGCGATTAAATAAGTATGAGATACGTAACGTGTGTGTCTCTATACTTGAAAATTGGGGTTAAAAGTATAATACTATAGTATTTAGTATATTTTAAATTTGCCGTATGCAATCGCACTTGTGGTAACAACAACATAGCAACCACAATTGCGACCATATTAGCTGCATTTATTTACATTTTGTTGCAATGACAAAATTTATAGTGTAATCGCAACCACAACCACAATTTAAAACTATGTTATTCACGAAAAGAAAGAAAAAAAAAACTGTACAATATTCTTCTGAAATAAACTGTAAAGTTGAAAAAAGAACATAATTTTACCGAGTTAGTTGTTACTATCATGTTTAATTTCTTTGTTGCATCTCATTGGTGGGAAAAATTTGATTAATTGTTTGTTTTATGCTAAATAGAGTAACCATGTCTAAGAACATAATTTCTCCTTACATATATATCTTTGAACAACTTGGGCTGTATTCTTTGCACTTACTTTCTAGTCTTAGTAAAATGATAAATTTTGGCCATTAAAAATCAAGATGGTTTCTCAATCCGCACCTCCATATACTGAAGTTTCAAAATACACTTTTGGTAAAAGGTTGCATTTTAGGAGGCAGATTGAGAAATCATCAAAAACCAATATGAACTTTATGTATCTGAATTCTGCTCTTCTCCCAGCAAGTTTCGCTCCCACCCAGCCAAACTGACCAAAATACCCTTGCGTTAGTTAACTAACACATAATTTTACATTTTCGACAGACAAGCATGTGATCCTCACTAAAAATCATGCGCATGCATGCTATTTTGAGTTTATCCTACTTTTCTGCAATAAAATCATTAGAGAAAGCCAGCTAGTATTAGAGCCTACAATTGCTACACGGTGTAAAAGTGTTTACATATGATCAGGATCGGCTTAATAATCTTGAAACATTGTGAATATGCAAAAAAAAAAAAAAACATGCGTGAGTTAACTCACGCAGCGTGACTTAAGTCACGTATGTGTAAAAACTAAATCACGTTTTTTTTACACTTGCGTTAGTTAACTAACGCATGGGTATTTTGGTTGGTTTGGCTGGGTGGAAGCGAAACTTGCTGGGAGAATAGCAGTATTCTATGTATCCACGTTTTATTTTGGCCCCAAAGGCTTTGTTTGTGAGTTGAGTTTTGGAGGGGAGAGGAAGGGAAGAAAAGGCTTATGGAGAGGTAAACCCTTGTTTGGGAGTTTTAAAAAAATAGTGAAATGTTTTGGGGGGTTTTGAAGGGCTTCATTTGTCCAATTTTAAAGTTTTCCCACATTGGGAGGTTTTGAAGGGTTAAACATACAAATTGACAATTTGTCCTCATAATAATTCCAAATTTCAATTATAATTTACAAGATAAATTACAAAGTATAGCACAATGTATTAGTTTTAGAGAAAAAAATGGTAAAATAGTAAAAAAAAAATGGTAAAAAGTAAGAATTATCACATAAGCTCTTCATCTACTTTTCTTGTTGGTTTTTTTAACTCCCGAACAAGGGGAAGGTTTTCCCTCCTTTCTCCCTTCCCTCCCTTCCCTTCCCTTCCCCTCCTTAGCCTTTCATTTCCTTCCCCTCAAAACTCACAAACAAAGCCAAAGTAGATGAAGGAACTCTTGCTTACAAAACAGCTTACTGGTGTAGCCGTGTAGGTTTAAGGTCTATATAATTGCCGCATGAAAAAAATCCTCTACTAAAAATGCATCTATATACTAATGAGTCGTGAATTAATAAATGATTTTGGTCATCAAGTCCTAACTCAACTTATAAAAATATAAAAAAGTTTAGATCAGATGATGTGATCAGGGTTTAGATATTGACTCCTCCACTAACTTGTGTTATGAGCTTTCAAGTGACTATTATCATTTTGTCTATCTCCCAAAAAATATAAAAAATAAATGATTTCTTATTTTAAAAAACTCACTAACTCATTTGGACTATAAATAAGTCTACTTACATATTGTCTTTAAGATATAAATTTGAGCAAACAAGGCAGGAATGACATACATTCTCAACCACTTAGCATATCAAATTTCATGAAACTGTAGCATCCTATACAATGGCGGATCTAGGACCCTGATTCAGGGGGTGCAAAATTTTTAACTTCAATTAATAATTATTATAATATATACATGAATGTTTAAATTTTACAATTTTAATGTTTCACAATATGGTTACACTAGGTTGTCATTTTTTAATAATGTTGCATTGTTCAATAAGAATTTAACAAATACAAATTTTATAATATCTATGGTTTGATCGAAATTTTGTATTATAAAGATCATCCATGTAAAATTTAACATAAATTATATCGACGTAATTTGATCAAGCATATATATATGGCATACCAAATTTTCCTGTAGTAATTTCGACGATTACGATAGTCATAGTCTCTATTTGTTGGTGGTGTATAGTCATATCATAGTCTCCATATAAGTAAAAGGAAATGAAAACAAAATTAAAAAACAAAAAATGAGTGAAGTGAAAATTAAAGATATTGTGCAATATATCATAGATTTTCAAAAGCAACTGAATGATGAAGTGAAGTGACCGAGAAAATTGATGATAAATCAAGTCATTAGTTCGAGACTAGGTACGATTAGTTCGAGACTAGGTACGAGACTAAGTACATGTGATTTTTTTGGATTTTGTTGAAAATAAAGCAACACAATGAATTACCCAATATTAAATACACAAATAATTACCAAATGCATAATTAAAAAAACAAAATTTAATCGTAAGTAAAAAGCAACAAGGTAGAATGAGAGAAAAAGGTGTTAGGCTCTGTATTAAAAAAATTCAAGTGCGTCATGGTTTTATGTGAGAGGATCTTGGGGGATGCAACAACAAAACTTCAGGGTATGCAAAACATGAATAAAGTATATTACTGGGCATAAATTTGAAAACCCAGGGTGTGCAGGTGCAGCCCCTGACACACACCTGGGTCCGCCCCTGCATGAGAAACGAAAAAAAGAAAAGTATATCTCGATGGTTAAAGTTTGTTAGATGCAGAGGAAGACTACGCCGCTACTATATGTGAGGGGGTGGTGTACCTACAAATACTTCAACTCTCAAGATGGTGAGTTGTAAAAGAGTCTAGAAGTTTAGCAGTAATCAAGATGTATGTTTCACCTAGGGTTGGAGGCCTTTTATAAATTATGTGTAATGAACGCTTGGCTCCGTTATCATTACTCCATTACTTGGATCCAAGCGTAAGTCATGTAGCATCGATGGTCATGGTTGATATGAGGATTAATCTGTTATATCATTGAACATGAAGTTGCTTACACAGTTGGGTCATGGATCTTTCGTGAATTAGGTCTTGACCCAAACCAAAACACCAATTACACATTTTACAACTATCAAATGATTAACTATGATCATTAATTAGGACTACTAAAAAATTATTGGACACAATATTTCTCCACCTTAAATCTCACAGCATTCGGTATGCGGTCGCGTCTTGTTTATTCTTGGTTTAGCATATTCTTGTTTAATATTATGCGACTAATCACTCACTTGATGTGCATAACTAATTAAGATGGCATGATACAACTAGGAAAATTACCTATATTTAAATTCATCATTTAACTTAGAATTGACTCCCAATTTTTTTTCCTGTTACATAATTCATCAACATATTTGAGTAAAAAATAAAACAATCTGATGATGAATGTCTCTGTACATTGTCAACGTATATTTAGGCATGGCCGTACTAAGACAAGATGACTTGTTGTTCTTAATTTGTCTCGGCCTGGACGAGGTGTTTTCTCCTTTGTTTTCTATGGTCTCCTTAAATAATCTAAATACATTGAATTTTGATCAAATTCCATTAGCAACTTGTATGTTCATATATATAGGCAAATATTGTCACCGAAATAAACAATGGAGCATGGATTGCCAACTCCAATAACATTGCTAATTATTTTTATTTTTATTTTGGACGGGAGGTTGTTAAAAAAAGGGGTTTGAACAAAAAAGGGGTTTGGGCTATATGATCAAATGCATTATAAATCAAAGGTCATTTTTATGTGCAACTTTTAAATTGTTCAACCTTTAAAATAAGTTAATTGGGAACTGCAATTCCATAGAAGAAGAAAAAATCGGGAGTTACAATTAGATAAATCATTGCATCATAAAATAACCGTCAACTTATGAGTTTGTCACCTAGATTGTGTCAAATGATGAAGTTCTTCATGAACGTATTTTTTGGTGTCACAAGCTTGGAAGAAATAATCATCGGAGATACTCTAAGAGCATCCATAATAAAGTCATTTAATTGGATGCTTCAATAGGTCTTGGGTGTACACACCATTCATTTTATACTATTCTAATATTAAGATTTTTTTTTTGACAAAAATTCTAATATTAAGATTTAATAAGCATTTCATCTCTTCATTCCAACACATTGAATAGTTTCCACTAATAACTTTATATTATTACATTTCAAAATTAATTTATTTATTAAATATAATTATCAAAATTTAAAATATTAAATTATTTAAATTGTCATATTCTTTTGAAATATCTTCAAAAATTTGAAAATTAATTAAAATTTGAAGAAAAAATGGCTATATGATATTTTTATTTTTTTTAAGGAAATGGCTATATGATATTAAAAACAAAATGGCAATGTTGATTAAGAAAAGGTGTAAGTAGCACCAACAAATAGTAGGAGAGTCTTATAAACACATTCATCTTTATAATCATATTTTTTCTAACATTCATCTTATAAAAAATAAAAAATAAAAATAGCTTAGAACATCTATACTAGGGATTCCTTCCCTATTTTTGCCCTTCATAATGTGCGTGCCCCTTTCTCGCGTTCAATGTAATATTATGACTTAATTTTCTGCGGTAATAAGTTTTGGGATAAAGATACTATCTTCAGCTACAAGATTATTGCATACTAGTAAAACAATTTACGAGTGTTAGTGAAAAAAATGTGAAATTTTTTATTTATATTTATTTTATGTCGAAGAGACCAACCAACATAATAAAGCATTTAAGCATGGCTTGCTATAGTGCTGTTTGTTGCATATAGCGGTTGTTATATTTCAGAAGTGACCATATAACATAACATGTGAATTCTCTTAAACTTGTAAAATGCTTCATGGTGCAAAGTGATGTTGATAACTATTAATTAATGCATCATCACAAAAAAAGAGGTTAACGGATACTTGAACGTGTTCTGTTTTGAAGTTCATGGTAGGTAGCCGCACTTTCTATGAACAATTAGTAAACATTTATAAGTGAATGTTTCCTCATATTTTCACTATGCAGGGAGCAAGAAAATCTTTACTAAAATGAAATTTGTAATCTGTTATTTTATTGTAGAAAAGAAAAGTTTGTTGTTCATATTTTGGTAATATACATCCCTCCAGTGGGGATCACTTAATCAACACCCACCCCTGCTTTATAGGATCATATGAATTTCACCTGATCAAAACTAAAATTTAGGAGAAAATATGTTAAAAAAAATGTTACTAACACTTCTTGTAAGAGGTAATTTACAAATCAAATTTTCTTGATAGTAAAGAGTGGAGACAATTGAGGTAACATTGTATTTCATTGTTTAGGACAGAGAAAAATACTCCATCCGACCCTATATGTAAGCCCTCTTTGTTTTTTTTTCACATTTCTTAAGAAAAGTTGTTAATGTAATCCAAATTATCCTTTGTTTGTATGTGTATTAAATTTGACTTTTAATATTTCAAGACAAGTTAGTAGTATTAATTAGGGGTATGTTTAGGAAAAAAAAATAATAAATGTATCTAATAATTTGAAAAAGAGTTTACATTTAGGGACAAGAGTGGAGTATGTGCAAATGAAATATTTCAAAAATTTTATAAGACTTTAATTTGTAAGTTATTATATTTGACTCTTTTTTCCGCCAATTTTACCATCTCTAATTTAAAAAGTGATATTTCAAATATGTTGAGTCGGCCTTTGAGCAGGAAGGATCAAACAAATAAGTTTATTATTTTTCTCATCCTATTTATTTCCCACGTGCCCTTTTTATTTTTTTGCGAAAAATACCCTTTCTTCGGATTTTAGAATCCGAACACCAATTGGATTATAGAATTTGAAACCTTGTATTGCCTAGATTTACATAACAATATTGACGTATAATATTAAGAAGACGTAACTGAAAATATCCAAAAATTAAGACATAATATTAAGAAGACATAATGGAAAATGAATAAAAATGAAAATATGATATTAAGAAGACATAATTGAAAATACCTTTTTTCTAATTTTATGGACAAGTTTCAGAGTAATCTGATCAAATAGTCTGAAAACCATATTTTCGACTGAGAGACGGCAGAAACATCTAACAATGACCGAAAACATAAGGATGGGGGTTAGGATAATTAGTATGGCTCTTAAACTGACTATCTCTGTTACAAATAGGCTCGATCTTTGTACTAATATAGTTTAGATTATATAATATATATGAACCACTTTTCCCTGAATTCTCTGCACAAGAGTGGAGTATATTGAGTGTTCGGATTTTATAATCCGAAAATAATAAGAAATAGGCCCTGTTATATTCGGTTTTTAGATTATAAAATTTAAAATCGTCAAACTCAATTCGAATTATATAATATGAACTATACCAAAATGTGTTTAAGCTTGAGGTTTGGAGGGTTTACATGGTGCATAACACAAGAAAATATTAAACGAGAAATTTCAACACCGTAAAACAACATAACAAGATAAGTGATGATGAAAGGGAAGATGTTTCAAAAATGGAAACAAACCTTACGCCAACCTCCTTTCCGCTCCATCTTCTTGCACCACATGTTTAGCATTAGGTATTTAATAATTTTGTGCAATAAGCTTCAATGTTAATGTAAATGTAGTATGAAAGATATCATCTATTAATAAAATGAGAATTTGATTCATTTTTGGTCATTTTCAATTATGTCTTCTTAATATTATACGTCAATGTTGTTCTATACATCTGGGCAATACAAGGTTTCACATTCTATAATCCAAATTATGTTCGAATTCTAGAATCTGAACAAAGGGTATTTTGGAGAAAAATAGGGCGCGTGAGAAATGTATAGGGCTTAGGCCCACAAATAATTAACAAATAATTCTGAATATGTTGAATCACACATGTATTGGGCTTAGGCCCACAAAACAATTTATCACAAATATTTGATTATTACTTTTCTCACCCTTTCCATTTCTGGCGCACCCCTTTTTTATAAAAATATCTATGGAGTTTTGGATTTTTTAAGCCAATCATAGCTCGGATTTGTTCGGATTATATAATATGAAATATGTTCATATATAAGTTGTAATCATAATCTCTTCTATTTAAGCAGTTGTGAGTATCCCTTTTAAAAACAACCAAAAAACAAAGTAAAAAAAAATGATAAAAACATTTTAATAAATAAAATAAAATAAAAAACACCACACAAAAATTCTAAAAATCAAATAAAACTAATGAATTTCTCCTTCAAAAAAAAACTAATGAATTATTTTTTGATGTTCCTGAAAATATGAAAAAATGGGTCTGAACGATGAAATTTTGAATTATGAGGGGCGAAGTCGCGCAAGAAGTCCCTTTTATGGGAGTCATGATCCTTGATTTTTTTTCCTGATTTTCTGTGAAAGTTTCAGAGCAATCTGATCAAGTAGCTCGAAAATAGGATTTCCAACTGCGAAACGGCGTGAACAGCTAACGGTGGCCTAAAACACAAGGATGGGGGTTAGGATTATTAGTATGGTTCTTAAATTGACTATCCATGTTACAAACAGACTCAATATTTGTGTGATACTGTTCAGATTATATAATCTAAACTGTTTTTCCCTAATTTTTTAGCACAAGAGGGGTGTTTGGGGGCCTTCGGATTGAATAATCCTAAAAAAAGCAAGGAACGCACCCTATTCTTTGGGGTGTTTGGACTATAAAATCCAAATTAGTGAAAAACTCATTTTTCCACCCTAAAACAGGGGAAATTTTTATTTTGGATTATATAATCCCATAGGCATTTTTGTAAAATAAAAAATAGAAATAAATAGGGTGCAGGTCATAAGATTTGAAAGGTAATAGTCCAAAAAAAATTCTCAAGGATTTGCTCATGGTAATTTCTCAATGAGCTTGTTTATGTGAAGTTTTAAAGTAGCATACCCCACTAAAAACAATTTAAATGACTAGTGCATTTTTAGTTGATTCGACATCTCCTCGGTGTCATGGATATTTTTGCGAGAAGTAGACCTTTGTGAAATTATCAGTTGTCTGACGCAGTTTCAGTTGATTTCACTACATGTCAGAGTAGTTGAAAGAAATTTCCAATGAGTTTGCCCCTTGAAAACAATATTATTTAAAATAAATTCAGAACTTAATTTTTAAATTATTTAAAAAGCTATTATTTTATCTTAAAAACCTTGAATTCTTTTTGAAAATAAATTAAAAACAGTTTCACAAATATGCAATAAAAATAAAAATAAACCTGCAAATAAAGTTATCCATTTCTAAATATGCAATAAAATTAAAATAAACCTGCAATAAAATTACAAACCCACAAATAACTAAAAGAAAATAATCATGCATCATCTTCATCATAAGTAGCCTCCTCCGCACCGAAATAATCATACTCCCTCCGTCGCTTTTTATAGGAATAATTTACAAAAATCATGGATATTAAGAGAAGAATTTGAAGTAAGAAATTTGTCATAAATGTATGTTATTATTACCAAATTATCCTTTGTCTATAGAGGTATTTAATGTTAACTTTGCATATTTTAAGGTATATTGATAATATTAATGAGAGGTTAATTTGGAAAAAGAATAATAAATACATCTAAAAATTTGAAGAAGAGTAGAGAAACAAATACACCAAAATTGTTTAACCAACACAATCCAAAATTAATCTACGTTTTAGGGAAAGATAACATCTCTCTGATCCATTATCAATGAGTCTTTACAAGAGAGACAATAATTACAAGAAACTAGCTTTAAAAGACCGGTTTGAATAGACTAGACCCAAGGTATTTAAAAAATTTATGAATGAAAGTTGCATATGCAATTCTTACTTGCTTAATTAAGTATTTTCTATTAAAATGCCAAAGTAGCATGTGAACAAGTTGCCCTTATTGTGACATTATATATAGATATACATAACATTATGAAGTCAATTGCATGTGTTCAATACATATGACCACTCAGGATTGGGTATATAGTCTACATATTTCTGATATATTAATTGATTTAGTGATGCATATCCAAAATCTAACTTCTTTCCTATCAATGTTTTGCACATTTTATTTATGAGGAGGAAAAAGACAATTTTGTTCACGTGGATGCATGTGATATTTAACGCAGCCAAGAAAAGGAAAAGAATCACGTATATACTTCGCCATCTTTATGGTTTTATAAACAGATTGAGGATTGTCACAAACATAAATTTGTTTTTCTTTTCCCTGTGATGCACATGAAATATAATCTTAGGGAACAAAATTTTCCCTATTTGGTAAGTAAAGTTAACACATAGATCGAAGTTCCATCAAGACCCAATCTTCATTAACGCTAGTGTTATCCCAACTTTACACATTTTAGGACTATCGAAAGTATCAAGCAAAAACTGATTAATCATGATCATTGATCCGGATTACCAAGAAATTAGTACACAAATACATCTCTCCTAAAATCATATGTCCGTAAACCCTATCTCAATTGACAATATCGATATTACTGAGTTGAACATCTTCACCTGAGTTTAAACTCGAGACTTCGTTGATGTGTGTGAGTTTCAGGCGATACTTCTCACTTCGTCTATGAACCAATGAAAAAATAAAAATCTCCTGACATCATACATGTAGTCACATCTTATATATTTATGGTTTAGCATATTCATGTTTAATATATTGGGACTTATCACTCACACTTGATCTGTAGAATTAAGGAATCTAATTCAACTAAGAAAATTGACAATTTTCAAATTCATCATTTAACTTATTAAATAAGCAATTCAAGAGAAACCATTATGCATCTTGTTTATCTAGTAGGATTCAAAATTAGAAACCCATTGAGAATGCCGTACTAAAAAAACATGGCCTGTTCTTAATTTGTCTCAGTCTCGACCAGGTATTTTCTCCTTTGTTTTCTATGGTCCCCTAGAATAAACTAAATGCACTGAATTTTGAACATATTCCTTTAGCAAGTTGAATTTTCATGAAAGTTAAATTTAAAAGCAAAAATTGTCGTCAAAACAAGCTAGCATGGGTTGCCAACTTCAATGCCATTGCTGTTTACACAAGAAGACTAGGTGATATATATTATTGATGCATTCTATGCCATTATATTCTTGTAATTTGAGGCTGTCCAAGTTTGATGATCCTTCTGACACTGGTGATACATTTGTGTTAACCCTCCAATTTTCAAACAAAAAAAAAAAGTCCTAGTAATTTAGAGTTCAGTCGGATGATAAATAAAGTTTGACACTTATGATATGATATTATATGATTAGGTAAAAGGGTTTAGGCTGTGATCAAATCCATTATCAATTAATAACAAAGCTCACACACACTCTTCTACAATCACATCATAATCAATCGTTATCATTATAAATAACAAAATCCGAAGTTGAAGGATGCAATTTTGAACTTCATTAATCATTAGGAGATGACAATATAATATATTTAATTTACAATATGCTTTCTCGTCTCAAAATAATTGTCATTTTACAATATACATTTATTTATTGAATTTCGTCAAACTTAGCTACTCCACTAAGGCTATCCACAATGGTGGGTGTTTCACCTATTTAACACCATATTAAATAGGCACCACCATTGTGGAATATAATATTTGGGTGCCTATAGACAATGATGACTATGGAAGCACCCTCTCTCTCCACTTTTTGTGGACTTCATTTAATAAATGATAATGAAATAAATAAATTTTTGTTAAAATGTAAGTGTATATAATTATTTGTGTGACTTATTTAGTAATTTCTTTTGTGGTGCTGGGTTGGAGAAAATTAGTGTTTATTAAGTATTATTGTAAAATGAGTGATGTGGACAAAGGGGCTCCATTTAAGCACTTAAATCGGGGTGATGTGTTGTGGATGGTCTAACTACAATTAATAAGGATATTTTAGTAAATGATACCAATTTTATCATTGAAATCATCACAATTAATCATCTCCTTAAAATTGTACACAAATCTTAAACGACTAATCCCTCTGGTACTATTTATAATAAACATTTGATTTTTTTGATTCATTGTATAAATGATGTATTTGATCTATATTTTAGACAAGATACATTAATTACACAATGAATCTAAAAAGTCAACTTTTTCTTATTAATAGGACCGGATGAAGTATTATTTTGAGACGGATGAAGTAATTTTTTTTATGCAAGAAGAACATTAATTATAAATTCAAAGTCAACCCTTTTAAACTCATTGCTTTACTAATAAGCTTTGGGATAAAGATAGTAATTTCGTCAGCTAGAAGATTATTGCATGATAAAACAATTTACGAGTGCCTCAGAGTCAGGGAAGAAAATGTAAAATTCTATTTTATTTATGTTGAAGAGATCACTCCAACATGAGAAAGCATTTAAGCATGGCATGCTTCTCCTTATAGTGCTGTTTGTTCCATAGCCGTTGTATATTTCACAAGTGACCGTAACATAACATGTGAAATCACTAAGCTTGTAAAATGCTCCATGATGCAAAATGATGTTGATAATAAATGCATCATCACAAAAAAAGAGGTTAACGATCCTTGAACATGTTCTGTTTTCTGGTTCAGGGTAGGTAGACTGCACTTCCTATGAACAAATGACTAATCATTTGTAAGTGAGACATGTTTCTTCATATTCACTATGTAGGGAGCAAGAAAATCTAAGGATTACAAGTTGAAAAAATTAAATAGTTCTAGGTTGAAGTGGAAGTTTAATAGGTGTGACGTATTAGGTAACGTATACTTTTTAGATAACATTGAGTATTTGAGTGTGATCCTCTCAACAACAACAAAAAAAATAATCAAATGGAATTGAGAACAAGGAAGCATTAGTCACTATGTTAAAGAAAAAGTTTTATTATTTGTTTGAAATTTCATTTCTATTTAAAAAAACGGTAGTATTTTATAAGTAAAAAGATAGATTTAAGAAGCCACAATTACCAAGGTGGATTAGTCTAAGTGGTAAGAGATTTGGATCTCTTGAGCAAGTGGTATAAGGGGTTCCTTGAACACGGAAGGATGTTGTGAACCGTACGCTGCTTGTGACAATGGCATCTCAATATCAACCCGAGACTGTAAACTAGAGCCTTCTGGTCCCTCGCTCCGACCAACCCTACGACCACGTCCACGTGTCCTTGGTGAAGTGTTTGCTACTCGCTCTTTGGGATATAATGCAATGACTCCTTACCATGTCATGTCCTACCAACATCTTCATTTTTGATATCTACTACAAAGAAAAACAAAATTTAATCATTTAGGCATTTTGTTGAACTCTTGTTGCACATTAAAACAAACTAATTTAGTCCAATGGGGAGGGAAGAGTATCAAATTGAGTTTCTCGTGCATTCAGGCATTCAGACATTTTGTTGAACTCTTGGTGCGTACTGAAAATACAGTTAATAAATGGGGAGGGAAGAGTATCAAATTGAGTTTCTTATATCTTCGAATTCAACCTATATTACTAATGTAGGATAATTGTGATGAATATTAATAGCAAAAATTAAGTATCAGTCCTTGGGCAGCCTTGGGGTAAATAGTGAGCAGCTTTCTTGAGAAAAATACATCATCAATCCTTGGACTAAATCTAAATATGGTTCTTTTTATACCCCAAGAAATTTTTTTTTAGCCACGATAAAAAGTTTTTGGGGTAAAAAGAAGCAAATTTAATTTTATCCCAAGGGTTGATCACTTTCCCAACTTGGCTACTCACCATTTACCTCAAAACTGACCACCATTTACCGCAAGTGACTAGAGACTATTGAAGGAAAAAAAAAAAAAAGAGAAATAGAGGGAGAGAGTGAGGAGGGAGAGAAAGTGATAT
>Ga0315914_1006690_pt1 | contig 16229 bp, 3 predicted proteins | sample MpolenodulesMG_FD_203920 | JGI IMG/M metagenome (GOLD analysis project Ga0315914, IMG submission 203920) | Medicago polymorpha root nodule microbial communities from Los Angeles, California, United States - elongated nodules | ecosystem: Host-associated > Plants > Roots > Nodule | place: USA... | reverse complement strand
CAACCATCAAATCAGGCAAAAGATCAATGGTGAAGAATCAAAGCTTCAGACAAGACAAGTTGATGTACCGGCTAGTTCTCAACGTCTCTCAAATCCTCTATAAATAGGGATGAAGACTTGAAGAATAAAATAGAACAACAACACATATACAAGAAACGTATATCTGAGCCAAAACACTGCAAGTTTAAATACATCAACAACTTAGAGAATTCTTACAAAAGTTCATATCTTAGAATTCATAAGTGTCTAGAAAAACAGAGTTTGTTATGTTTGTTTTGTTTTGTGAATACCTCTGATTGTATATCAAGTATTCAAAACTCTTTTCAATTCTCTGTAATTGTTTAGTGAAGTCTCTTTCTTTTGGGATTGAGCATAGAAGTCTCTTTCTTTTGTGATTGAGCGTAGAAGTCTCTTTCTTTTGTGATTGAGCATAGAAGTCTCTTGGGGTTGTCCCTGAGCATTGAGAAGTCTCTTACTGTGTGTTTGAGCAACTTGTAATTTGATATTACATTTTAGTGGAACTCTCCTTGGAAGTGCAAGGGGGACATGACTACTTCCGGTTTGTGGAAGGAACTTGTATAATTGCTTGTGTTCTTTCTTTCTCTGTTCTCTTACTCTCTATCCGCTGCACTAAGACTCTGAACTCAAGTCAGACTTTGAACTATTTCAGACTCTGAATCTGGGAACAGTTTTTCAGAACGTAAGAAAGAAAAGTTTTTGAAAACACAATTCAACCCCCCCTTCTTATGGTTTTTCTCACCTTCAGTGATGATTATGAATTTGTGGTTTGATGAGTGCAAGGGCTGAGATAAAAGATTGAAATTGGCTGAAGCTTGGTGCAATGCTTTGGAGCATAAGCTGTTTCAAGAGTCTAGATTACTAAAGATGAGTTTCTTAGAATAAAACTCACCTTTTTTAAGGTTAGATTGTTGTGTGTATGTTAAATTTATGGATTGATTGGTACATGTATGTATTTCTAGCTTCCCAGGTGGTTAATGCATGTAATTTGGCTTGTTTTGACTGAAAATTGATTATTTTAACTTATGCAACTGATTGTATATTCATGGTAACCGGTTACACTCTTAGCATAGGCCAAAAATAGTATTTTTTGGAAAGGTAACCAGTTACACCCTCACTAGTAACCAATTATCAGTTCTAAAAATTGATGGAAAACATGATTTTTAGGTGGTAATCGGTTACTCCCCTATGGTAATTGGTTACCCAATGAAAAACACACCAGAATCTCTTATGTAAAGGACGTAACATGTTGTGTATATATCTGACAATCTTTTACTATTTATTTCTCTTTTAAATCGCCTAAATAAACCAAAATAACAATACATTAACTCGAGTGTATGATCTAATACTCTGATAAAATATTTAGGTGGGTGTGATATTAACTTGCATAGATTGGTTTAATACCTCTAATATGACTAGAACATGATTAGATAGGTTTATTATGATTAGATAGGTTTAATACCTCCATATTATTCTGGATAGGATCCTTCCAAAAGGAGGTCCTTCATGACACAAGAGGAGTTTCGGCTCTAGCCTAATATGATAGGAGTTTAGTCGGTAGCCAGAGGGATGTTTCGAGACTACTCTACCCGGTTGTTGGTCTATATGGCAAGGTAATACGCGATAAAGGGGGGTGAATAGAGTTTTAAAAGTTTATCGAGTTTTAAGCGAAAGAGTTTTTTTTAAAACAAAGATGACTTATTGGATTTATGCTTGATTCAATGGCAATGAAAAAAGTAATAAGACTATGCAATAATAATAAGATTCACTAGGAATTGAGAGATTAAAGGTCACATCTTAATGCAATCTATTATTGATAATTCTCAAACAAAGTACAAAACTAGACGAATCTCAAACCAAACCTAAGAGCAAGTAAACAATTATACTAATGAACACAAGGTATATGTGTTTGATAAATTGACATTAGATTGAATTGAAATGTGATCAATGTAGATTAAGAGAAAACCTAATTCAATGAATTAATTCAAGTCTAACAAGATCACATTCAAGTTCTATTCTAACAATTTATCAAACTAGCATATACACAATTAAACAAAATTAAAGAGGAAAGGGAAGAGAAACGACACCGAGGTTTATAATAATTCACCCTTTCGTCCTCGCTTCGGGCTACGTCTACTCTTCTTGATGGAAAACGTCTCCACTAAGGACATCCACATAAATTCCTTCAAACTACCATAGCTCTTGAATTCCTATGCAACCACTCCCCCAATCTTCAAATACCCTTTGAAATTGGTGCTTCTTGATATCTTCAAATCCTCAATCACCCGTGCAATCCTTAAAGCTCTTCACTCGAACTCTCCGTTGCTCCATCCGGTGGTTGGATCCCCTTCAACACAGGAACGTTAGAAAGAACGACCAATACCTTTGGAGGTGGAATGAAATTACTCAATTCACTTTAGATCATTGATTCCCAATCAATATCCTTGAAAGCAATCACCTTACAAGACTTTAACAATCTATGACTCAAAAGACCACTATGATTCTTAGAAAAAGTGTTTAATCTCAAGAACAAATGGACAATGAGGTTTGGAGACTCTAGAGAGAATAAATGAAAATGATTCAGTAGTTTGGGTGTTTGGAGGATATGAGTATATATATGCAAATGATTCAATATTTTTGACAAAAACAATGCACGGAATCAATTCACTTAATGTGTGATTCGATTCAGACAGCAAAAAGACAAGCAAGATAAAGCATGAAGATTGATACAATTCAAACCTGTAGTGTATCGATTCAAATTGCCTAGGATGAAGGTTGATATGATTCACTAATCATGTGAATCGAATCACTAAGCCAAAAACCAAAGTTAGAGACAAATAAAGATATGAATCAAAATATTGTGAATCGAATCATGCATGATACAATTCATCAAACATTAACAATTCAAATTTGCAAGGCACAAGGCATAAAGATCTTATGATATGATTCAAATTAATTTGAATCGAAGCAAAATGCTTGAAACTGACTGTTGCCAAAAGAAAAGAACATATCTACTTGTGCATACTACTTTATACACTAAGGGTGTGTTTGGATGGGAGGTTTAGGAGGAGAAGGGATGAGAGAGTTTACTTTTCATTTTTAAATTACGAACACTATGAAATAATTTATAAAAAGTTAACATATTAACATGATAAACAATCATATAATACTTCAATCACACATAATTTATTTTAGAAATACATGTTATATAGTCCATAATTTAAAAACAAAAAGTAAACCCTCCCCTCCCTTCCCCTCCCAAACCCTCAATCCAACCACACCCTAAGAATCATTAGGACACATGAGAGGACAATTGCTAGGTGCTTTAACATGAATCTAGCCTATAACTATCAACATAATAACATCATCAAAAGAATAAAACTACTATATATCTAGCAAACATCATCATAACAAAGAGCTAAAGCTACACATGGCTTCACCAGACATTTCGTAAAATTAACTCAGATAAATTGTTTGTTACATGCTAAATTATATAAACATTTGCATATGGAAATTATGACAGAACATTTAACCTAGACATATTACATACAATTAGTGATGCTAGATTCGTCCAAAACACCATCACCCTAGGATAGGTGGAACTTACTGAGACCTTACGTCTCATCCGAATCATTTTATTTATTTTCAAATGCACATGTTGTTCGTGGCAAATATTTTCAGTTAGTATCGTTATTTAGAGAAGGATGTATGTATTATTTATATATTTATTAAGTTGTATGTATTCGTCGGATATATGAGATTATGCATTTGATGTATTTCATTCGAACAAAATTGTTTATGTTGCAATTTAATGTATCCAATACTAAGTTTAACGCTCATCTAAATATTCTAGACAAATTTAGTATGGAAGTTACATTTTTTCAACATGTTTTCCTATATAGATAGCTTTGCTGCAGGTTCAACATCTATTTCTACCAACAGGTCAGAACATCATACATTTTTACCTTTCAACAATTTCTGATCATGTTTCATTGTTATCAAGTTCAGGTTCCTTCTCTTGCATCATTGCCAAACCCATATCAGTTTGAGAAAGGATGGATGCATCAGCCTCAATATATTCATGTGTAACATTCTTTAAAATAGGAACCTGTTTAGGGGTGACATCAATAGGCTATTCAACTAGCTGCACCGACTTTGAGACAATAGTTGGATCCATTCTTGCTTTTTTTTTTGTTCCGTAATATTCGGTACAGTATGAGCATGACCAGATGTAGTATCTGGTTCGTGCACTTTCTTCACCGAAATTAATGGTTTTTTTGCTGTGATCAGGTCTCACACATCTTGCTTCGGCTTCAACCAAAGACAATTAGATACGTTGTGACCAATAAAATGACAATGAAAGCAAAAATCAAGAAGCTTTCCAAATCAATCATGTTCCATCATTATTTCATCAAAAAGGCGACGAGACAAATCGATATCAACCAAAAGAAATGTGTAGTGTAAATCTATAAAAAAAAAAAAAAAAAACTACATTAGATATCTATAAAAGATGGGTAGAACTATCCATGTTGAGTTGATAGTAATCAAAATTATTCATTTATATTTCAGTATATATAATATACACCCTCCGATCATTATTATAAGTAAAAAACTACATTTTAGCTCCATTCAATTAATGATGTATATGATCTTTATTATAGACTACATACATCATTTAATGAATGAATCTAAAATATTAATTTTTGTTTAAAATAATGACCAGAGACTATACGAGTTTGTCTAACATATGCAATATTACACATGTTAAGACAACTAAAAGTAGTAACTTTTATTGAAAAACCCCAATTATTTATTAAGGGCTTTTTTATCCTATGCAACATCGCATAGGTTAAGGTGCAATAAATGTTTCAGTTTCTTCAACATGAATAGAAAAACTCATAACATAAATAATGAAAGACAAATAAATGATTTTGATTGTTGTCAATTCAGCATGGATGACTCTACCCACCTATTGTTGTTAGGTAAATACTAATTTTCCTTTTTAAAGTAATGGACACTTGTAAAAATAATTATGCTGAATTTAATAGTAAAATTATATATATAGAGAGAGATACAACCACATAAAATAACCACATGAAATACACTCATTGCATGCAGTATAGTTGTCTTTCAAGAGTTTTTACATGACTATATTTTCAGGGTTCAAACTTAAGATATTTGATTAAATTAGAAGAAATTTATTATACATAACATCCAAACGTTCTTGTATATTCGCAACATGATTAATCCAAATAAAATCAAACTATTATATAATTTTATTTTAAAATGGATAATGTTAGTAGCTAGTTTTTATTTTTGTTAGAGGGGAAGTTGAACTGATGACCTCCTTATAACTTAATTCTTTCACTACCAGAGAAATTGAAATTAAAGCCAGGAAAAATCCATCTCTAAAACATGAATAATCCGTCCCTAAACATGTTTGAGACATAATCTGCGACGAAACTATGTTCGTTGTTATGTTTGTCGTCGCTAAGCTACATAGACAAAATCTTGGTTTTCATGTCCAAGAAGATACAATATAAATTAAAATCCGTCACTCAAGTTAAAAGAAAATATGAGTTAAATATGCCAGTGTTGGAGGCAGAAACCACCGCCACTAATGAAATATATTTTACTCCCCAAAAGTTAAGGATGACAATGGATACCCTATGATCAAAGTACTAGAATGCACATTCCTATACTCGTGTTTGTAAAAGATACCCATATATGAGTCCATACCCTCACAGGTAACAAGTTTAGTGTCGATCCATGTACCATCTTGGCACCTAAGTGTTTGTATTTGAGTTAATTACTCGCACTTCAACAACAAAAAGACAAAAAATAAATAAATAATCACAATGTAATTGAAATATGATCCAAAATCTTTGAAATCAAATTGTAAAATATACAAATAATGGTATTAGACAACAATATCCTAAGTATAAAAAAACAAGTGCGTATATCTTACAATAAATATCAAAACATTAGGATTAGTTAATTAATTTTTGTTATATATAAAATTATCGTGGGTTGTTGGGCCGACCATGCATTAGACTGTTCATACCTATTAATGGTGGAACATCAATGGGTTGAGGAACATTTTGTATTGTTTTCATTCAAGTTGTTGTAATTCTCTTTTATCTTAAAACATGCAACTTCATAGGTGTTTTGAGTCTTTTTAGTGAGAAATTATGTAAATCGGCAAAGCAAGACATCACGTGAATGATCAAGGATATGAAGAATTAAGATCAATGATTCTTAAAAGGTTTTTAAAGACAATACAGGTTGGGGAAAATTTATCTCAAGTTCTAAGACATTTCAAGATGGAAGAACGCTCGAAAAAGTGACAAAAACAATTAAATTCGCAATGGGGCTGCTACCCCATGCACCCAGCACACGAGTCACGTGCCTATGTGCATGAAACAACTCTGCATGTGGTACCTTGCGCATGCGCATGGTTGCGGGTAGAAAATGTTGTTTTCTTGTTTTCAAAGTTGTTTTGGTGAAAAAGCCAAGTTTTCATCTTCTAAACCCTAACTAATGATGTGATAGAAATAGAGATCCTTGCACACTATTTTATTCGTTCACAAAGCTAGCGGTACAAGACAGAGATAAACTTCAGAGCTTGAAGGCAGATGATTTTCATCATCCTCTTGTTCTCATTAGGGTATGGTATGTTTTTATATTGTTTTGTATGACGTCGATTACCATGTGTAGCTAAACCTAACAATGGTAAATTGCTTGATTTTTAAATTAAATTCCTTTTATCACATAAAAGATGATTTAGTTTTAGATATTTAGTAAAAGAATTAGTTGAGAGATTTTGGAGATTAGAATGAAGTAAAAAAAGCCGTCATTTTCCAGTCAAAAACTAAAAAAAAAAGAAGCCGTCATTTTCCGGCCTATACGTACAATTTAATCGGTGTGCCCTTTTTCCTCGAAACCTCACACACACTCTTTCCCTAAACTCAACCCATTTCACTCCAAATAAATCCGCAACACATGCACCTCACTCATTAGTCATTAGCCTTATCCCTCTCTTTCTCAGTTTCTCTCTCTTTAGTGCGCAACAAATTCTATTTTTAACAAACTCCTATTCCCTCCGCCGCAACCAAACACCATTTCACTCTCATTTCTATTCTATCTCCATGGAATGATACCAACACCTCCCACCACCACCACCACCACCACCACAAACAATATGAACAACATCTGGGACGACAACTCCTCCGTCATGGAAGCTTTCATGACCACCTCTGACCTCTCTAGTTTCTGGCTTCCAACACCACATTCCGCAACTTCAACAACTGCACCACCAGTGCCTCCTCCATCACAACAGTCTATGTTCAATCAAGAAACTCTCCAACACCGTCTTCAAGCTCTTATCGAAGGAGCAAAAGAAAGCTGGACCTACGCGATTTTCTGGCAATCCTCTTATGATTACACCATGGCTACACCGCTGCTCGGCTGGGGTGATGGATATTATAAAGGCGAAGATGACAAAGGAAAACTGAAACGAGTTACGCCTCCAGAAGAACAAGCTCATCGTAGAAAGATTCTCCGTGAGCTTAATACGTTGATTTCTGGTGGTTCATCTGTCTCAGATGATGCCGTTGAGGAAGATGTCACCGACACTGAGTGGTTTTTTCTCACGTCGATGACTCAATCCTTTGTCAACGGCACCGGATCACTGAGTCAGGCTTATTTCAATTCAACCCCGGTGTGGATCACCGGGGCTGATAGGCTTTCCAATTCTGTCTGTGAACGGGCCCGTGAAGCACGGGCCCATGGATTTCAGACGTTGGTATGTATACCAACAATGTCTTCAAGCGGGGTGGTTGAGCTTGCTTCTACAGAAATGATTCCATACAACGCTGATCTAATGGAGAAGATTCGTGTTTTGTTTAATTTCAACAATCCTGAAACAGGTTCGTGGCCGTTGAATTCCATTACAACGAGCGAAAACGATCCTTCCTCGGTCTGGCTTAACGATCTCTCCGCCTCTACGGCCATTGAAATTCGAGATACCACCGTTAACACTGCCACCGTACCTGCCATGAACGCAACCATTTCTGCAAATGCAACAATCGGTAAAACATTACCGTTTGAAACAAATGGTTCAACCAGTACTCTAAGGGAAACACCAACTGCAGTGAACTTTGCTCAGCGTCAGAATCAGAACAACCAGAACCAGAGCTTTTTTCTGAAGGAACTGAATTTTTCTGGTTCAATGAAACCAGAATCCGGCGAGATTCTGAGTTTCGGTGAAAGTAAAAAAAGTTCTTATATAACCGGAAATGGAACTTTCTTTTCTGGTCAGTCACAGTTCGTCGCCGGTGAAGAAAACAGAAAAAGAAAGTCTACTGTATCCAGAAGCAGCGTTGATGATGGAATGCTTTCGTTTACTTCCGGTGTAGTCTTACCGTCTTCAAATATGAAATCAAGCAGCAGAGGTGGAGGCGGAGATTCTGATCATTCAGATCTAGATGTTTCTGCGGTGAAGGAAGGTGAGAGCAGCAGAGTGGTAGAGCCAGGGAAGCGACCGAAGAAAAGAGGTCGAAAACCAGCTAATGGAAGAGAAGAACCATTGAATCATGTAGAAGCAGAAAGACAAAGAAGAGAAAAGCTCAACCAGAAATTCTATGCTCTACGTGCTGTGGTTCCAAATGTTTCTAAAATGGACAAAGCATCGTTGCTTGGCGACGCGATTTCTTATATAAATGAATTGAAATCGAAGCTACAAGGGCTGGAATCGTCAAAAGGTGAATTGGAGAAACAATTAGGTGCAACAAAGAAGGAATTAGAACTTGTTGCAAGCAAAAATCAAAATCAAAATCAAATTCCATTAGATAAAGAAAAGGAGAAAACAACAAGCTCAACAAGCTCTTCTAAGTTAATTGACTTGGATATTGATGTGAAGATTATGGGTTGGGATGCTATGATTAGGATTCAATGCAGCAAGAAGAATCACCCTGCGGCGAAGTTGATGGCGGCGTTGAAAGAATTAGACCTTGATGTGAATCATGCTAGTGTGTCTGTTGTGAATGATTTGATGATTCAACAAGCTTCTGTTAACATGGGAAGTAGATTTTACACACAAGAACAACTTTCGTCTCTTCTTTCTTCCAAAATTGGTGATGCACAAGGAGATTGAATTTTCTGGAATTTTTTTGTCAAAGTTATTATGTTCCTTTTTCTTATATATTTTTAGCCAGTACTCGTACTAGTACTTTTTGTTAGCTTATTTTAGATTTTTGAGTTATTTTTATTGGCTATGTAAGATGGAGTTGTAGAATTAGGGAACATCTTTTCTTCATGTCTGCTGGAGAAAGAAATGTAGAAGCTAAAGTGAACTATTTTTGCTTTATCATTATTTATCTGTGTTGAGTGAGTGTATATATATGTTTCTCAATTACCATAAATGTGAATTCAACTTGATAGATTTTATAGATTATTGATATGATTCTTACCTATTAATGGTTTCCAAATCAGTTTTGTGATACCATGTGTGTGATTCATATGTGACATTGGTTTGTTTGAAGATGCTACTTCTTGGAGTGTATGTTATGTGATGAAAATAGAATTGAGCAATTTTTGTTGTGATTTTTTTTATCTGAGTTTTCTATGTGTTTTGGTTGTTTGATCTATTGTTTGAAGAGTTTTAATCTTTTGTGTGGTTTTGATTGTGCAAAGGAACAGAGACAAAATAGACAATGAGGCGAGGAAAACGTGTTTAGAAATAATTGATTTTTGATTAGAATATTATATCACTGTCTTGGATAAGGACATAAACACTGCTGTATATAGACAAGTGGGTGGGTTCAATATTAGGCATGTGAAAAATACACACCCCAACAAAGTTTATGGTCCCTACTTAGTGCTGGTGGTTCATTTCATCTAATATATTGAGTGTTACTGTTCGACATTTTTTTATGGTTTTGGTGTACTCTATTAGACCTCTAGTTTATTTTTTCCTGTTCAAGTATAATGCTATCTAAAGGTTTGACCCTACCAACTTGCAAATGAAAATATACTCCGACATGCATGGTAGATTGGTAGTATTATAGGGAGGGAAAAAAAGAAGGTATGCAATTTTCCTTGACACAAAGTAACCCAATTTAGATGTGTAGTGTATAAGGCTCTTGCCATATATGTGTCAATTGAAACCCAACCAACGGATATGCACCAATTTGAATATGTTAAGGAAAATAGATAACCATTCATAAGTTCAACTCAAAAGATAAAAGCACGTCGAGACATTTAATATTTTGGAGTAAAGACTTAAATTCACAATTCTTAACTTCTCTGCATCTAGTGTGTATAAATTTTGTGGCTAGACTCTTTGAATAAAAAAAGAAATAGATCAACGGTACAAAAGGAGTGACATTTAACATGCAGCAATGTCAAATGTCTCCATCATATACCAATCATCAGCCATAGATTTAACAATAAAGATGTAAGTGGATATGAGGAAGGAATAGCAACATACTTACCCATGTGTTGTCCTATGTAAGTTATTTACATATTGGTTATGTTTAAGGTCAATGACTTTACTTTTCGTAAGAGGAATGTTATTTGAACAATTAAAATTTGACGATTGTATAAAGTGGGTAAATTTTCATAGACACCCTTTTAATCCATCCACCCCTTACACAACTCCACTGTGGCAATTTTTTGTCTTATTCAAACAAAATAATATAAAATATAACCTAAATATCATTAAGAAAAGGGGACAAGCTGCACTGATAGTTAGTCCATCGGTGCGGAGTGGGGGACTCGGGTATCTGTATTGTTGGTTTTTTTAGGTGTGTGGTGGCCTGACGGGGGCTTTTAATTGTATTTTTTATTGCCTTCAATTCTCCTTGACACAAAGTAACCCAATTTAGTTGTGTACAATGTCATGTATAAGAGCACCTCTGATGTAGAACGGAAGCAAGGATTAACAAGCGCTAACTAAACCTAAAAGATAAATAGACAAGTTACAAGCAACGTCAAACCTGTCAAAAGGAGTTTCCAGAATCCACCATAATTGAGAAAAATTCTCTATAATTTTATTGAATGAAAAATTGCCTCTTAGGCAACGAATGTTTAATTTAAATACTAGAGAAATAACAAACCCTAATAGGCTGAAAATAACAAACTGAAACAAAAACATAAAAATAATAAAGTTGTGCTGAAATAATAAAATTCAAGTTTTGGGCTTTCAGATGACTTCAAATGGCTAAATTCATCCTTACATCATGGCATAACAATGAGTTACGCTCGTGAGCAAATTTCCTTTCCGAAAAGGTATAATTCGAGTCAATCGAACATCAGATGCTAAATCTGCACTATTTCCGTTGAGTCTTTCTTACGCGCCACTTCATCTTCAATACGTGCAGACAGTTTGCCTACATCAACCTCCAATGGTGAGCTTTATCCATTGTTATTATGTGGGTCTCATTATGCCAAATCATCTTAATGCAACTTACCTATTTTTTTACTCCTATAGTAAACTCTAAAATATTCATATTGGATACCACTGATTTACCTCACATATTAATAGTTTATTGCTTTTATTGTTATTTAATCAAAACAATTGTTACTTCATGAAGTAATGATGATTACATGCTGGCCACCTCCAACCAAAATTTCTGCAAAATAACCCACCTTTTGCACCTCCAGCCGGCGGACCATTACAAAACACAACTTGAATATGTTAAGAAAAATAGATAACCACTGATAAGTTCAACTCAAAAGATAAACAGGGATCAAGACATTTGATATGTTGGAGTATATATATGAATTCACAATTTTCGAGTTCTCTACGACTAGTGTGTCTAAATTTTATAGCTGGACTCTTTGAATAAACAAAGAAACAGAACACCAATACAAATGGAAAATTGCTTTTCTGACATCAATAACTTCCTAATAACACATGAAAAATACTAAATTGTCCTCAGTGGTAGTTAACTACCGCTGACTTCAGCTTCAGTTAACTAGAGCTGGCTTTGTTGCACTTAAGTGCAGTTTCAGTTGTGATTTTACGCGTTTCGGTCGAAAAATCAAAATAAATCAAGACTTAGTCGAAATGCTACGAAACTTTATAGACACCTCTATAAAAATACATATAGAGGATTTGTAAAGTTTCGTAACATTCCGAATAAGTCTCGATTTTTTTATTTTATCGACCGAACGCGCAAAATCGCAATTAAAAAAATAAAAAAAATCGAGACTTATTCGGAATGTTATGAAACTTTGCACATCCTCTATATGTATTTTTATAGAGGTGTCTATAAAGTTTCATAGCATTCCGACTAAGTCGCGATTTATTTTGATTTTTCGACCGAACCATGCAAAATCGCAATTTTTTTCCAAGTGCGAGCCCGAAAAAGTGTACTTACGGATGAATTTTTTCACGATTTTTTGCACTCATGTTTAGAACAAAAAAAAAACATCTTCCACAAAAAATTTGAATTTTTCGACAAGAGACGGATTAAATATGAATTTTTAACGCGCCTAAAACTTAAGACACCAAAACATCAACCTAAAAATTGAATTTTGAGCTGTTTTTTTGCAGATACCTCTATAAAAATACATATAAAGGATATGAAATTTTTTGTAGTATTTTGACTAGGCCTCAATTTATTTTAATTTTTTTACTGAAACGCGTAAAATCGCAATATTTTTTCAACTTTGCGTCTGAAAAAGTTATATAAAGGTTGAGTTTTTTCATCATTTTTTGCATAGATGTTAAGGACAGAAAACAAAACATTTTCCACAAAAAATTAGAATTTTTCGACAACGGATGAATTAAATATGAATTTTTAATGTGCCAAAAACTCAAGAAACCAAAACATCAACCTAGAAATTGAATTTTGAGCTGGTTTTTTTGCAGACAGCTCTATAAAAATACATATAGAGGGTCTATAAAGTTTCGTAGAATTACGAATAAGTTTCAAATAAGTTTCAATTTATTTTGATTTTTCGACCGAAACGCGTAAAATCACAACTGAAACTGCACTTAAGTGCAACCAAGCCAATTGTAGTTAACTGCAGTTGAAGTCAGTGGTAGTTAACTGCTGCCAGATAGGTCAGCGACAGTTAACTACCGTTGGAGGCAATTTAGTATTTTCATATGTTATTAGAAAGTTATTGATGCGAGAAAAGCAATTTTCATACAAATGAAGCGACTTTTAACATGTGGAATGTTAAATGTCTCAATCATATACCAATAATGCATCTATCAGCCATAATTTAACAATAAAGATGTAAATGAATATGAAGAAGGAAAAGCTACATACTTATATCCATGTGTTTTTAGTAATTGTCACATCTCTCTCTTCTCTCCTTCTCAAACCCTAGCCGTTACTCCTTTCTTCTTCTTTTTCTTGTCAGAGGGGTGAATAAGTGATTTCACATATTTTCTGTTTGAATAAGTGATTTCACATATTTTTCTGTTTTCTTTTGTTGCTTTTCCTTCTATCCTGATTGAATAAGTGATTTCACATATTTTCTGTTTCTTTTGTTTGTTTGTGATTTCGTCATCTCTAAACGACTCTGTTTGTTTTGATTTTCCGTCTTTGTGCGGTGTGTTTTTGATTTTCCGTCTTAGTGCGGTGTTTATTTGATTCAGGTTGAAAGATTAGCTTTGAGCAAGTGTAGATCCAGATCTGATCAATGACAATGACTTTGGCGTCGTCAACGTTGCAGATCCGGAGACATGAGTATTCCGGAGACTTGGATATAGTCATATTAGTCATATTTGTAGGCATAGGTACTTTGCCGTTTTATGCTATTAACATGGATGTTGTGAGTTTGTTCACAGATTCATCATTTTTGTTTTTAGCGAATTTGGATTTATATTTTATCGATGTACTCTATCAATTTAAATGAATGAATATCGTTTATTTTTGTAAAAAAATAAATAATATCCATGTGTTTTACTCTAAAAGTTATTTACATATCGGTTATGTTAAAGACCAATACTTTACTTTCAGTAACTCTAAATTCATGAATTATGCTCTTCTCCCAACAAGTTTTGCTCGCGCCCAACTGAAATGTCGAAAATAACCCTGCGTTAGTTAAATAATGCAAGTGTTAAATTCTGCGCAAGTTAAGTAATGCAAATGTTAAATTCTAACGCAACTTTCTTCTAATTTATTTATTCACTTTATTCTAATTTATTTATTTACGTTATTCTAATAAAATTATTTACTTTATTCAAATTAATTTATTTACTTTATTCTAAATTATTTGTTCACTTTATTCTAATTTATTTATTTACGTTATTCTAATTTATTTGTTCACATTAAATAAATATTTATTCGAATTTATTCATTAAATAAATGCAAATATAAAATAAATAAAAAGAAATGAACTAAATTAATATTTATTCGAATTTATTCATTAAATACAAAATCAGAAAATAAAAGCAAATATAAATAAAAAGAAATTAACAAAATTAATACATATAACAACATCTCATTTTATTAATAGAATTCATACAATAATTGATACATTTATTCGAATTCACTAAATCTACTTATTTTCTTTTTACCCTCTTGGATAAAACGTTCTTTTTACCCTCTTGGGGTAAAAACTGATCAGCCTTGGGGTAAATAGTGACCAGCCTTCTTGGGGAAAAGACATCATCAACCCTTGGGTTAAATCTAAATTTGGTTTTTTTTTATACCCCAAGAAGATTCTTTTTACCCACGGTAAAAATATTTTGGCGTAAAAAGAAGAAAATTTAATTTTATCCCAAGGGTTAATCACTTTTTCCCCAAGTCGACTAGCCACTATTTACCTCAAAACTAACCACTTTATACCTCAAAGGGGTAAAAAGAGACTAGAGACTATTGGAAGAAGAAAAAAAAAAAGAGAAATAGAGGGAGAGAGTGAGGAGGAGAGAATGTGAGATGGTGCGAGGAAATAAGGAAGTTTGGAGGGATATTTATAGTGGGATTGGCAGTATAGGATATAACTATCATAAATGTAGTCAAAAGAACGTATAATTGTTGTAAAAAAATGTGTAGATTGAAGGTTGAAAAGCTGACCAAAATCCAAATAACGTGTGTTTTTGAGCTCTGACCAACGGTCAACTTGCGTGAGTTAACTCGCGCGCCGACTAGTAGAGCGTGACTTAAGTCACGCAGAGTTATAAGGTGCGTGAGTTAAATCACGCTGCGCGATTTAACTCACACAAAAGTATAATTGACAAATCAACTGGACGCGAGCAAAATGTGTCGAGAGAAAAGCAGAATTCTAAATTCATTGAATCAGTTCCATTTAGTCGTTTCTCTTTGAATCACCAAACAACTAACAACCATTTTTAGCAGCTCTACACATAAGAGCATAGGACATCATGTAAGGATCAATTATAGTACTGTTATTATTTATAACATATGCACCATTCTCTATATTAATCACTAGCTATAATAAAACCCATTTCAAACATTAATTAAGAGAGAATCTAAATTTAGATTCATCTGGTTGGTAAGGATTTAGTTCAGATCCTACAAAGACCTGAATCCGATTTCATCTTTCAATAATGTCAATTGATAAAATTCATTCTTTATCTTTGAACAAAACTTCACTTTCAAGTTTACTAGATTTATTCACAAGAATAATTTTTACACGAATAATTTTTTTGAGAATATAAGCATGACAGTTTAATTTTCTATCTTGATGAAAACTTTATTCCCACAATTTTTTGTGAAAATAATTTCCTAATACATTTTTTTGAGATCAAGTAGTTTGATGGCTAGAAATTCACCCTAATAAATTGGGAATTTTAGGTTTAAATCCGACCTCTGCATATTTCAATGTCTCTGTTAACTAAGATATGTTCACATGGACTTTTCTATTATATTTTAGGGAAATGCTAACTTGTGCCATAAGACACAAGTTAATGACTCAAATATAGAAATAATGTATTGGAATGTGTGCATTAAATTTAATCTTTAATGTTTAAATGAATTGAATGCACAAAATTTAAGAGAATATTTCTTTTTTTTGGATTTTTTAACATGTGCGGTACAAGTTAGCATTACCCTATATTTTATACGCAGAAATAAAATTTAATAAACTTATAACAAATACGAGAATGTATATTTCTAGGTGGATTTTAGGGTGAGGGTCCAATTAGGTCCCTCACCGGTGAACCACGAGAAAAACACCAATAGATTAAATAAGTGGTTCAGATTTATTTAAATTAAAAGAGGGAACAT